>Ga0302117_10000205_pt1 | contig 23764 bp, 21 predicted proteins | sample AG5_322_MG_FD_203112 | JGI IMG/M metagenome (GOLD analysis project Ga0302117, IMG submission 203112) | Marine microbial communities from Western Arctic Ocean, Canada - AG5_32.2 | ecosystem: Environmental > Aquatic > Marine > Oceanic | place: Canada: Western Arctic Ocean | collected 2017-10-01 | reverse complement strand
TCTACGATTGGAGATTGGCCCGGGTTATTGATGATAATAATCTGATTATTGATGAACTACATTGGAACCGAGTATCTACAAAAGCACTTGTCAATCGCCTCTCAGACTTACAATCAGGTAGGATGAGTTCTGAGGCACATTCTCTCCAAGAAAGGTTTCCTGACGCTGTAGCCGATGCCTTAGGTGCACTATCGAATTCGGATTGGCCAGAAGTATCGGAAGAAGATGTACGGAAATTCACAGAAGCTTCAACTCGTCTAGCTAAGCGTGGTGTTGCCGATTCTTCTGGAGATATAGACAGACGTCTAGATATGTTGGTTTCAGCAAATAATGAACTTAGATCCTCATGGACAACTCTTGAGGCACGATGTGTTGAATGGGTAGGATTATTTCTCTCGGAACTTGATCTAGATTCAGAGAGGAGAGAAATTCCTGTAACAGTTTCCTCTGCATTATCAATTAATGAGGTTGCGGAAAGATTTGGAATAGCCGAAACTCATCATCAGCCATCGGAAGATGAATGGCATGTTCTAAAGTCTCATGCTCAATCAGTGGTTGATTTAGCAGAAAGATTGTCAAATCATGAGGATGCAATTCGAATTTTAGCGAATGATTATCTGCCCAGTTTATCGGCATTAATCGGGCCTATAGGTGCTGCTAAATTAGTAGTTCTAGCTGGAAGCCGAGAGCGTCTAGCCCGAATGCCATCCGGAAGTTTACAAGTTTTAGGTGCTAATGCAGCAATGGCTGCACATAGAAGAGGAGCGCCTCCTCCTAAACACGGTGCGATTTTATTTTCTATGCCAGCCGTTAGTCGAAGTCCTCGCTGGGTTCGTGGTAAAATCGCTAGGTATTTGGCGGGCAAGGCGAGTATTGCAGTTCGGGTAGATCATTTTGATGGTACACCATGGACGAAAGAAGATGTCTCGAAGATACACAAGGAAGCTGAAGCGATAAAAAATAAATTCCCTAAACCTCCCAAGAGGAAGTGAATTTATGTCTCGAAGAAAACCCATACAATTAGCATGGGGTATTCGTAGAGAAGGTCGTTCTCTATGGACTAGAAATGCAGTCAAAGGTATTTCAGTTCGAGGTGAGAAAAGAAAAAAAGATAGTCATATAGAATGGAGACACTGGGACCCTACAAAATCTAAGGTGGCAGCAAGTTTACTAAAAACTAAAAGAAACCCTAGTGATATGCTTCCTGAACAGGGTTCTACGTGCCTATATTTAGGCGCTTCTTCAGGTACTACTGTAAGTCATATTCATGACCATGTTTGTGGTTCAGGAAATCATCATAATGGTCAGGTTGTAGCAGTAGAAATTGCTCCAAGAATGATGAGAGACCTAAGTAAATTGTCAGAATCTAGACCTGGTTTAATCCCCGTTCTTGGTGATGCTAGAAATCCTTCAGTTATCGCTCCATACCTAAGAGGGCAAGTTGACTGGATTCATCAAGACATTAGTATAGCAGATCAAACAAAAACATTCTTGAAAATATCTGAGGTTTTTCTTAAAGTCGGAGGTATTGGATTATTATCGCTTAAGGCTGCTAGCGAAAGATGGATAGAGGGTGGCGATGATTCTAGATTCGCTGAGGCTAAAGAATTAATTGAATTAAATCAAAAAATAGTTTTATTAGAAATTATTGACATATCATATTTCGAGGGTCAACACAGAGTATTCGTAATTGAGAGAGATGGTAATTAGCTTCCAGCAATTAATCCACCAGCACCTACTAAACCAATAAGTATTATCCAACCCAATATTCCAACAACAGTTAATACGATAACTACCCAACCAAGAATTTGTGCTGCTTTAGCTAGGCCCTGATCGGGATGGCCTGGTTGGCTTTGTGTTATTATTAACGCACTATTAGCCATAATTATTGCTGGGATTGCAGTACAAATACCGCATCCGAAATATGATAATGCTGCAAAAACAAGCGCTATAGTAGCGTTAGTTTGAGTAAATTGTCCCACTGAATAGTTCTGAACTTGGACAGTACTACCTGCATTCTTTTCGGGGTTAGCCCAAGGGATTTCATTATCTCCATCCATAATCTTCCGCTCTATCACCTATTTTTGAATGATTCTATGTTAATTAGTTGAGAAATCATCTCAGTCAATATAATGTAATTAGCGTCCATGGTCTAACCATGCCTGAAATGCCAGAGGTAGAAACAGTCCGTAGAGGACTTGTTCCACATTTAGTTGGTACAACGATTAGTTTTGTTGATTTACGACGACCTAATCTCCGTTTTCCATTTCCTGATGATTTTGAAAAAACATTAACTGGGGCAAAAATCGAGAGAATCGATAGGCGTTCAAAATATCTCTTATTTCGTCTTTCAAATGATCAGACTTGGATGAGCCATCTTGGAATGACTGGAGTTTGGACGATTGGAGGGGATGGTTCAGGGAAACATGATCATGTATACTTTGAATTCAATGATGGTGCTAAGACTGCAATATATACTGACCCTAGAAGATTTGGATTCATGGATACTTTCCCTACATCCGAAGAGTCTGAACAGAAATGGCTATCCAACCTTGGCCCAGAACCTCTTACTGAGGATTTTACAATTGAAATTTTAAATTCTAATCTTCAAGGTAAGCGTTCTCCGATTAAGAGTGCATTATTAGATCAAAGAGTTGTTTCTGGCCTTGGTAATATCTATGTTAGTGAGATTCTTTTTAGATGTAAAATTTCTCCATTGAAAACAGCTGGAGAGATTGCTAGTAAGACTCAGCGGGCAAGTGTCAAAGTACAACGTATTTTTGAGCATACAAATCAAGTTATAGCAGAAGCAATAATGGTTGGTGGTTCGACTATTTCAGATTTCAGAGGGGTATCTGGTGATACTGATTTAGGTTACTTTGCACAACAGTTCCGAGTATTCAATCGTGAAGGTGAAGAGTGTGTCAATGACTCCTGTAAGGAAATAATCTTGCGAATAGTTCAGTCAGGTAGATCTACTTTTTACTGTCCGAAATGTCAACGTTAATTTCATTTAAGGATTCGATTGACTATTGCTAATTGCAACCACATTGGCGTAATTCTTGTAACCAAAGGTAATGGTTTGTTGATTATGCCAGCTATGACTTCTCTCTTCCCTTTTCTCATCGATTTTATCGCAATTTTTGCAACTCTATTAGCGGGTATTGCAGTGTAGTTTTCCATTTTACTAAGTTTCATACCAGCAACTTCTTGGAATCCTGTATTGACGTAACCAGGGCAAAGTGCAGTTACTGTAACTCCCGTGCCATTGAGTTCTTTGTGTAAGGCCCTAGAGTAAGATAACACATAAGCCTTAGTTGCACAATAAACTGCAAAACCAGGACCCGAAATATATGCTGCAATTGATGCAACATTCATTATTCTACCTTGCCCATTTTCTACCATTTGTTTTCCAAATTCATGGGATAATTTTGTTAATGCAAGAATATTTAGATTTATCATCTCTAATTGTCTTTCATCTGGCATATCAATATGATTTCCTAAAATTCCAAAGCCAGCATTATTTATGAGAATATCGATATTTTTGACATTTTTAATCAATGATTTAATTCCTTTTTCGGTAGTCAAATCTGCCACAATAACTTCACAATTTATCCCATGTGTTTTAGTTAATTCTTTGGATAGATTTTCTAATTCCTTTTTCCTTCTAGCACTGATTATTAGATCACAGTTTTGTGAAGCTAGAATTTTTGCAATCTCCATACCAATCCCACTGGATGCACCAGTTACCAAAGCTCGTTCTCTCTTCTCAACCATCTTAATCCATCTATCTTACACTAATGCATATAATATGATGTTTAGTTTTGATTGATGAGGTCCTAGTTTTTTCTTGAATCTATATTCTTCATAAATATTAAGTACCGTCGATTTAACCCTAATAGTCCGGCCAAAAGTTCTACTTATTTGGGAAGAGAGTTCTCACACCGAGGCGTCTAAATTTTTTAATTTAGATTTTAAAGAATTAAGTAATAAGGTAGTGAAATAATGGTTAGGAAAAATAATAATAGTCTCTGGAGTTTAACTTTAGTTAGATCTGGTGGATATGAGATAAGCAATGAATTAGAAGATGCAATTTTTTCATTTGGTAGAACTGTAGAAGAAGTTAAGACATTACCGAAATGTCGTATCCCTAAAGGATTAGTAAATTTATTAATAAAAAATAAAATGGTAGATGAAGCTCTTGAAACCGGTTTTTTTCTAGAAATTTCGTCTAAGCAAATAAAGGAGAAGGGCTGGATTAAATTCGAGCAGATAATTTATGTCGAACCCAAATTATCATCATCCTGTAGACCTGTAGTGAGGGCAGTCTTTTCGGTAATTGATGGATATGATACTTTTGAAATAAATGCTTTTCCTTGGTCTGAACCCATGCCTAATCAGTTATGGCTTAAAGTGAGTCAACTAGATGATATGACTCTAGCATGGGTCCTTTCTCAGGACAAGATTTTATGTGGTGATTTGAATGAACAAAGAAATTTACATGACTTTTATGAATTAGAGATAAGTGTCCCTGAACCGCCTGAATATTTACGTCTCCCTCCACCTCCTGGGACTTCATACCACTTCTTTGATGAGGACTAATTAGGATAACATTGATGGGCATTCAGCCTACCAGTTGGTAGTGTGGCTTATACATTAATACAGAAACTCGCCACTGAATTCATTGGAACATTTCTACTTTCTTTTACTGTATGTGCTACTGGATTATACGGATCATTTGGTAATTATGCACCATTTGTAATCGCATCTAATCTAATGCTAATGATATATGCTGGGAGACATATCTCTGGTGGGCATTATAATTCAGCAATAACAGTTTCAATTTATCTAAGAGGTATTTTTGATAAAAATGATGTTTTACCATATATTCTTGTACAATTAATTGCCGCAGTTTCTGCTGCATTAGTCGTTATGAGATTTTCACTATCTGGAGACGCATCATCAGAAATACTGACTCTAGGGATTGAAGCAATAATTGCTGAATTTATCTTTACTTTCACATTGGCATATGTGGTTTTACATGTTGCAACTACTGAATCTACATTGGATAATAACTACTATGGCGCTGCCATTGCTCTTGTAGTACTCGTAGGTGCAATGACGGTTGGTAGCATATCTCTTGCCTCATTCAATCCCGCAGTATCTAGTGCTTTGATATTTTCTGGAAAAATAAGTCTTGCAGATTCATGGATACATTTCGCTCCACAATTCATTGGCGCAGTTCTTGCTACATATTTGTACAGGTATTCTCATCGCTCCACAATTCAGTAAAACCAATTTATTTTTGGTTTTTTCTCAAACGAGATCAAAACGATCAGCATTCATAACCTTAGTCCATGCAGCAATAAAATCAATTTTAAATTTATTTTGATTATCATCTTGAGCATAGACTTCTGCAATGGCTCGTAACTGAGAGTTACTCCCGAATACGAGATCTGTACGAGAAGCTCGACGAAGAACTTCTCCATTTGTTCGGTCCTTACCATCATAAGAATTACTTCCTGTAGCAGTCCACTCCACACTCATATCAAGAAGAGTAGTGAAGAAGTCGTTAGATAACTCTTCATGATTATTGGAAAATAAACCTCGGTCATCAGAACTGATTCCAAGGGTACGCATACCTCCAACTAGGACAGTCATTTCAGGGGCATTCAAACCCAGAAGTTGTGCTTTATCGAGCATCATTTCTTCGGGGCTAATTGCAAAATTCTTCTCAAGATAATTTCGGAAACCATCTGCAACTGGTTCTAATACTTCAAATGAGTTTACATCAGTTTGTTCCATACTTGCATCTCCTCTTCCAGGGGTGAATGGTACACTCATACCTGAGGCCTGTTCAATTGCTAAGTTTCCTGCAAGTACGATTGTATCAGCCATACTAGCCCCATGTGTCTCGGCAATGGTGCCCAGAGTATTGAGAATCATAGCAAGTTCATCAGGCTTATTCCCTTTCCAGTTATTTTGTGGTTCAAGTCGAATACGTGCACCATTAGCGCCTCCACGCATATCAGAACTACGGTAGGTAGATGCACTAGCCCATGCAGTTTCTACCATCTGTGTTATTGAAAGTCCGCTTGCAGAGATAGACGCTTTGACTTTTTCAACATCATAGTCCGAAGCACCTGAAGGAACAGGATCTTGCCAAATGAGTTCTTCATCGGGAACTTCAGGTCCGAGATATCGGACTTTAGGCCCCATGTCTCGATGAAGTAACTTGAACCAAGCGCGAGAAAATACATCGGCAAATACATCAGGATTCTCATGGAATCTCTTAGATATTTCATGATATACTGGGTCTCTGAGGAGTGCCATATCTGCTGTTGTCATCATAGTTGTAACTTTCTTACTACTATCGTGAGCAGATGGAGCCATATGGTCCTCAGATGGATTAACTGGATGCCATTGAAATGCACCAGCAGGGCTCTTTACAAGTTCCCATTCATATTGGAAGAGTTGGTCAAAGTAACCATTATCCCATTTGATTGGATTAGAAGTCCAAGCTCCCTCGATGCCGCTGGTGATAGTATCATCTCCCAATCCCGATCCATGTGCATTCTTCCAACCAAAATTTTGGTCTTCGATAGGTGAGGCTTCAGGTTCAGAACCAACTAGAGCCGCATCTCCTGCTCCATGTGCTTTTCCAAATGTGTGACCACCAGCTACAAGAGCAACAGTTTCTTCATCATCCATTGCCATTCTAGCGAAAGTTTCACGGATATCTTGAGCACTGAGGAGTGGATCAGGTTCTCCATTAGGTCCTTCAGGATTAACATAAATTAGACCCATTTGTACTGCTGCTAGTGGGTTCTCTAAATCCTTACGTGTATCTCCATAGCGATTGTCGCCAAGCCACTCATCTTCTGCGCCCCAGTAGATATCTTCCTCAGGATGCCAAATGTCAGCTCTTCCACCACCGAATCCAAATACAGGTCCTCCCATCGATTCAATGGCCACATTTCCTGCTAATATCAGTAGGTCTGCCCAACTAATTTTATTACCATATTTTTGTTTTATAGGCCATAATAATCTACGTGCCTTATCCAGATTTCCGTTATCTGGCCAACTATTCAGAGGGGCGAAGCGCTGTGAACCAGTTCCACCACCACCTCGGCCATCGCCAGTTCGGTAGGTGCCTGCTGCATGCCAAGTCATACGAATAAAAAATCCTCCATAATGACCATAATCTGCTGGCCACCAGTCTTGACTATCCGTCATTAAAGCATGAAGGTCTTTTTTCAATGCATCATAATCAAGGCTCTTGAAGGCTTTGTTATAATCAAATCCAGAGTCCATTGGATTAGACTTAATGTCGTGTTGATGTAGTATAGATATGTCTAATTGATTAGGCCACCAATTGCGATTACTAGTTCCTTTATCTGGAGTTGTTGCTGCTCCATGCAAGAATGGACACTTTGCTTCGTTGCTCGATTTTTCGTTATGCATAGCCTTGGTAGTCTAATTCAATGTATTAATGATTCTACAAGTTAACCTTGGTATCACATATATTTTTCAAGGATATAGTTTATAATTTCCTTCCCAATTACATATTTCTACGGAACTTTCCACCAGTTTCGAATAGTGCTTGTGTGACTTGTCCAACCGTACAGTGTTCTACAATATCCATCATGACTTCAAACAGATTACCGCCTTCTCTCGCGACTTTTTGGAGTCTTTCTAGTCCTTCTTTTGCTTCTTTAGCATGATCTTCTTTGAATGCTCTATTCCTGTCAATAACCATCATTCTTTCAGTTTTATCTGAACGTGTAACTTCGATATTGAACTCTTCTACTGATAATGAATTATCGGCTCCTTCTTCGAAAGTATTTACTCCAATAATTGGTAATTCTCCAGAATGTTTCCTGTGTTCATAAATCATCGACTCATCCTGTATGCGATTTCTTTGATAATTAACTTCCAGAGCACCAAGAACTCCGCCACGTCTATGCATTTCTTCGAATATTTTCAGAATCTCTTCTTCTACAGAATCAGTTAACCAGTTTGCTACATGTGATCCTTGTAATGGGTTCTCATTTTGTAACCACCCATATTCTTTCGACAGAATTAGTTGAATTGCAACTGCATCTCTTACTGTATCTTCCGTAGGAGTTCCAAATGCCTCATCACGAGAATTTGTATGTAATGAATTTGCATTATCTGCTAGAGCATAAAGTGCTTGTAATGTGGTACGATAATCATTCCATGTATATTCTTGAGCGTGTAAAGATCTACCGCTACTCTGTATGTGATACTTCAGTTTCTGACCACGTTCATCAACTCCATACATATCACGCATGGCAATAGCCCAGATTCTTCTACAAACTCGACCTATTACTGCATATTCAGGATCCATGCCATTAGAGAAGAACCAACTGAAGTTTCTCAAGAATTTGTTAGCATCTAATCCTCTTGACTTGAATAATTCGACATATGTCAGACCATTAGATAATGTAAGTGCTGCCTGAGATATAGGATTAGCTCCAGCTTCTGCAATATGGTATCCAGAGATAGATACGAAGTAGTGGTTTCGAATTTCATTATCTACATAGAATTCTGCAACATCACCCATCATTCTTAATGCAGTATCGAGATTGAATACCAGTGTATTTTGTCCCATTGATTCTTTCAATTGATCAGCTTGTACTGTTCCCCTAACTGTGCTCAAAGTTCTTGCTTTAATTTCCGCATGTTCTTTGTCATTTGGTTTACGACTATTTTCTTCTTCAAATTTAGTTACTTGTTGTCGTATTGCCACATTAAAGAATGCTGCAAGGTGCCACCAATAATTGCCATTAATTGTCTTTGACACCGATGTATTAGCAGCGGACAAGTCAAACCCTTCGAATAATTTTTCCATTTCATCAACAGTACTTATTGATACTCCACTTTCACAAACCTTACCGAAGATATCTAGTCTTTCTTGAGGGTCATTACCATACAAACTTGGAGAATCAAATGCCACTGAAAGTCTGTTGAAGTCTTGATCCTTAGAAAGGAAATGATATCTCTTATTTGTTCTCTCTGCACTACCTTCTCCTGCAAACATTCTGACAGGTAATTCATCCTGTCTCTTGAATGGGAACACTCCTCCCGTATAGGGGAATGAGCCTGGCATATTCTCTTTTCTAATCCACTCTAGAGTATCGCCCCAGTCACTATAATCGGGTAGAGCGACTCTTGGCATATCTAAACCTGAAAGTGTTGTTCTGGTAGTTTTCACGGGAATATCTTTGTTTCGAACCGTGTAACTAGTTTTTCCTGAGCGATATTCTTCAGCTTTGGTTCTGAAAAGTTCTAAACTTTCCCAAGCACTCTTAGGTATTTCAGAGCGAACAGCATCAGCTTCTTCCTTGAGCCCTTCTGCTACTATTTTTTTATTCTTTGATTTCATTTGTTCAGCAGCAGCTTCCAGTTGTTGCACTAGTCGTATTTTGGAAGTGACTTCTTCAGTTCTTGAATGATAATTTCTGATTGAACTTGATACTTCAGCAAGATATCCTTGCCTCTCTGGTGGTATTGGTGATGATCTATGTGGGAGCCCATCAGGCCCCATTCTTGCTTCTGCTGCAATGAATGATTGAGTAAATTTATCATTTAGCTGCGAACATAATTTTTGCCAAAGTTGGTCCACACCTGCATCAGCGAATTGACTAGCAATAGTAGGTACTACAGGTAATTCTTCATTGGTTGCCTCCCACATCTCTCTATTTCTTTTGAATTGTTTACGAATTTCTGCCAATGCATCTTCAGCACCGGGCCTATCGAATTTATTCAAAACTACAATATCTGCTGAATCTAACATCTCCAATTTTTCTAACTGACTCGGAGCCCCATATTCTCTTGTTGTAACATATAATGAAATATCTGCAACTTCAGTTATTGCATCATTACCTTGACCTATTCCGCTAGTTTCAACAACTACAAGATCGAATCCAACTGCCTTGCAAGCTTCAATGGAGCGGCCAATACAATCTGCAATTTCTCTGCCACTATCTCTACTAGCAAATGAACGCATGAATAAGTTTTCATCAGATAATGAATTCATTCTAATTCTATCACCTAGTAATGCCCCACCAGTTCTTTTACGAGTAGGGTCAGTAGCAAGTAATGCAATCTTGGTTCCAGGGTTATCTCTTTGTATCCTTAACATCAATTCGTCAGTAAGACTTGATTTCCCAGCACCACCTGTGCCTGTCAAACCGACTACTGGACAAGATAAACCATCTGTTGAACGAACTTTATCTAGGATTTGATTAAACATTTTTTCATCTGCATTTTCTGCTAATGTGAGTAATTTTGAGACAGATCCATGATTGTCTGCAGTTATTGGTTCATTTAATGAATCAAACCTTGATGGATCAAGTAGATTATTTTGTGAGGCTCTCTCAATAGCGTCTGAAACCATTCCTGCAAGTCCTAATTCTCTTCCGTCTTCTGGAGAGTATATTTTAGCAATATTGGAATCAAGTAAGTGTTTTATTTCACTTGGAAGAATAGTTCCACCGCCACCTCCAACTAGTTTGACATGACCAAAACCCGCAGAATCTAGGATTTGTTTAGTATGAGTGAACATTTCAACGGCTCCACCTTGATATGAAGTAATAGCAACACAGTGCGCATCTTCCTGAATTGCAGCTTTAGCAACTTCATCCGCTCCTCTATCGTGTCCTAGATGAATTACCTCGCATCCCATTGACTGAAAAATACGTCTAAATATCCCGATAGCGGCATCATGACCATCGAAAATTGCTGCTGCAGTTATGATTCTTAGTGGAGATTTACGGTTCACGCCCTTCTTCTCCATGAAGTTCCGAAAGCATCGTTACACAAGAAGAATCCTATAAAATAATGTCACATGCCGGGTAAGTATTGAATACATATGAATCCTCAGGGTGTATGATGGTGGACTCAAAGATGCTTTGTCCTCGCGACAATTCAATTCTTGTAATGCCTAATGAAAGTGATAAATCAGTATTTTCTCGAAATGGAATCTCACATTGCCCTAGTTGCGCTGGTCTTGCAATAAATTCTCATTCTGCAACCTCTGAATTTTGTAGTGATAAGTTAGAGGTTATGCATGATGGTTTCAAAGATGAGGGAACCCCTGTCTCTCTTTGCTGTCCATTTTGTCAGTCTGATATGAAAGTTAGAGACTTTGCCTTTAGGAAGATGGATGGAAGTCTAACTGAATTAATTGAGATTGATGGTTGTCCTAATTGTTCATCATTCTGGCTGGACGCTGGTGAACTTCAACGTTTATCTCCTCCGAGTGGTGATGTCGATAAGAGCCCATCTTCCGAAGCAGGAACTCTTGCAATAGTATTCGATATATTATTCCATTTACCATTTGTTTTGATATAAAATGACTCTCGAATCAATATGTAAATCTAAAGGTTAGAGAATTATGACTGATGAATCATCGAATTGGTGGAAGGATAATCCTCAAGGGAATGTATTCACGGGCGATGTGAGTAGTGTCTCTGGTCCATCCTCTATACCTATTGCACCCGTAGACCCGAATAATTTCAAATGGTCGCAATTTTTAGTAGGATTACTCCTTATTCCTATTTTCACAGGTTTTCTCATGTCTTTTTCTGCTTTTTCTGCTGAAAGTATGCTAAACGAACCATATTATTATGACTATAGTGAACTCGATTCATTTGATCAAGACATTATCAATATCTCTGGAGATGAATATCAGACTATAGATGTTTTTTTTGATATCCCTCCAGTAGACTTTTTTGAGATACAAAAAAAAGATTTTTGGTTTAATACTGGTGTTAACAATGACTGGAATGATGTCTGGGGGTACTGTTACCTAGATATGGACTACATGGATAATCCTAGTTATCTTGTAGTTCAGTCTGATAATCATGGGCTATGGTATCCTATGAATTGTGATGGTAGTATGAATGATTATGATATGTTATTACAGGTGAATGGTCAAATATTTACTTATGCTATAGATCAAGAAATAGAACTCGATTCTACGACACTTTATGCTAGCGTTGATGGCGATGGTGATATGAATTCTTCAGGATTATTCTTAGCAATCGCCCCTTATCTACTGGTTTTACTCTATATTGGGGTGATATTTTGGAGTTTCATAACTAAGAAGCGGTCTCTAGGTTTTGGTCTTTTAGGGGGGATTTTAGTAGCTCCAGTATCTTTTTGCTTTTCGATGATTATTTTATTGATATTCTGGGATATGTAGTCAAATAACTCCACCAATCATAAGTCCTGCGAATACAAACATCAATACACCCATTGCTCCATCTATGAGATGTGAGATAGATCTCAATTTCTCAACTCTACCTCCAGTAGTCAGTACCAATGCTACAGTCACATACCAAGTTCCATCTATTGTCATCCCCAGAGCCCCCATGCCAAGAAGAGTTTCGAGACTTACATTTTCTTCGATAAATGGTGTGTAAAGTGCTAACATCCATGCCAGGATTTTTGGATTTAAAAGTGCAATTGAAAAACCTTGTACGAAACCTTGTCTATTCTGCGGAGCATGATTATTTTCATCTGAATATTCCGACGGTCCTTTTCTTGCATGATTAAGGAAAACGTATCCTAACCAAAGAAGAATACTAACTCCTGCCCACTTTAATCCTGTTTCAGCAGTTTCATGTATCGAAATAGCAGTTGCAAATGCTCCTGCTGCGAGGAATGCATAGACTCCAAAACCGATTCCGTGACCAATGCCAGTCATTACTCCTTGTTTTCTTCCTCCAGCTAAGGTATTACGAAGAACTACTGCTAAAGAGGGCCCTGGACTCATTGCTCCTAGACAGAACACTGTCGCCAGAGCAACCCATGCCTCAGGTGTCATAGATTCACCGCTTTTCAAGCGCCTTCATACATTGCTTCAATTTCAGCAGCCCAATTTTCTCTAATCTGTATTCTTCTAATTTTCAGAGTAGGGGTTAACTCTCCAAAATCTACATTTAAGTCTCTAGGTAGAATCTTAAATTTCTTAATTTGTTCAGGGTTACTAAATCGGCCATTCAATTCAGTTACCGATTTCAACATTTCATTGTGTATTTCTTCACTATCTGTATAGTCTGATAATTTTTTCCCAAAACCTTCCAAAGTTGTAATTTGTACAGTTGGATCTTTCGGAATTTTTTCTGGGGCCATTCCATGTTTATCTCTTAATATTGCACCAACATCTAATGTGAATAACGCACTACAGTATTTTCTTCCATCGCCAATCAACATGCATTGAGACACCATAGGTATCGACTTCATTGTTTCTTCAATAACTAATGGTGCGATATTTTTGCCACCAGAACTTACGTATAATTCTTTGATCCTACCGGTAATTTTCACATATCCATCTGAATCCAGTTCTCCTTTATCACCTGAATGTAGCCATCCTTCCGAATCTATTGTGTCTGCAGTTGCTTCAGGATTTTTATAGTACCCTTTCATGACATGCCTTCCTCTGAAGAGGATTTCACCTGAGTCCGAAATCATTAGTTCTGTTCCACTAAATGGTTTCCCTACAGTTCCAATTTTATTGTTACCTCTGTAACCAAGACTTGCTCCAGCAGTAGTTTCTGTCATACCATATCCTTCAAACAATGGGATGTCAAGATTGTGGAATAGTTTGAGAATATCTGGATTAATCGGTGCTGCTCCAGTTATTGCATAAACACAATTAGACATTCCAATAGCCTTCTTAGCCTTTTTCTTAATGATTCCACCAACTATTGGAATACCTACTAGTTTCATCTTACTTCCTAGCTTCGCAACTAGATTGCTGTAAACTTTCTCATAGATTCTAGGTACTCCTATGAATAAGTGGGGTTGTACTTCTTTGGCATAATCTATAACGTTTAATGGCGCATCGACCACAGTCATATGAAGACCCCATCTAATATGTGCATGGCAATCTACTAATTGACCGAACACATGTGCACAAGGTAACCAAGAAACATAGCCCCAACCTCTTTCGAATTCTTGTAATTTCCAGACCTCTGCAAGTTCAAAATCTATGTTGTCATGACTCAATTCTACTCCTTTTGGATTGCCTGTTGTACCTGAAGTATAAATCAAAGAAAATGTGTCTTCGGGTGTTATATTCGCTACTCTTTTTTCAATCTCTGAGTAATCAACATCTGCTCCTTTCTCTATGAAGTCTGACCAAGACATACATTTTGCATGTTCTGGCATATCTACACCATCCATTACAACTACAGTCTCCACTTTTTCTAATTTATCCATTATATCATGCAATCGATGTGCACACATTTTTGCAGTATTCCCTCCATCCATTGGATTGTCTCCAACAAATATGAATTTCGAGTCAGAATTACCTACAACCCATTCAACTTCTTCTGGAGAGCAAGTATGGTAAACCCCGACTGCCGCTCCATTGCACATATTAGCAGCGTGGTAGGATGCATACCATTCGATTCGATTGTAAGAATAAATACTTAATTTATCTCCCTCTTCAAAACCCATAGCAATTAATGATTTAGCTACTGATGCGGTTTGATCATGAAAATTGCTCCAACTGACATGATTCCATTCTCCATCAGAATTCTTTGTAGAAATTGCTTTTTCATTCCCATGATTCTTTGCGTTCGCCATCAGGTATTCGGGGGTAGTCATTGCGGACATGAGACTTGACAGTCGATGTTTCGCCTTAATTGTTTACTAGTGTAAGAATTGAAACTTAGTGTAATAGAACTTACTTTATTTCTAGATTCATGGTAGAACCGATCTAACATTTTCTCTCCAATCCTTACCTTTATTACGATTAGCTAATGGCGATGCTGGAGATGGATGCCAACAACTTGTAATCTCGACATTAGTGCCTTTAAGTGCGATATTAGCTCTTTTCTCAGCATATTTTCCAACACCTATTACTTTCTTTATATTCATTATATCGACTAATTCTCTTAAATGTTGATCGCATCTTTCAATTAATTCCTTTGCATTTCTTCCAGAGATTTTATCGGGCGTGATATTTGTAGCCCTCTCTCCTTTAAACAGCATTAGTGGACAATGATTTAAGATAAATACATTAGAAAATATATTCTCAACAGTTCCATAATGTTCTTCTAATAAATTCCAAAGCCGTGTACCAGATATTTCTTCTTTATGCCAATCTAATCCTGTAACTTCTCTCTTCGGGTGAGGGTTACGTGGCTTTTTCACCTCTAAATTTCTTATTCCTAATAACTCTCTGACAACTTTTGTTGCAGAGAATGGAATTCCCATTTGACCCATTCCATGAGGCCCTGGATTCATTCCAAGAAGTAAAGTATCTGCCCCTTTATCTCCCCCTAATTCTATGAAAGCCTTGTGTATATCCCAGGCGTACATCAGAGGATTGTATACACAATCTACCGAACCTTCAATGACTAATTTATCTCCAATCGGATCAACATCATCTCTAAGTCTTGATGCAGCCTCTATAAGTGCATTTATTTCCATAATAATCACTATTGTTTTACATCTTTAACTGAAGCACCGCTAATTTTTAGTAATTCATCTGGAGTAATCGGAAACACCGTATCTGCAGTGCCACTTGCTCCCCAAATTAATTCATAATTAAACAAATCTTCATCCATTATTATCTCAGTTTCTTTTAGATGACCAAAAGGTGGTACTCCTCCTATTGCATATCCAGTACTTTCTAATACATATTCAGGTGATGCTTGACTTGGTTTATACCCTAGTATTTTCTTCAATTTCTTTTTTCTATCTACTCTATTAGATCCCGAAGTAATCACAATGATTGCGCACTTTTCTCCCATAAAAACAATCGATTTAGCAATATGTGAAATATTGCAACCTAATTGGTTAGCTGCATCCTCTGAAGTTCTTGTGCCTTCTTCATAACGCCTTGGTTCTGCTACATAATGCATTTTTTTACATTCGGACATCCATATTTCATGGCCGCCCATATTTATTGGTGTGAGGTTTCTGAATAAAAGTTGTTTCTCCTTCCGCATGATTGATGACCCATAGTCGAGCGCGAAAGACTTGATGGATTGGCCGATTGGTCCCTATGGGACATCTATGGGTGCTTTGTTGCTGATGACATTGCCTATTCATTTCTTTTTGACTAGAGATGAAAAAGATAGAAGAGTCTCATTGAGAGACCTCCCTAGTGAAATTAGGCAAAAGGGCTACTGGTGGCACATTCTATTGTATGTCCTTATGTTCATTTTCAAGGGGGTTATTGACCACCATAATGAACCTATGAAAGATAGAGTGGGGGGTTTTACTCATTGGATTTATGCTATAGAGGGTGACTGGACAAATAATCTGCAAGAGTTCTTTTTGAACGATACTTTGACAAATCTTCTATCTGGGCATTATTTATTCATGTATTTATTTATGATTTGGTTTTCTCCGATGTATTATATTCTGTGCCGTGATGAAGTAATGGCTGATAAAGCGGCTATCAATTATTTTGTAATTTATCTACTCAGTGTGCCATTATACTTATTTTTCAATGTTGAAGTGACCTCTACATATCTCGCAGATATGGATGCACTTCTCTATCATGACACATTCACTCTAGCATTTTTTACAAATAATGATCCAATGGATAATGCGATTCCCAGTTTACATGTAGGTTTACCAATTAGTTTGCTAATAATTAATCGGTTACATTGTAGGAAATTAGGGATAAATTTGAAAGATTGGCGACATAGAGAATTTGATATTTTTGTATCAGTCAACGTAATGATTTATTTATTCTCAATACAATATCTGGGGATACATTGGTTGATTGATATAGTTCCAGGTATTTTACTAGCAATAATAACCTCTTCTTTCGTTCATTCAGTACAACCAATAGTTCGTGCGAGGGATGAAAATGGGTTGAGTTCATTATTACCTAATAAGAATCAGTTAATTGCATCTATATTGACCGTCTTAATTTGTACAACATGGCTAATTAATGGTGTTGTTGATGGACCTGGTACTGATGAAGATGAAGCAAATATGCGGGTAGGTATTGGTGATATTAATTTAGATACAATTGAAGTTCATACTCTATGGGACCCTGTTTATGTAGATGTTTCAAATGTTGGTGACTATGAACTCGATGTGCTGCTAATACAGAGAAATAATGTCGAGCAATATGTCGAAAAAGGTATTTTTGATTGGGATTCTTTTGTTTCCGAAGGGGATTTATTCTTACTAGGAATCAATAATTCAACACAGTTTGAAGTCACACCAAATAACTTGTTTGATGTTTACATAATTTTAGTCAGGTTATCAGATACATCCAATCTTGAATCGGGGGTTTTGGGAGAAGTCCGTATAACTCCTCATTATGTAGATGATGAATTGTTGTGGACAGGTTTCCTAGTCAGTTTACCTGCTTTCATTATTACGGGCATAGTTATTGAAGGAATTATTAATTATCGCCGTTATCAAAACAAATTATAGGCCATTATCCCACCTATGTACAACCCTGAAATAGATCCTAATGATATCCAGATACCAATTCTAAATGGTGGGAAATTATACTGCCACATATATGTTGATTGCCCCATCCAAACAAGGACTACGACGACAATTCCATAAAATCCAAAGAAGATTCGGAAGATATAGGATGCTGAAAGTCCGACGACATATCCAAGATACAGCTCAAATTTATTTCCATATTTATTAGGTAATAACGTTAAAAAAAGACCTAATGTCATTAGAATTAATACAGGTGCTAAAAGATTCCTTTTACTAAAGTATTCGAATTCGAATAAATAAGGAATAAGTGATAGTAAGAAACCAGTTATCGATGGTAAAGCAACCGGCCATAGTGGAGCAGACTCCCACTTCATACACTATCCGTGCGGTATCTAGCATATAATACTCTGAATTGCCCCATGCGTCTCATTCATCAATAAGGAGAGTCTCCGGTATGCTATGAAGAAAGGCGAAATTGTACTTGGTTGTCTGGCTCCACACCCACCGCATCTTGTTTATGCTGACAATCCTCCTCAAAATGAAGCCTTTAGTGAAGGTGGCTGGGAAACACTGCGTTGGGGCTATGCTAAGCTCGCTAGGAAGTTGAAAACAATTGATTATGATGCAATAGTAATTTTCACTCCTCATTGGCAGACTTATATAGGTACACATTTCCTTGGGCTTCCAGAATTCAAATCTAAATCAGTAGATCCAGTATTCCCTAATTTGTTTAGATATAATTACGATCTTAAGGTCGATGTCGAATTAGCTGAAGCAATGCATGAAGAGACTGCTAAGGCAGGGCTTATTACTAAAATGATGAGAAATCCTGATTTCAGAGTTGATTATGGTACAATTACTTCTTGCCATCTTTTGAATCCTTCATGGGACAAACCAATAGTTACGATTTCAAGTAACCGTAATGCACATTACTATTCTAACGAAGTTATGATTGAACAAGCTAAAGCGTTGGGTGAAGCTTGTATGAAAGCAATTGAAAAGAGTGGCAAGAAAGTGGTTCTAATTAGTAGTAATAGTCTAAGCCATCGCCATTTCGTTACTGAGGCTCCTCTTCCTGAAGATATGAGCAGGGAACATATCTATAATCACAGTCAATATGTCTGGGATATGAAAATAATCGATATGTTCAGAAAAGGTCAGATGCAAGAAGTAATTGATATTATGCCTGAATATACGGAACAAACAATAGCTGAAACTGAAGCTGGTGGATTAATCTGGATGATGGCAGCAATGGGTGTTCCAAGTTATCCTGCTGAGATTTATGGTTACCAATCCGTGATTGGTACTGGTAACTGTATCGCATGTTGGGATCCCAATACAAATACTAGGGAGTTAGTTCTTTGAGGTGTTTAAATGACTGATGAATCTCCTATTTTATTCGGACTTTATGTCCCACCACACCCACAGCCTCTTCTTAGCCCAGATGCTAATCAAGGTTATGCTAATTTACGTGCTGCCTTTGAAACATGTAGGAAAAGAATTGAAGAAAGCGATGCAGATTTAATATTAGTATATTCTACAACATGGCCAAGCGTTGTAGGTCACCAAATCCAAGCTCTAAAAGAATCAATCTGGACTCATGTCGATGATGATTTCCATTATCTTGGAAGTATGCCATATAACTTCCAAATTGATGATGAGTTTGCTCATGAACACTGTGCTGCAGCAAAAAAACGAGGACTACATGCCCGTACAGTGGATTATGAAGGATTCCCTATAGATACTGGTTCAGTAGTTGCACTTAGTTTGTTAAATCCGGATAATCGTATACCTGCATGTATTGTTTCTAGCAATATGTATGCGAATCGTTCTGAAACTATTGTTCTAGGTAAATCCGCTCGTGATGCTTTAATTACTCAAGGTAAAAAGGCAGTCATAGTAGTTGTTTCAAGTCTATCGAATAGAATGTTTACTGAACATATTGATCCTGTTGATGATAGAATTCACAGTTCTAAGGATAACGAATGGAATGAGAAAATTTTAGAATTTTTTGCAGATGGTCGACTAGAAGATTTGAGCCAACTCAGTCGTGAGATACATGGACAGATTAGAGTTCAGAAAGTAGTTGCATACAAGCCTGCTTGGTGGCTAGCAGCGACAATGGGCCAGCATAATAATTACGAAGGTGAAGTATTGGCTTACGAAGCACTACATGGTTCAGGTGGCGCTGTGATTCAACTTACTCCTTCGACCGGATCTTTCGGCGACAAAGAGTTTGATGAAGATGATGTAGAATACTATCAAGGTGATCGTAATGTACTCAATAAGGGGAACTTATGATGACTGACAATGATGAGTTAACGGATTTTGAAAGACGCCGTAAACTCATCGAAGGCATTGTTTTCGCTCCAGATGAATTTATCGAGAAAATTTATGATGATTATGGTAAATCCATACTTAGCTCTGCAGGAGGCGCATTAGGAGCTGCCGCGGGGATAGCAGTTGGTGGACCAGTAGGCGGAATTGTTGGCGGCGTGGTAGGTAAGAAAACTGCTGGAAAATTAGTTCTAGAGAATGGACCCTTTATTTCTACAGAGGGACCGTCAGCAGTAGGGGCTTATCCTCATTTACATCGGGTTGGTAATCTTATTTTTGTTAGTGGAATAGGTCCAAGAAAACCTGTTACAAATAAAATCCCTGGGGGACCTATCAAAGATGAATCAGGAAACCCTCTAGATTATGATATCAGAGCTCAAACTCGTTCAGTCATTGATAATATTAGAATAATCCTCGAAGAATATGGGTCTAGTCTAGAAAAAGTAGTAGATGTTTATTCAATGCTTGTAGATATGGATAGAGACTTTGCGGGATATAATGAAGTATATGCTGAGTATTTTTCAGAAATAATGCCCTCTCGTACTACATGTTCAGTTAGTGCTTTACCTACTCCTATTGCAGTCGAATTGAAAGTAATTGCCAAAGTTTAGTTATTTTCTTTTTCTAGTGATTCTATTCTTTCAGAAGTACAATCAATTGGTGCTGAAATCGGATTACAAGCTACTGGGTTTCCATCAGGTATATCTACCCAATAATCAATTCCTTCTACTTTAGATGGATAATCAGTAGAAATCGAATGTGCACCTACTGATATTGCTGCATCCAAACGACTTGTATCATTGTTATCTGCTTCACCATCCTCTGCGTTATCTGCTCTTGAACGAACAATATAGCCATCTTTGATTAGTCCAATTATTTCATCACCATTTCCTATTGGGTCGGTGTTTGAAAATATTGCTGCTTCCGAACTGCCTGGCTCATTTGACATAGTAAACATCCTTGAATTAATAAGTCCGGGATATTTTTCATGATAATTTTCTCTCAAATCACCACTTGATAGAAGAATAAATATTGCTTTCCCTCTTGACTCATCTAGCAATGGCCAACCTTCTTCCATTATTGCTTGAGAAAGTGTTTCCGATTCACCTCTGACATCATCAGGAGTTATTGTTTTATTACGTGGCCAAAATTGAGTGATCTCTTGCTCAATTTGATCTAACATATTTTGTAATTCAACCACGACGGTATTGTCTGTACTCTGCTCAACCCATTCTTTTGGTTCAATCCAAATCATTAGAGGTACATGTTCTGTATTTTCATTAGACCAATTAAGCAGTGTATTGAGACATTCTTCAAAGGTAGTACAAGTAGTACGTAAATCATATTGGTTATGGTATACGTATAGTTGTCCTCTTGCATCCCACCAAACGTCAATTTCAAATTGCCTTACTCCTTGTTCTTCAGCCTGTACGTCTAATGGCTGATGAGAGTAATCATATGCCCTAATTGTAGGTATTAAAGGAGCTAAATGATACGAATTATGAGTTCCTTTCATCTGAATATGATTTATCCTTAGAGGGGTAGGTTCTTCATCATCAAGATTCAGATCTATGTCATTTTTCCCAATACATCCACTTACAGTGCTAGTTAGTAATATGAGAACAGTGATGGCCAACATGGTTCTCATATTACTCCTGAGACCATCTATGAAAATTAACAATTGGGGTTGCCAAACCTTCAACAAGTCGTATTCTATCGCAGATTTATGAATCGACTTTCACCGAGTCAAGTAATTGGTATAGTTCTTCAGCCGCTTGAGAAGGTATCTAATGTATTAGAGCGTAAATTAGGATTGTTTTCAGTAATTATACTTTCATTATCTGCAATGTTAGGTAGTGGATTATTCGTCCTCCCATCTCTCGCCATGATGGAGCTTGGAGGTGGAGGGGATGCATTAGGTGGGATTTGGTTAGCCTATTTGTTTGCAGCATTAATTGTTCTTCCAGGTGCAATATCTAAGTCGGAACTTTCGTCAGCAATGCCATCTTCAGGTGGTTCTTATGTATATATCGAAAATACATTCGGTCCACTCATTGGTACAATCTCGGGATTAGGTCTATGGGCTAACTTTATGTTGAAATCAGCATTTGCATTGATAGGTTTTAAGGCTTATTTATGGGTTATTGAAGGCATTGTAGGCGTTTCAATTAATCTAGATTATGCAGCAATGGCTATGTTAGTAATCATAGTAATAATTAATATTCTAGGTGTTAAAAGTATTAAGAAAGTTCAAACACCTATCGTTCTAATCTCTATTTCATATTTATTATTAATTTGTTTTTGGGCTTTAATGACAATGGATCTAAATTGGGATGCTGCTTTATCCAGAGAGTCATTCGGACCTGATTGGAAATCTTTCTCCTCAACAGCAGCATTAGTTTTCGTTTCCTATGCTGGAGTTACAAAAATTGCAGCAGTTGGTGGAGAAGTTAAAGATCCTGGTAAAAATATGCCTTATGGGATTTTGCTTTCATTATTATTTAGTACAGTACTATATGTATTTGTGACATTGATTATGGCGGTCTCAGTTGATCCTTCTAACTATGTAGATGGGCATCATGGCAGAGAAGATCCAGTTTACATTTTCGCACTGGCAGTTGGGGGTGAGACTGTTGCTGCCTTAGCTGCAGTTTTAGCAGTATTAACTATGATTTCTATGTCTCTTGCCGGAATCATGGCATCATCTCGTTTCCCTTTCGCTATGTCTCGTGATAATTTATTACCTAGTTTTTTGGAAGATGTTCATGGTAGATTTGAGACTCCTCATTGGGCAATAATTGGTACAGGTTTATCGATGGCAGTAGCTATTCTTTTCTTACCTGTACATGACGTTGCTGAGTTGGCTTCCGGATTCAAAATAATGGTATTTATTGTAATAAATGCCTGTGTACTAGTCCTCAGAAGGTCCTCTAATTCTCATTGGTATGATCCTAAATGGAGGTCTCCTTTATTCCCTTTCTTCCAAATATTCGGGATAGTAGGTGGACTAGTTTTAATTTTTGTAATGGGTATGAAAGCAGTTATTGGAGGCTCATCTGCAATACTATTAGGCACTATAATTTATCATTCATACGGTAAAAATCATGTCAATAAAAAAATAACTCCTTGGAATACATTCCGTTTAACGTTTACAAATCCATCTGAAGTTGAACATCGCCGTCGTTGGGCTGCATTTCATGCGGCTGATACCGAACGTAATAATCATCTGAATTTACATGAATTCATTTCAGCAATGGAGTCACTTGGTTTTTCAGGAGAGGGTCATGAATCAGGTTTACCTTATGGTGCTCTGAGAGAATATTTTCATGCTGCTGATGAAAACGAAGATGGAATTTTAGAAATTGATGAATTTTTATTAGGTATCGAAGAATTAGAATTCGATTAGTGACCGAATAGGCGTTTAATTGAAGTCATGTATGTTACTCGGAGATTACCGGGAGTGAGTGTATGGCAATATCCAGTCGAGTCAAAAAAGTAACAACTCATACTCTCCAAGAGATGAAAAGCTCTGGTGAAAAAATAACTATGCTAACCTCATATGATTATTCATTAGCAAGGCTTGTTGATGCAGCAGGTATAGATGTGATTTTAGTGGGTGATTCTGCATCTAATGTAATGGCAGGTAATGAAACTACAGTCCCAATTACTCTCGAGCATATGATCTACCACGCTCAATGTGTGGTTAAAGGAGTAGATAGGGCACTAGTTGTAGTGGATATGCCATTTGGCACATATCAAGGTGATTCTAAAACAGCACTTGATTCTGCAATTCGTATTATGAAAGAGTCTGGGGGTCATGCAGTTAAACTTGAAGGTGGGTCGGAAATTGTTGAATCGGTAAAAAGAATCCAACAAGCGGGTATTCCTGTGATGGGCCATCTTGGATTAACGCCACAATCAATATACAAATTTGGTACTTACAGTGTCAGGGCTAAGGGGCAAGATG
>Ga0302117_10000196_pt1 | contig 24052 bp, 27 predicted proteins | sample AG5_322_MG_FD_203112 | JGI IMG/M metagenome (GOLD analysis project Ga0302117, IMG submission 203112) | Marine microbial communities from Western Arctic Ocean, Canada - AG5_32.2 | ecosystem: Environmental > Aquatic > Marine > Oceanic | place: Canada: Western Arctic Ocean | collected 2017-10-01 | reverse complement strand
TAAAAAGCCTCGTCGTTCGACGGGGCTTTTTAGTTTATGAAACACTCATCACTTAATGCGGTATCGCTTCGGCGGGCGGATCTGGTAAACCATAAAATGAGCACATCGTGAAATTTGTAGACGAAGCAGAAATTGTAGCCGAAGCAGGCAACGGAGGAAGCGGTGCCTTAAGCTTTCGGCGTGAGAAATATGTCGAGCGCGGAGGCCCTGATGGTGGGGATGGCGGCGACGGCGGTAGTGTTTTCATGCAGGCCGATGCCTCTCTGAATACCTTGGTGGATTTCCGCTTTCAGCCTGTTTATCGAGCGCAGTCAGGCGCGCCTGGGCAGGGTAGGCATTGTACCGGTCGCGGTGGAGACGATCTGTTGGTTAGGGTGCCGCTAGGCACCACAGTTATAGACGTGAATACTGAGGAGCTGATTGCTGACCTCAACGTGCCAGACCAGCCAGTCATGGTAGCTAAGGGTGGTTTTCACGGTATGGGCAACATCCGCTTTAAATCTAGTACCAATAGAGCGCCGCGCAAAACGACGAAGGGCAAGTCAGGGGAGATGCGAAAGCTTCAGCTTCAGCTTCGCCTCATGGCTGATGTAGGTCTGCTCGGATTCCCTAACGCGGGTAAATCGACACTCATCCGCTCCGTGTCCGCAGCCACCCCAAAGGTCGCTGACTATCCGTTTACAACTCTAGTGCCCAATCTCGGCGTAATTAGCCTGGGAATGGAACGCAGCTTCGTGATGGCAGATATTCCAGGACTTATCGAGGGCGCCTCGGAAGGTGCGGGGCTTGGATTTCGATTCCTGAAGCATTTATCCCGAACTCGTCTGCTAGTGCATCTAGTCGATGCCTTGCCGGCGGATGGCAGTAATCCAATCGACAATGCGGAAAAGATTATCACGGAGCTGGAAAAGTTTAGCCCGACGCTTGCTCAGAAGGAGCGCTGGCTGGTCATTAACAAGGTGGACCTTCTAGATTCCGAGCTCTTAGAAAAATTGAGACAAGGCCTACGTGAGCGGCTCTCGTGGGAGGGTGATATCTATGAGGTGTCGGCGCTAAATAAACTTGGCTGTAATGATATGTGTGAGGATCTTATGCGCTCCATCGAATCCCATAGGGCGAGGCTTCTCGAGGACGAGGACTACCAAGCACTGCTGTTGGAGAAGGAGGCAGCGATGGCCTTCGAGATCCGGCGGACCATAGAGAGTACTAAATCTGCGAAGCTACAAGACGATGACCTAGTAGACGATGAATTATTAGATGGTGATTGGGAAGAATGAGCACGCCTTGATGCGAGAATCGATAAAACAATCAAAGCGCTGGGTAGTCAAAGTTGGTAGCTCGCTAGTAACCAATAATGGCCGCGGGCTAGACCTGAGCGCGATCGAAGACTGGGCGGGTCAACTCGTTGCTATGCAGAAGTTGGGCATACAGGTTGTGCTGGTGTCTTCTGGTGCAGTGGCAGAAGGGGTCGCTCGACTCGATTTAAAATCTCGTCCTAAGCAGGTTCAATTGCAGCAAGCCGCAGCTGCAGTTGGACAGATGGGCTTGATTCAGGCCTATGAAAGCTGTTTCATGCGACACGGTGTGCATGCCGCACAAATCTTGCTCAGTCATGACGACCTCTCTGATAGAACACGTTATTTAAACGCGCGCAGCACGTTGACCACCTTGTTAGAGATGGGAGTTATCCCTGTAGTGAACGAGAACGATACGGTTGCTACCGCTGAGTTGTGCTTTGGTGATAACGATACGCTGGCAGCGCTAGTTGCGAACCTTATTAATGCCGATATGATGCTGATCCTCACCGATCAGGACGGTTTGTTCGATGCCGATCCACGCAGCAAACCCTCTGCGAAGCTAGTCGCTAACGCGTCAGCTACCGATGGTAGCCTGAGCGCGATGGCAGGGAAAGGCAGCAGCCTAGGTAGGGGCGGTATGGTGACTAAAATATCAGCCGCTAAGCTTGCGTCCCGATCAGGAACCAACACGCTGATCGCGAATGGGCGTGAACAGCAGATTCTCTCTAGGCTGCTTGAAGGCGAAGAAATCGGTACATTGCTGTACGCCGATAGCGAGCCGGTTACTGCTAAGAAACAATGGCTGGCTAGCCAGCTTACTGTAAAAGGTAGTCTGGTACTGGATGCCGGTGCTGTAAAGGTGCTGAAGGATTCTGGCCGCAGCCTCTTGGCCGTTGGTATCACTTCGCTGGCAGGCCAGTTTGCACGGGGAGAAGTTGTCTCCTGTCTAGATGAGTCTGGTGTAGAAATCGCACGAGGCTTAGTGAATTACGATAGCAATGAGATCGAAAAGATTAAAGGGCAGAGTAGCGATAATATTGAAAACCTTCTCGGCTATGCTGGCGAGGAAGAAATCATTCATCGCGACAATTTAATTCTGGACGACTAGCCAATCTGCATTGGTATGTAGAGCTCAAATTCTTGGCATAAAAAAACCGGCTTCAGCCGGTTTTTTGGGGCCTGGAATTAGTTTATTTCAGTGCCTTTACTGCAGTATTTAATCGGCTCTTGTGACGAGAAGCCTTATTCTTATGAATAATTCCTCTATCTGCCATGCGGTCGATGACAGGTACCATAGTGTTGTAGGCTTCAACGGCCTTAGTGTGATCACCGCCTTCGATGGCTGCATCTACTTTCTTGATTTGAGTACGTACCATGGATCGGAAAGATGCATTGTGACGACGCCGAACTTCACTCTGTCTTGCACGCTTGCGGGCTTGTAAAGAATTAGCCAATTGGAGCTCCTTATTGCACTAGATTTTTATTTTCTAGTCGGTTATTTCGTTAAATTCGATTGAATGAGGATGATTATTGCTGTGCTGCATCCCTGAATTCAGAGCGCGACACTATGCCGTTTTCACTGTCTGATGTCAATAGTAGAGAATATGAGGCGCTTTCTCTAAGCCCTTAACAATACTCAACTTATTGCTGATTGGCAGCAATAGCGCGATAATCTCTTCTTGGCATCAATCATACCAGCAAGGCTATCTACTCAATGAGTGAATCTCACTCTTCTCACGAACAGCTACCACAGGCCAGCAACAGCGGTGAATCCAGCCTACTGAAAGCGAGTGGTATTACCGGTTCGATGACGCTGATCTCGCGAGTTTTAGGCTTGGTGCGCGATGTGGTTATTGCCCGTGTTTTCGGTGTAAGCGACGGGGTTGAGGCTTTTTTTATAGCCAATAAGATTCCCAACTTCATGCGTAGATTGTTCGCCGAAGGGGCTTTCAATCAAGCGTTCGTCCCAGTTCTTTCTGAGTATCGCAGCACTAAGTCTTTGGCAGATGTGCAGCTGTTAGTAAATGCCGTTGCGGGTAGTCTGGGCGGTTTTCTACTTGTTTTTACTTTCGTGGCTGTGGTTGCGGCACCGTTAATAGCGGTACCCATTGCCTACGGATTCACGGATGAGCCTGATAAATTTGCGCTTCTTGTGGAGATGCTGCGAATTACCTTTCCCTATTTGCTACTGGTATCGATGACCGCTCTTTGTGGTTCTATTTTGAATAGCTACGCACGTTTTGCCGTTCCAGCCGTGACGCCTGCACTACTTAATATATCTCTAATAGTTTGTTCGTTTTTTCTAGTGCCTTATATGCGTGTGCCGGAATTAGCGCTGGCGTGGGCTGTGTTAATCGGGGGAGTTGCGCAGCTATTGTTTCAATTGCCATTTCTGGCTCGCATGCGGCTAATGCCTGTGCCAAAGGTAGGGAAATATCACGAGGGTGTGAAGCGCATTAAGAAGCTTATGGTGCCAGCCTTGTTCGGCGTTTCAGTGAGTCAGATTAATCTATTATTCGACACTCTACTTGCCACGATGCTCGCGTCCGGCAGCGTGGCTTGGTTGTACTACTCTGACCGCCTCATGGAATTGCCGCTAGGCACCTTCGGTATTGCGATTGCCATAGTCGTACTTCCAAGTCTCTCGAGAAAACATGCCACTGCGTCCTTGAATGATTTTGCTGAGACCTTGGATTGGGCTTTTCGCTTGGTAGTATTGATAGCCATTCCCTCTGCATTGGCGCTGATTGTAATAGCGGAACCGTTGCTAATCGCACTGTTCCACAATGACAAATTCACGGCCGTTGACGTATCAAGCTCAGCAGGCAGTCTCAAAGCCTATGCGCTAGGTTTGATTGCATTCATGTCTATTAAGATATTCGCGCCTGGATACTATGCGCGACAGAATACGAGTACACCGGTAAAGATTGGTATCGTGGCGATGGTGAGCAATATGGCCATGAATCTGGCCTTCTTCATCGGCGGTCTCGCTCATGTGGGCCTAGCGTTGGCGACAAGCCTCGCTGCATTCCTGAATGCCGGACTATTGCTGCGCGGATTAAGGGTTGATGGTGTGTTTAAGTTTCAGCCCGGTTGGGGAATTTTTCTGTTTCGGATAGTGTTGGCTAATGCGCTAATGGTTTTTTTCCTAATGAGTTTTGCAGGTGATTGGCAGGATTGGTTAAGCTGGACAATGACAGACAAGATATTTCGGCTGGGTATTTTGGTGGTAGGTGCTGTGCTCATCTATGCGGCGGTGCTGTTTGCGGCGGGCTTAAGATGGCGCCATATCTACCGTTAATTTCCAGCACAGGAGCAGCATGAAAAAAGTATACAGCACTGAAATTCTCGCAAATGCTTGGAATATTAAGAATGTTCTGGAGCAACATGATATTGAGGCGGTGATAAAGAATGAGAACCTTTTCTCAGCTTCAGGCGAGATACCTTTTATAGAATGTCTGCCAGAGATCTGGGTTAAGCCCCTAGACGTCGTCCGCGCCGAACAGATTATTGCCGAGTTAGAGGGTTTGCCTGAAGAGATTGGTCCAGATTGGACCTGTGCAGATTGCGGGGAATTCAGTCTGAGTAATTATGCTGTTTGCTGGAGCTGCGAAAGTAGCCATGAAAAAACTCATGAAAACGACCTGGCCAATTAGTAAGCATGTTAAAAATATTCACTCAACTTACTATACTTAGCCTGCTCGTCGTCCTTCCCTCATCATTGGTGGCTGAGTGTGTTGTACTTCTGCATGGCTTAGGCAGGCTCTCGAATTCTATGTCTGAGTTGGAGACCAAGCTGGCACCTGCGGGATATAGCGTGGCGAATATTAAGTATCCATCGCGTAGTCATCCCATCGATGTGCTGGCAGTGGATGCAATAGGTCGCGGTCTCACCCACTGCAGGAGCGAAGGTAAAGGTGAGGTTAAAGGCGAGATCCATTTCATCACGCATTCTTTGGGCGGCATACTGCTACGTTATTATCTCTCTCAGAACGCAATTCCTGAGTTGGGCCGAGTCGTGATGCTTGGGCCACCGAATCAGGGCAGTGAAATTGTGGATGGTCTGTTGCCTCTGCCCGGTTTTGCTTTTATCGGCGGGCCGGCAGGCGTGGCATTGGGAACGGGAGAGGGCAGTATTATTGATAGCCTGGGCCCGGTTGAATTCGATCTCGGTGTCATTGCCGGTAGTACAAATATCAATCCCTTAGAGTTCCTGTTCATTGCGGGGCCCAGTGATAGTATCGTTTCCATTGAAAGCACCAAGGTGCGAGGCATGAATGCGCATATGGTCTTGCCGGTAACACATACATTTATGATGAGAAACAAAGAGGTGATCGAGCAGGCAATTCATTATTTGAAGACGGGTTCTTTTATTTCCGAGTCTATTGATGAAGAGCGCAAGGACTAATATGACTGCTAATAGTAATCTCAACACCGCTATCAACGCCTCTGTCAGCCTCCACCCAAACCAAACTTCTGCGGCAGTTGAGCTAGGCCTCGATTTGGCTAAGCTTAGCTCTGTGGCTGCTGTAGTCGACGCTATAGAATCTAAACTCGGCAAGGTGGCATAGGAAGAGAGTGCTCGCTGGTTCGCGATCATCGTGCTCAAGCATCTGCGCAAGGTAAAGTGGGCGGAGCCCTCCGGTACCGATCTGGATGATGTAAGGCGGAAGGATCTTGCCAAAGATTGTTTGGCTGTTGAACGTTTCTCTTCATCGCTACGCAGAGTGACTAAAGATGCTAGAAGCAAGTTTAGAATAATAGGCTTTGCTAGCAGTAAGAAAACTGAAAGGGACTTGTTGGCGGCCGGCACCAAGGCTTACAAGATCGCGGCCAATCTTATAGTCGAGGCAGGATTAGTTGCGCGGCAAACGGAACAGGCGAGTAATAAAACCCGTCAAAGGAGGCAGTGGCGGATTAGCGGCCAGAGTTAAAAGAAGTCGAAAAAACTGTTGTCGCTCGCAGGGCGCAACGTCGTGGTTACTCGTAAGATGAATCCATGTGCGAGGAAGATACTATGGAGAGGGTATCGGGGAAAAATAAAAAAATGTCCATGAGTAAGGAAGAGTTTGCAGTCTTAGGTGCCGCATTAAGTAAGAGCGACGCCGAAATTATTCAGCAGAACTGGGGTGATCAGCATAATGAAGATCGTTAGAGTCTTATGCTGGGTTTGTTAGCCGGCGTTGGTTTTTTCGTATTCGTCGCGCTGTTACTCCTCTAGATGATCTCTGTTCACGCAGACTAAGCGCGTGACATGAATTTCCCCGTTACCGTGTTCACCTTTATCACTTCTCCCGCAGAGAGATACTCGGGTACTTGAATTTCTAATCCGGTCGAGAGTGTTGCTGTTTTGCTTCTATTGGTCGCCGACGATCCGGTCACTGCCGGTGGAGTGTCGGTTACTTCGAGATTCACCGATTGTGGCAATTCGATGCCAAGCAGATTGCCCTCCATAATCAAGGCTACGATGTCTTCCTGTTGCTCTACCAAGTAAGCTATCTGACCCTCAAGTCGATCGGAGTCTATCGCGTACTGGCTGAAGTCTTCCATATTCATAAAGTAGTAGGTGTCTCCGTCTAAGTAAGAATACTGTACGCCGACGCGAACACAATCAGCTTCCTTTAGGAGATCGTCTCCCTTGAATGAAGAGTCTAGCTTCTGATGAGTCTGTAAATTATTGAAGCGGACTTTGTAGAGTGTGGCCGCTCCACGAGAGGAGGGACTCTTGCTCTCTGTCTGCTTGACGATATGTGGTATTCCATCGATGTCGACGATCATTCCCCGTTTAAGTTCGTTGGCTTTAGGCACACTGTTGATTCCTTTTCCGCTAAGCTCAATAATGTGGAGGAATCTACAGAATAGGAGTGCTCCTGTAAATAGCGCCGCACTTGTCACTGGTAGGCAGCTACATTTTAGCGATAAGGCTTTGAATAGTAGCTGTTTTCAACCATAATCCGGAATCCTAAAAAACCATCAAGGTACGGCAATGATAGAGCGCATAAAGGAAGTCGACAATCTTCATATTATTAGTCACGAGGAATTAGTCTCGCCCTCGGCACTAAAGAGCGAGTTTTCTCTAGAAGGCAAGGCTCTGGAGACGGTGCAGAATGGCCATCGTTCGGTCAAAGGCATTCTCGATCACGAAGATTCGAGGCTGATCGTCGTCGTTGGGCCATGTTCCATTCACAGCCCGACCGAGGCGCTCGAGTATGCGAGGCGCTTGAAGACTTTGGCTGATGAATTGTCGAACGAGTTGTTGATCGTGATGCGCGTTTATTTCGAGAAACCACGAACCGCTATTGGCTGGGAAGGACTTATCTACGACCCGCATCTCGATGGCAGCCATAAGATTGATCATGGCCTTCGCATCGGTCGTCGCCTGATGTTGGATATAGCTGAGATAGGACTGCCTATTGGCATCGAGGCCTTGGATCTAATAACGCCTCAGTACCTGCAAGATTTGGTTAGCTGGACGGCGATAGGTGCGCGCACCACAGAATCTCCGACTCACAGAAAGCTTTCGAGCGGTATTTCATCTGCGGTGGGCTTCAAGAACAATGTCGATGGCGGGCTGATGGTTGCGGTAAATGCGATTCGCTCAGCATCTGCTACAAATAGTTTTATCAGCGTGACAGAAGAAGGCAGGGTTGCCATGTTTCGAACAGGGGGCAATCCGCATTGTCATGTCATTCTTAGAGGGGGCAAGTCACCCAATTATGATGCGGCGAGCGTAGCTGCCTGCGAAGAAGAGTTACAAAAGGCAGGCTTGATAGAGAATGTTATGATTGATTGCAGTCATGGCAACTCTAATAAGGATCATTGCAATCAGAAACTGGTTTTGGATGAGGTCGCGCAGCAGATCAATAGCGGCAATAAGTCCATCATCGGCGTCATGGTCGAGAGCAACTTGGAAGAGGGTAATCAGCCTATCCCTGACGACTTAGATGATCTGAAATACGGCGTTTCGATTACCGATGCCTGTATCAACTGGTCAACTACAGAAACAGTACTTAGAGAATTCGCCGGATCACTTTCGGAATCTCTGAAGTCTCGCGCAGTTTAGGGGACAGGCCCCCTCTGAAGATGTGACTACGCTTTCAGCACGGTAGCGAGGCTGTTGGCTAGATACTTTATGTTAGAGTCATTAATACCGGCCACGTTGATGCGGCTAGAGTTAACTAGGTAGATGCTGTAGTGGTTGACTAGCGTCTGAACCTGATCCACATTCACGCCTAGGAAAGAGAACATGCCCTTCTCTCTCTCGATAAAGCTGAAATCCTGCCCAATTCCAATAGACTGAATCTGCTTAACGAATTGGGCGCGCAGACCGTTTATACGGTCTCGCATTTCGGTTAATTCAGCATCCCATTCCTTGCGCAATACATCATTCGAGAGAATCAGCTGGACGATGGCGGCACCATGATCAGGTGGCATTGAGTACATCGCTCTCGCGGCGCCAGCTATCTGGGTGGTAGCCACTGTAGCCGCGGCATCGCTGTCGCAGATTAGCGTCATCGCACCTGTGCGCTCGCGGTAGAGTCCGAAATTCTTAGAGCAGGAGCTGACTACTATCAATTCGGACAAGGACTCGGCGAGCAGGCGTGTGCCGTAGACATCTTCTTCGAGGCCATCTCCTAAGCCCTGATAAGCAAGGTCGATAAACACAGTGAAGCCCTGTTTGAGCGCAACGTCTCGAACCTGCTGCCATTGCTCCTGGTTTAAATCGGCGCCACAAGGGTTATGGCAGCAGCCGTGCAGTAACACGATATCGCCGCTATCAATCTTGCTAAGACATTCAATCATCGCGTCGAATTTCACACTATGACTGTCGTAGTCGTAGTAGGGATACTCGGCGATCTTGAGTCCGGCCGAACCTAGAAGAGGAACGTGGTTAGCCCAAGTTGGATTACTTACCCAGACGGTAGCATCGGGGTTAGCTGATTTAATGAATTCTGCGGCGAGTCGCAAGCCACCGCAGCCGCCGGGTGACTGCACGGTAACGCGTCGCTTGCCTAGGCTGTCATTGAGGGACTTTCCAAGTAACAACTCCGCGACTATCGCGTTATAGCCAGCAGCGCCAGTTGGGCCCACATAGCTTTTCGTCGTCTGCGAATCGAGAATCATGCCCTCGGCTTTCTTTACCGCCGTCATGACGGGCGTATCGCCAGTCTCATTTTTGTAAACACCGATTCCCAAATCGATTTTCTTCGGGTTGCTGTCGGCACGGTAGCTAGCCATGAGTCCCAGAATGGGATCGGCTGGAAGAGCTGGAAGTGATTGAAACATGATATTTACTCTATCTTCTTTGGTGGGCTTTGAGGGTGTTTTGCAGCAAAGAGGCGCGTGTCATTGGACCTACACCTCCGGTTACGTAAGTAATATAGGAGCACTTGTCTTTCACGTTCTCGAAATCAACATCACCTACGTTTCTAAAACCTGATTTCTTCGTGTCATCTGGAACTCGGGTTTGCCCTACGTCGATAACGACGGCGCCTTCTTTTACCATGTCGGCTTTGACAAACTCTGTCTTACCTATGGCGACGATAAGTATGTCGGCTGTTGCGCAAAGCGCAGCGAGATTCTTTGTTCTGCTATGAGCGATGGTAACGGTCGCGTTGCCAGGATTGGTATTGCGCGACATTAATACTGCCATGGGAGTGCCAACGATGTTACTGCGCCCTAGTACTACACAGTGCTTTCCTTCAGTAACTATCCCATAGCGCTTTAGCAGTTCCATGATGCCATTGGGCGTGGCCGATATGAAAGTGGGCAGGCCCAGATTCAGGCGACCCACGTTTTCGGGACAGAAACCATCGACATCCTTGGCTGGGTCGATAGCCAAGATGATCTTAGTCTCATCGATATGCTTAGGTAGTGGCAGTTGCACGATGAAACCGTCGATCGCATCGTTGTTGTTTAGCTCATCGACCTTGGCGAGCAATTCCTGCTCACTAATAGTGTCCTCTAGACGAATCGTGGTTGACTCGAAACCTACCTCAGCACAGTCTTTTACCTTGAAGGCGACATAGTTCTGCGAGGCGCCGTCATTTCCGACGAGTACAGCCGCGAGGTGAGGCGCGCGCTGGCCGCTGGCCTTAATTTCAGAGACGGTTTTAGCGATTTCTTGACGAATTTTCGCCGAGCAAGAGTTGCCATCAAGCAGTTGCATAGTGATCTTCCAGTGTTATAGAGAGCCCGTTTCAGGGCACTAATGCGAATGAGATGCTTCGCTGAGAATAGCGTATTTCGAAGTGAGGCTATGATAAACGAGCCGCCAGATTAGCTCAAGCTCGGCGAGCAAATATGGCTACCACTTACCGGTATTTTCCATACTCTTCCACGGCTCTTGAGCCGGCAGAGCGTCGCCGCGTTGAAGCAGTTCGATCGAGATATTATCCGGTGACCGAACAAAAGCCATATGGCCATCTCGTGGCGGGCGATTGATAACTACACCGGCATCCATCAGTTTCTGGCAAGTGGCGTAGATGTTGTCTACGGCATAGGCGAGGTGACCGAAATTGCGGCCCTCGTCGTACTCCTCAGAGTCCCAGTTGTAGGTAAGCTCAACCTGCGCGTCCTCATCTCCCTCGGCTGCGAGGAATACCAGGCTAAACCTAGCCTCCTCGAAATCGCGGCGCCGCAGCTGTTTGAGACCCAGATGCACGCAGTAGAACTCCAAAGACTTATCTAGGTCATTTACTCGGACCATTGTGTGAAGGTATTTCATAGAGATTACTCGATTAGTGTTTGTGAACGGGTTGTTAGAGCTGCTATTTAGAAAAGTACGACAGATCGAATGCTTTTACCTTCATGCATTAGATCGAATGCCTTATTGATATCTTTCAGGGGCATCGTGTGTGTAATGAGTGGGTCGATCTGGATCTTGCCATTCATATACCAATCAACAATTTTGGGTACATCGCTGCGGCCGCGCGCGCCACCGAAGGCGGTGCCTTTCCATGAGCGACCAGTTACCAGTTGAAAAGGGCGCGTCGAGATCTCTTGCCCGGCTCCTGCTACGCCGATGATAAAAGACTCACCCCAACCCTTGTGGGTACATTCTAGCGCCTGGCGCATAGTCGTGGTGTTGCCTATGCATTCGAATGAATAGTCTACGCCGCCATCGGTTAAGTCGATTATGGCCTCAGTGACATTGTCGATGTCCGATGGGTTGATAAAGTCGGTCATGCCGAATTCGCGGCTAAGTTTTTCGCGGTCGGCATTAAGGTCGACGCCAATGATGCGGTCGGCTCCAACCATCTTCGCTCCCTGAACAACATTCAGGCCGATACCGCCGAGTCCGAAAACGGCAACTGTACTGCCCGGTTCTACCTTGGCATCGAACGCCACTGCGCCCACGCCGGTCGTAACGCCGCAGCCGATATAGCACACCTTATCAAACGGGGCGTCAGAGCGAATCTTTGCTAGTGCGATCTCAGGTAGCACCGTGTAGTTGGAAAACGTAGAGCATCCCATATAGTGCAAGATGGACTTGCCGTCGAGAGAGAAGCGACTGCTGCCGTCCGGCATCAGTCCGCGACCCTGGGTTGCGCGTATCGATTGGCAGAGATTTGTCTTGGGGTTCAAGCAGAAATTACATTCACGACATTCGGGTGTATATAACGGGATGACGGTGTCGCCAACCTTTAGGGAGCTAACGGCAGGGCCGACTTCGACGACAATGCCAGCACCTTCATGACCAAGTATCGCGGGGAAAGCACCCTCAGGATCATCGCCTGACAGAGTGAATGCATCCGTGTGGCAGATTCCAGTCGCCTTGATCTCAATAAGAACCTCTCCAGCTTTTGGGCCTTCCAGATCGACTTCGACGATTTCAAGTGGCTTCCCCGCTTCGAATGCAACAGCAGCGCGTGATTTCATGAATTTCTTCCTTGTTGTTATTAAGATTGTTACTGAAGTTGTTGCTGGGATTATTGTCTAACTAGTTGCATTGTAAGAGTCCTGCACTCCAGCGGCAACTTAGGGCGCCATCAAATTGTTCTGAGGCATTTTTGCACTTGTCCAATGCTGGAGCTTGTAGCTATATGCGAGTATTATCATGCGCTCAATTCCGAGCCTTGGCGATCATGAAGAGAATTGCTCTACTCCTATTTCCCCTCCTAGCAAGTTCAAGTTTCTTTGCCTTTGCGCCAGTCACGTGGGCGGCGCAGGTGAATGACAACATTGTGTGGATTGATGTGCGCTCTCAGAGTGAGTATCGTCGCGGACATATCGAAAGCGCTATTAACATTCCTTACGGTGATATTGGGCACAAAATATTCGTAGAAGTGCCTGACACCTTTAAAGAAGTGCACATATACGATGGCAGTCAAGGGACATTCGCAGGCATTGCACTCGAAATGTTAATGGAGATAGGTTTTCAGGAAGTAGTTAACGAAGGCGGCTATAATGCCCTGCTTGAGAAGCAGGGCTCCAATGAAGAGTAGTTTTATCGTCACGATAGGTTTCGCCAATTCACTTCACGTTTTACTATCAGCCAGCTTAATGCTGCGCTGATCCTGTCTACAGCCGCTTATGGAAATCGCAATTGTAGTATTTGTCATATTCGTTGGCTCGTTTGTTCAGAGTTCAATCGGCTTCGGCCTGGCTATAGTCGCGGCGCCCATTCTTTTCCTGATAGACCCACTTTATGTTCCTGCGCCCATCACTATCTCGGCGTTAACGTTGTCGGTTGCAAATTCTTATAGCCACTGGCGTTCAATTTCCTTTCGTGGTTTGAGGTTTGCGATTCTAGGACGAATCCCTGGGACCATATCCGGTGGCTTCCTGCTGCTCTGGATCGACCAGCAAGCGTTAGCACTCTGGTTGGGTCTGTCGGTTCTTGTTGCGGTAGCTCTGAGTATGAGCAATATTGTTTTTAAGGCGAATGGGAAGTCGCTTTTCTGCGCAGGTTTTCTTTCTGGGTTTATGGGAACGAGTACGTCGATAGGTGGGCCGCCTATGGCGTTGGTAATGCAACACCAAGAGAACGATTTTATTAGGGCGAACCTAGCAGCATTCTTTGTGGTTAGCTGTTTTATGTCTCTGGTGATGCTGTCGAGTATCGGGCGTTTTGGTATGGAACATATTATGATTTCCTTGCCGTTGATGCCTGCCACGTTGGCAGGTTACTGGATAGCGATGCGTACCATGCATCGCATCTCGCACGAGAATCTCCGGCGCGTCTCGCTAGGACTCTGTGTGATCGCAGGTTTAGCAGCCATCGCCTCCTATTGGGTTTAGGGTTGCCAGTGCGGATGCAAAAGTGATGCTTGCTGCGATGATGTAAAAACCACAAGCAGAGACCCGGCGGTGCTAGATAGGCGTTTATCTAATAGGTTTCACTGTTATTCGAATAGAAACTTTTTTTGTGGTTAACTAACACCTACTACACTTGAATTGCATAACAATGGTTGACGAATAGAGATTCAAACGAGTCAGGGAAGGCAGAAAAATGGCAGCTTGGCCAATCGAAATTAGCATGGAGTCCTTCAACGAGGCCTGGACCTTAGAGGGAGAAACTTTTTGGCGCAGTGTTTTCGAAATGCACAAACATAAAATGGAGATTAAGAGCCCAAAGATCGCCATTGGAAATCTTGAAAAGATATTTTCAGCAACTTTCACTCTTGCCAATACTAAGGGCTTTCAGGCGATGAGTCTGAGGGATCTGAGTCGAGAGACGGGCATAAGCATGGGTGGCCTATATGCCTATATCGGTAGCAAGAACGATCTCGCCTCAGTAATAGAGGGTGTGTTAAGAAATACTATCGAGCAGATCGTCGGTGGACTAAGTGCTCATAATCTAGAGCCACTCCAGTGCTTGCGCGCAATCGTCTATGGGGAAATATTCGCCATAGAGAAATTAAGCCCTTGGTACTACTTCTGTTTTATGGAGCTAAAGGGACTGCCGCGGGAACAACAACAACAAACACTCGAGCTTGAGTTGCGTTTTGAGGGCATACTAATGGATGCGATACTTGAAGGCGTGGCTAGCGGCCAATTCATTTGTGACCATCCTAAATTACTGGCTTCTCAGGTAACGGCTCAACTGCAGCAATGGCATTTGAAACAATGGAAATTCAAATTGCGAGATATTGGTAAGCAAGAGTATGCGCAGTTTGTTTTTGAAAGCCTACTTAAGTGCCTGGAATATTCAGGTGTTGGCATTGAGGGCAGTAATAACACTGCCGCCACGAATTCAGAGTTACCCTAACTATTCCCCGCTGTTAAGCCTTTCTTCTGCGCATAGAAGCTACGAATTTCTTTCATGTCACTTTCTAATTCCCCAGTGGGGTAGAAGAAGTCTGCGAATCCGGCTTCTTTTTTTGCGGCATCCACGTAGCCCATCAAGATGGGCACTCCAGCGTTATTCGCTATGTGATAAAAGCCGGTTTTCCATTCGCTTACCTTGTGCCTAGTCCCTTCAGGTGGCACTAGAACTACAAGATTGTCGTTACCCTTAAACTGACCGACGATATCATATACAACGTTGTGTGACTTGGTGCGATTGATCGGAATGCCTCCTAGCCATTTCATGATGCCGGAAAATGGGAAGGGGAAGAGGGTGTGTTTGCCCATCCAAAAAAGCTGCAATCGTAATTCCAATACAACCAATAGCATTAAAGGAAAATCCCAGTTACTGGTATGAGGCGCGCCAATAAGGACATATTTTGGAACTGATACTTTGCTACCGATTGACGTCCAGCCGACGAGCCTGAGGATCAAAATTGCTAGAAAACGCAGCAGCGGTGTGATTAGAGGAGTAGAAAAAATCGTGGTTCGCATCGTCGTCTATTCTGGTTGGACGATAACAGTATAGCAGTGGTTCGCTTAGCTAGGGTAATTCTGAACAATTTTATGATAGCTCTGGCCTTGATCTCGGAATAGCCCGAAGGCTAGAGCTACCATAGAATTATTCAACCCTTGGCTGGAACCCGAATATCCATACTGAAATGTGATATTGTGGTTCTTGAGCGCAAGCTAATCGTAGTGAAAGGTAACGGTAAAGTATTCGCTTCGTCTTGACGCTCATGTAATCAACATACCCTATGGTGTTTAAGAATTGACTTGGGTGATACAGGTTAAGCGAATAATCTGTGTAGACTGATCAGCCTTTTTATTAGAAAAATTATAACATCGTTTACATGAGAAGCATCGTGATAGATTCCGATGAAGCTAGCGCCGGTTACCGCTTTATTTTAATACGGGTTTCGACGGTTCGCGTTCTACGAGAGCTGCCGCCTCTAACGGGTTCGCTGGTGAAGCTCGCTCCAGAATAGCAATCTCGGTTGGAGTGTCTGCCGCACAAAGCTGTGCGCCGAATTATCACGATCGCGACGATACCTACTACTATGACGAGAACGCTGCTCTCTGTCGAGAATCGCATACTGAGCAGCCTCTGTTACTAGAAAGGCGGACGCGACATTGAGCAGTAAACCTTCTACGTCATTGTTGCGGTGGCCATGATCCGCATAGATCGCACTCGACCCTATGATCAAGGTTGTGGCTAAAGATAGTTGTGTTGCTCTAGTTAAATTCGTCATGGCAATTCTCCTCTTGCTAGGACTCATATTACCCTCCTCAGATGAACTAGGAATGAATGAGGGCGCAGTTTATGGCTAGCCTCCGTCGAAGGGCGTTTGCGCGGAGTATGGTTAAGTTCAAACGCGGTTTAACTGCTGTTTAGATGGAGTCTGGTTAAGATTGATGCGTAGTTTGGGTGCCGATTAAATGGAGTGTAGTTAGTGCCAACATGAGTTTGGGTGGGTATCGTACTAGGTGGGGGAGTGGCTATGAAATGTCCTAACTATTGTTACTCCTCATCGAATAAGTTCTTCAATTCAGCAAGAGCCTTACCCGCTTGGGCAGTGGGCGACGTCTCAGCTTCGGCGCCTGATTCTACTTCTTTTGCTAACAGATCAGCTAGAATGTCCTTAGCTGCTATAGCAGCGGACTCGCTTTTCTTTCTGTAGGCCTTGGAATTCACTTTGAAGAAGTCGCAAAAGTTAGCCTTCTCATTGTCCTGAACAAATTCTGCGCGATCTTCGCTGCAGCTATTTGCAAGGTTGTGCGCATAGTTCTTGCAGGAAATACAGGCATGCAGATCGGCATTGCAGGTGCTGCATTCTTCATATCTGGAGAAAGGTAGGAGTAAATTGCGAAGAGAGGTTCCGCATTTCCAACACTGAATAGTTATGCGGTGGCTTGCCATGGGTGTCGTACCAAACTACCTACTTATTTGCCTACCACTCTTGAAAATAGGACTGAACGTCGGCTTCGCACAGCTGTTTGGTGCCGCCAGCGATCGTTCCTATGTAAAGAAACCCAATGATCTTTTCCTCAGCGCTCAGCCCGAGGCCGTTCTTGACGATAGGGTCATAGGCCAAGGAACCGGTTCTCCACATCGCGCCTAAGCCTTGGACGAAAGCGGCTAGCAGCATATTCTGAGTGGCAGCGCCTGCAGACAAATCTTGCTCGATCTCGGGGACCTTAGGGTGAGGCTTGAAGCTGGATAAGCAAACTAAGACTAGGGGAGCGCGCAATGGCTTGCAACGTAGTTTTTCTATTGCTCCCTGGTTTAGAGATGCATCGTTCGCTACGCCGGCCTTGGCGAAGAGTTCGCCGAGTTTCTTCCGCGAGTCTCCTTTCACGACCAGAAAACGCCAGGGTCTGAGTACAGCATGGTCTGCTGCGCTGAATGCGGATTTGTAGATATTCTCAAGCATCTCTGGGGAGGGGAGCGGGTCGCCTAGCTTGGGAACGGAGCTTCTCAGGTGTAGAGCGTCTAATGCATCCATAGTGTGTTTCCAAATCGGTAGATTGCTTTTGATAAACCTGCGTTCGTAGGGCTCGTCAGATATTAGGCAAAGCATAAAGGAATCCTCTCGCACTGGAAACCGCACCCAAGAAAAACAGGCATTAGCCACATATTATTCAGGGCTTTATGTGTGCTGCATCTTATGCTTATTATTCTAGATACTGGTATACTTTAACGCTATTCGGTCGATAGCAAATGAGTAAAAGCTGTTTGTTTTAGTCGGCAAGTCAAGTCTTACTATTTGTGTGTGTCGGCACCTCGAAATGAGTGCTCAGGATTAATCTATGAATTCCAAGGTAGATGTTATAGCGGTTGGCAATGATCGGCCGGTGTATCCACAGGAAAAGTCGCGTTGGTTCGGCAGCGTTAAGAAAAAAACGTTGCGACTCGCTTTCTCTTTTTATTCCCCGGATGGCAATGAAATAGCGATGCCAATCGCGAGCATGTCAGCCTATCTAAAGCGTGACTTCCCGAATGTGGAAGTGCTGCTCGAGCCGGTACTAATTCTGCGTGATGCGAAAAAATATTCCCCTGAAAATTATGCGCGCATGATTCAGGATTTGGATGCAGATGTTATCGCTTTCTCGATTATGAGCCCGCATTGGTATCCGATGGAGCCTTACTTCGCCCAGATCAAAAAATTGATGCCGGACATGCCACTTGTGATTGGTGGCTATCAGGCAATGCTGTCGCAAGAGCAAACAATAGAGAGCCCTAATGTCGACTACATTTGCGTAGGAGACGGAGAGCACGCCATCGGTAACCTCGTGCAGCATTTGCAGGGAACGAAACATGGCCCAGCAGATGGCATGTGGGAAAAATTAACCGACGGTTCTGTTTATGAAACAGAAGCGCATCAGATCGGCGACTTGGCATCGTTGCCTTTTCCCGACTACGATGTCTTTGAAAAGGAGGATGGTTTTAAAGACGTGAACTCCTCAATTTTCGGACCAAAAGGGGTTCTTGTCTTGCCGGTTATGACCGGGCGAGGTTGTCCGTACCGTTGCACCTATTGCTGCAACACGCCAATCTTAGAGGGCTGGAAAACGAAGAAGACATTTCTTAGAAAATATGATCCGCAAGACATGGTGGATGAGCTTATTCGTCTGCGAGATAAGTACGGTGTGGGCTATTTTGAATTTTGGGATGAGCTGTTTCTTTCCAATCTGAAATTCGTTAGAGCGTTCTTCCCGCTCTATGGGGAACAGATTGGTCTTCCTTTCTCGATAAATTCGCGTGTCGAGGTGATGAACGAAGCTTTCTGTAAGATGGCAGCAGATGCAGGCTGCCACACGATCTGGTTTGGCATAGAGAGTGGTGACGAAGAGTTCAGAGCGAAGATGCTGGGTCGCAAGATGACTAATAAGCAGGTTATCGAGGCCGCTGCCAACTGCAAGAAGGCAGGCATCAATCGACTCACGTTTAATATTGTAGGCGCGCCGCTAGAAACTGCTGAAAATATGCGTAAGACCCTTGAGCTAAACAAAACTATCGCGCCAGAACATTTCTTCTTTTTCCCTTACATTCCTCTGCGTGGAACGCCGCTTTACAACATCGCGAAGGAGGAAGGCTTGTTGTTAAGCTCGAAGAGGGAGCTGCACTATCTTTCAGCTGCAAATGACCAGCAATTTACGATGAACATGAAGGAGCAGCCGGAGTTACTCACGCAAGAAGACTACAACGATCTTTGTATGGAGATGTTGGCCTTCCAGCAGGTTAACAACCGACTAAGCTACGACGATGGGCCAGGTAGTGAGACAGTTAGTGCGACAGTAGAGGACAAAAGTTTTAGTCTTGTTGAGCTAGCTAGTGAGGCTGAGGCTGCTGCACCGATACCACCAACTGCCTCGTTACTAGATGGTGTAAAAAACTTGTTTCGCAGCTAGGCATGTCAAATTCAGCAGATAGCGCGAGTCAAAAAAGTTAGAAGATACAGTGCTGTTCTATTGCAGAGACGCGCTTGTAGTGATTCAGGCAGTATTCTAGGCGGAATTCGCTTGATTCTGCTGTTCTCCTGAGATTGCCGTATTACATGTCCGCAGAGATATAGCGGCCATCAAGAGATTTCCGCACAAAGCGCCCCCGAAGAACCCTACTAATCCAAACCACTGGCTCCCCGCATAAGCTAGTGGCACGTAGAACACAAAAAAGCGTGCTGAACTTAGATACAGTGCAGACATAGGCCGATGTAGGGCATTCAATGATGAGTTCGTCAGAATAATGATGCCCTGCATGCCATAGCCCAGTGGCAAAATCCAGAGAAACAGTTTGATAGTTCCGATCACTTCAGGGTCGTCGGAGAATGTTGAGGCGATTAGGCCTGCGCCGAGGGCAAGTACTACATAAACCAGCATCTGCCATCCGAGAATGAACTTGATCGAGAGTCGATAGGCTTCCTCAACTCGGTTGATCTTGCCTGCGCCAAAATTCTGACTGATGAGTGGCGGTAGGGAAGAGGACATCGCTAAGACGATCAGAGTGGCCATAGGCTCGAGTCGAGCTCCTACGCCGAAGGCGGCAACTGCCTCGTCACCGAAGCTAGCTGCGATCGCCGTCATGATGCCCGCCGCCAGAGGCGTCATCATATTTGCCCCGGCGGCTGGAACGCCAATGCGCAGCATCTCGCGCCCGGACGAAAGCATGGCAGGACGACTGGGCAGCGAGCCGCTCACCAGTTCTTTTTGAATGACGAGGATATACATTAAATAGAAATAGCAGACTCCCCAAGCAATAACGGTAGCCCAAGCTGCGCCCTGAATCCCCATTGCGGGTATGGGGCCGATGCCGAATATGAAGATGGGGTCGAGGATGGCGTTGATGAGGCCCGCGCCAGCCATCAACATGCTAGGTGTTTTGGTGTCGCCACACGCTCGCAATATGCTATTGCCCGTCATGATGCAGACGATCATGATGCTGCCTGGAAACCAGACGACCATGTACTCCCTGATTGTGGGCATTAGCGATTCGCGAGCACCCATCAAGTGAAATATGCTGTCCATGAAGAACCAGCAGACGGCTACTACAATGGCGGCGAGTACCAAGGAAATGTAGTTAATTACCGTGGATGCTTCTTTAGCTTTCTCGTATTCAGACCGGCCTAGATACTTGCCGACGACGGCTGAGGCGCCGATGCCAAGGCCGATAGCAAGGCTCATAATGGTAAAGGTAACCGGAAACGTAAAGCTAATTGCAGCCAGCGCTTCGGTGCCAAGAAAGCTGATGAATAATGTGTCTACGAGGCTAAACGTAAATAGCAGGAGCATGCCGATGATCATCGGAGTCGTCATGCGGATGAGAGATTTTTGAATGGAGCCTTCGGACAGATTGTAGCTGTGCTTATTGCTAGTCGAAGACATAGTTAATTATTAGCCTAATGGGAATGCTAAATCAGAATCAGTGCTGATCAATATACCTTACTTTTGAAATCATGTTCCCCCTGACACAGAAAGTTGCAAAGCCTAGTCAGTAAGGCCTTTGTGCAGCATGCTCAGTTGCTTATATATCTTTGGATTGCCGTACAACAATTGCTTCGCATCAGTTAGATTAGGGTTTCCGCTTTCGCTGGCCAATAATCCACCCGCTTCTTGCAAGATGAGCTTGGCCGCAGCTAAAGAAAGCATATTTTCGTTCGCCGAACAGCCGCCCTGGAGTCGGTCTGCCGCAATTTGCACCATATCCAAAGCGGTGCAGCCGGAGATCCTCGGGCTGGCACCCGCGGTCATGATTTCTGTTTGTAGACCCAGTGCGAGGTCTTGTGGCATGCCGTCGGGGTTGAGACCGATAAGACTTCCGGAAATCTCTGTGCGCTTGCCTACGCGGATACGATGCGAGTTGAGTCGAGCGCCTTTACCTCTGGTTGCAATGAATTCCTCGCGCAGAAGAGGGCAGACTAGGATTGCATGCTGAATCACGCCGTCAATTTGGCAGGCTAGTGATACGCCGAACTGCGTATAGCCAGTAGCGAAATTTCTACTCCCTAGAAGTGGGTCGATAAGCCAGACAGTGTCCTTGTTCTCTCCCTGTTTGAGGCCGGAGGCGCGGGAGTGAAAGCTGTGCTCGGGGTGGGCCTTTTCTAAATGGTAGAAGATTGTTTTTTCGGCTTCTAAATCCATCGATGTGAGGAAATGAGCAGGTTCGTCATTGATGATCTTAATTCTGTCGAGACGGTCGCTGCTATGTGCTATTGCCTCAGCCGCATCTCTGGCGGCTTGAAGCGCGATATTTAACAAGGGATGCATTGCTGACTTCCTGAGCTTGCTAACGGGCGTCGGCCTGTTAGGAAGCAATTTTGGGCTTCTATCGAGATGATCGAGCCCATTTGTCGCGGGTCTGTTGGAGGATTCTTAGGGAATTACTTCCGCTCATGCACTGCGCTACAGCCAACGATATTCGCGATTATGATAGCAAACAAAAGAAAGCAGAAGGAAACTATTACGCTTTAGGGCGCCTCTGAACAATTCTATGGCACTTCTGGCTTTTGGAATGTCGAGATCAAGGCATTTCTTTGCAGGCATGCGTTCGCCTGCCAGTAAGAAACAACATGGAGATCGGAGCAGTCCAAAGGTCGCGAAGGGCACGCCCTGAAGCATTCAGCGGCCTCATTGCAGTTCTTGTTAAGGACAAAAGCAGTAACGGCGAACCGCGCCTCGCGGTTGAACGTTTCAGGACTCGCAGAACTCCCATGGAATTGTTCAGAGGCATCCTAAGCACCCAAGGTGTTCCTCTGACATGAATTTAACCGCTGTTAGCCCGCGACATCGTATCTATCCTGCTATAATTCGCGCCTCTTAGTTTACGAGTAGTGATAGTAAAATGTTTGATTTCAACCAGGTATGTGTAGTTCTAGTTAATACCTCTCATCCGGGAAATATCGGAGCTACCGCACGAGCGATGAAGAATATGGGCCTTAGCAAATTGACTCTGGTAGCGCCGGCGGACTTTCCTAGCGGCGTGGCCGTGGGTCGGGCGGTTTCTGCGGTCGATATTCTCGATAATGCCCGAGTGGTTTCCAGTCTTCAGGAGGCTGTCGAGGGCTGTGGTCTGGTCATCGGAGCAAGTGCGCGGTCTCGTAACATCCCTTGGCCGATGGTTTCGCCGGAGCAGTGTGGGCAGAAGACGGTGGCTGAGGCGGCAGTCAACAAAGTCGCACTGGTATTTGGCCGGGAAGATGCGGGACTTAACAACGAGGAGCTCCAGCTGTGTCATTTCCATGTGCAGATACCTGCAGACCCGAACTACAGCTCATTAAATCTGTCAGCGGCTGTTATGGTAGTTTGTTATGAAGTGCGCAAGGCAGCATTAGCCTTGGATGAGCGGCCGGTGGTTGCTGAGGATGAGCTTTGGGATCAAGAGAAGGCAAATGGAGAGCAAGTTGAACACTTCTATGTTCATTTAGAGAGAGTGATGACGGTCATTAAATTTCATGATCCGGAGAATCCCCGACAGCTTATGCCAAGAATGCGCCGCTTGTTTAGTCGCATCAGGATCGATGTGATGGAGATGAATATACTAAGAGGAATTCTATCTAATATAGAATTCAGGCTGGACAGTGAGAAGAAACTCAAGGCTCAGCTAGAGGAATACGAAACTGTTGAGGAGCCTCAGCCTTAAGCCGTATTGAGTTCGGCGTGGGTATTTTTTTAGTGTTTTAAAAAGGGTGCGTCAATTCTTGACGAGAAATATCGATTTTTGACAATTGAATATTTAGACTAATTTAATGACAGGTCTAGTTATCTAAAGTGTCGAGATAGACTTTTTCGATTTGGGTAGTTAACTTGTCAATACACTAAAAATTGCTGTACTTTTATTCTGACCCCTTTTTTAGTGAGACCACAGATGAACCAATGCAAAAGCCCACAACGCCCGCAAGTAAAAGCCACACTCTTCGCCGCCATCACCATCATCCTGACAAGCATGATGACAACAACCCTGACTGCCCAGGAACCAAACCAGTCTGACGGTTTCACTGCAGACCAGACATCACGCGGCGGCGAAGTTTACGAGCGCGAATGCTCGGCCTGTCACCGCTCCGATTTTCAGGGCAGCTTTGAGGCGCCACAATTAGCCGGGCCAAATTTCCTCAACAATTGGGCTGAGCTGAGTCCGGCTGAGCTGTTCGACCGCATCAAGGCGTCGATGCCCATTGACCAACCGGGGAGACTCAGTGATCAGGCCTATATCGACATCGTGGCATACCTGCTCGGGGCCAATGGCGTTAGCGCCAGCGGCGTTGAACTTAGCACTACAGCGGCGACTTCGATTGATACATTGATATCAAGGCGAGCGACAGCAAGCACGGCCCGTGACCCTGAGGAAAGAGCACAGCTTCGACCACCACAGGGACAATCACAAAATGCGCCGGCTGGGCTCAGGATTTCCGGCACGGTACCGAATTTCACCCCGGTCACCGATGCAATGCTGCGGTCTCCGTCTCCTGATGATTGGCTAATGATCCGGGGCAACTATCAGGCCTGGAGCTACAGTTCCCTTGATGCGATTAACCGGGATAACGTACAGGATCTCGAGCTTGCCTGGACCTGGTCCATGACTGAAGGCGGATGGAATGCGCCGTCACCGCTGGTGCATAACGGCATCATCTATCTGACCAATTACGGCAATATAGTGCAGGCACTGGATGCTCGCACCGGCGATCTGATCTGGGAGCATGAATTCGGCATTGAGTCCCAGGGCTATTCTGGCATGAGTCGCAATCTTGCCATTTACGAAGACAAGATCTTTTTTGCTACTTCCGATACGCGGATGGTTGCCCTCGACGCTGCCACCGGTGAGTTGCAATGGACCATGCGATTTGGTGACATCACCCAGGGTCATCAGAGCACTAGCGGTCCGGTTATAGTTCGCGGCACGATCGTACAAGGGCTCAATGGTTGTGAGCGCTTCAGCCCGGTGGGCTGTTACATCAGTGGTATTGATGCTG
>Ga0302117_10000192_pt1 | contig 24133 bp, 14 predicted proteins | sample AG5_322_MG_FD_203112 | JGI IMG/M metagenome (GOLD analysis project Ga0302117, IMG submission 203112) | Marine microbial communities from Western Arctic Ocean, Canada - AG5_32.2 | ecosystem: Environmental > Aquatic > Marine > Oceanic | place: Canada: Western Arctic Ocean | collected 2017-10-01 | reverse complement strand
CCTAACGTAATCGGCAACGGCATGGTGCTGCAGCGCGATATGCCCGTGCCGATATGGGGATGGGCTGATGCCGGAGAAGAAGTGACGGTATCCTTTGCCGGCGAAACTAAGACCACAAAGTCAGGCAAGAACGGCAAGTGGATGGTAAGACTAAGTCCCCTCAAGGCGAATGCCAAGGCCGCCAATCTAACGGTCAAGGGCAGCAACGAGATCATCCTTGAGAACATTCTCGTAGGCGAAGTGTGGATCTGCTCGGGCCAGTCGAATATGGAATGGAATATTCGCGGTAGCATGAACGGCAATGAAGAAGTGGCAGCCTCGGATCACCCCCTGATTCGCCTCTTCAACGTCCCGGGCCACACCACCAGCCCGAAGCCTCAGGAAGAAGGCAAAGGGAATTGGCAGACATGCAGTCCAAAAACCTCCAGTGGCTTCAGCGCAGTAGGATATTTCTTTGGGCGACGCTTGCTCAAAGAACTCAACGTACCGGTCGGATTAATTGGCTCCAACTGGGGAGGCACAAGGATCGAACCATGGACAACCTTGGCCGGTTTTGAATCGGTCCCCGAGTTGGCTGACATCGCGAAGAAAGTAAAGGACTACAAGGTAGACACCAAGGTCGGTGGCGGTTCCCCATCGGCCATCTACAACTCGATGGTGCATCCACTCGCTCCCTTCGCGATGCGCGGGGGGATTTGGTATCAAGGTGAATCCAACGGTGGCGAACATATGTCCTACTACCACAAGAAGCACGCCTTGGTGAATGGATGGCGCAAGGTTTTTCAAAACAAGGATCTAGCATTCTACTGGGTGCAGTTGGCCAACTTCCAAAATCCAGGCACAAATCCTGCGGGCGGAGACGGTTGGGCCAAGATTCGAGAAGCCCAAACAAAAGCGCTGGATATTCCGCATACCGGCATGGCGGTGGCTATCGACCTTGCGGATGCTCACAACCCAAGAGACATTCACCCTCGCAACAAGCAGGACGTGGGAGGACGCCTTGCCCAGTGGGCTTTGCACCAAACCTATGGGAAAAAGGACCTCGTTCCCACCGGACCGCTATATAAAAGCCACAAGGTAAAGGACAATATGATCCATCTGTCCTTCGACCACGTTGGCAAGGGCTTGATGGTCGGCAAGAAGACCAAACTGGAGCCCACCGCAGAGGTAAAGGGTGGTAAACTCGAACATTTCTCAATCGCAGGAGAAGACAAGAAATGGGTCTGGGCTAATGCCACAATCAATGGGGATACCGTAGTGGTGAGTTCCAAGGAGGTAAAGAAGCCGGTGGCCGTACGCTACGGATTCACCATGAATCCGGCCAATGCCAACCTCTACAACAAGGACGGCATCCCCGCCTTGCCCTTCCGGACGGACGACTGGTAGTTCAGAGTTATTCAGATGACGCGATTCCCGGTTTACCTACTGGTATTGGCTCCGTTGTTAGCCTTGGCCGAAAAGCCCAACGTACTTTTCATAATAGCGGACGACCAAGCCCCTCGATCGATCGGGGGAGTCAACAATCCGGAGATCAAGACGCCCAACTTGGATAAATTGGCCAAGCAGGGCGTCCTCTTCAATAATTGCTTCAACCAGGGATCGTGGTCCGGTGCGGTATGCGTCGCCAGCCGTACCATGCTGATCACTGGACAAAGCGTATTCCGAGCCCCTAGGAACAAGCCCTACCTAGACAAGTGGGCTAACTCCAGGGGAGCAATCGCGGTGGAAGGCTCGACCGAGGTAAAACTGTGGCCGGAGGTTTTTCGGGATGCAGGTTACGATACCTTCCTCACGGGTAAATGGCACAACAACTACTACTCTGCCCTAAAGGGATTCAGTCAGGCCAAGGCCATCGCGAAGGGAATGTACGAAACCTTTGACCCCAGTGGGTCAAAAAAACCGGGGTATGCAAGGCCCACACCGACAAACAATCACTGGAAGCCATGGGACCCGAAATTCACTGGTCACTGGGCTCCTTTCGTGCGCGACATCGTGTCGAAGAACGGCTTCAACGACGTCAGCGACGAATACACCGTAAAGAAACACACCTCCGAGCTGTTCGCCGACCATGCGATCGATTTCCTCGGCAAGGTGAAGAACACGGACAAGCCCTTCTTCATGTACGTGGCGTTCAACGCTCCGCACGACCCGCGACAAGCGCCCAAGAAATTCGTCGACATGTATCCCCCCGAGAAAATTGCCATCCCGGAAAACTACCTACCGGAGCATCCGTTCGACAACGGAGCGATCAAGATTCGCGACGAAAACCTCGCACCGTATCCCCGAACCAAGGTGGTGGTGCAGGTTCATCGCTCGGAATATTACGCCATCATCACGCACATGGACCGGGAGATCGGGCGCATCCTCAAAGCCCTCAAGAAAAGCGGGCGAGCCGACGACACCTATGTCGTGTTCACCGCGGACCATGGTTTGGCGGTAGGCCAGCACGGGCTCATGGGGAAACAGAACCCTTATGATCACAGCATCAAGATGCCCTTTATGATATCCGGGCCAGGGATTCGCAAAGGAGTCACCGTGGACGAGAAAATCTACATGCAAAGCGTCTACCCGACGACCTGTGAACTAGCAGGAATCGAGGTGCCGGAGACAGTCGATTACTCTAGCATAGCACCCTTGGTACACGGACAAAAAGGAGCCCGAGGAAAAGACATAATATTCAATTCCTACATCGAAACGCAACGCCTAGTGCGAACGGACCAATACAAGTTGATCCACTACCCAAAGATCGGTAGAAACCAGTTGTTCGACGTCCAGAACGACCCGCGGGAAACCAACGATTTGATCAACGACCCCAAGCACGCCGCAGTAAAGAAAGACTTGCTTGCCGCCTTGAAAAGGAAGCGAGAGGAACTGGGCGACGGTCTCCTCTCCGCCTCACCCAAGAAATAGGTTCACTCGAACTCGCTGCACTTGGAAAATCGACTACCCGCCAGCCTTTCCCGGCTTACTTTTGCCAAAAAGAGATTCAATGTCGGTGATCCTATTCACGATCAATTCTCCATCCTTCTCGACGCACTTGCCCGTCAACTTAATCGGGGTGCCCACATGATAGGCGACATTGCGGGAATGAAAATCTCCAAAACCGATGACCATCTTAACTGACGGGCGACCCTTGACGTCGAGGTAGAAGACCTTGGCCTCGTCCAAGTTGTCGGACATGCGAAGCCTGCCCTGGACCGTCATGGTTCCCGAATCGACTTTGACCCAGCTTTCGAAAGGACGCACGGTGTACTCGTCGAACTTGCCACCGTCCAAGCCCGGCAAAGCTTGCTTGGCATTGGCGAAGGAGTCTTGCTCGACCCCGAAAAGCTCAAGCAGGGACAAGTGCAACCTGCCTAATTCCTGATTCTTGGAGTACCGGAGGTAGCGCCCAGTCTTAATCTTCCCTCCACCTTGACCTGCAAGCACGATGGGAAGGCGCTGGGCGGTGTGATTGTCGCTGTGCCCCATGCCGGAACCATACAGGACCACGCAATGGTCCAGCAGGCGACCGTTGTGGTCCTTGTAGGACTTGAGCTTGTTGAGAAGGTAATCGAATTTCTCCATGTGCCAGAGGCTGATCTTGAGGAGAGAGTCGATATTCTCGCGACTGAAATTCCGGAAGAAATGGGAAAGGTAATGGTGTTGCTTCTTGATGCCTAGAAAATCGAATATCATCCGGCTATTACTGTTTCCAAGCATATAGGAGATGCACCTGGTGGAATCAGTCCAGAGGGCCATTGCGATGACATCCAGCATGGCGTTCACCTGTTCATCCATGTTGGAGGGGGCAAGGGGACGAGCCAATCGGGCAAACTTTGAGGACTCGAGTCCCTGGTCGAGCGGTCCCATCTTCTTGAGACGAATCTCAGTCTCACGCACGGCGGTAAAATATTGGTCCAAGGTGTCGCCATCCTCTACCCCGGCCGTTCTTTTCAAGGCCTTGGCATCCGCCTCGACCCGGTCCAGAAGGCTAGTCATCTCGGCTCTCTTACCCGGATCACTAAGAGGATTCCTGAACAGCTTGTCGAAAATGAGCTGGGGATCGCTATCCCGTGGCATCATGCCACCTTTCTTGTCGTAGGAGATATAACTGCAACCAATCTGGTTGACGAACAGACCTTCAGTGGTCAACTCGAGCGAGCGGTGTGGGGAATCGCCCTGCAAATGCTCGGCAATAAGCTGATCGACGGAGGCGGAACGGGAATTCTGGTGATGCCCGCAAAGGAAGCGACGGGTGGAATTGCTGTGGGAGGAAAAACCGAAGTCTCCCATGTTATCCAAAATGAGAACATCCTCCTTGTGCTTGGCAAAGGGTTGCATGAGCGGGGACATCCGGAAATCGTTCTCCTTCCCGCCGTTTATATTCCAGGAGGGCGGATGAACGCCATTGGGCTTAAACAGGGTCATGAACCGCATGGGCGGATCCGATGAATGCCGGTCGCCCGATCGGGCATTGGCTTCCATCAGGTTCAAGAATGGCAAAGGAAGTAGAGCCCCTGCTCCTCTGAGAAAGGTCCTGCGATCAATTTTCCAGTTACGGCTCATTCTGTTTCCAGTTGTCTGAATACAGTCTCACGAAAAGGCGAACTGTTTGCAATCTCGATAAGGAGTTCCTTCCAAGTTGAGTTTTCCAAGGTTGCCTTCCCCGCAATCTCCTCAACAACCGGTTGGTCTCCTATCCCGAGCTTCCGGCAAAGGGCATAGGAAAGAAGTTGCCCAGTCAAGTTGCGGATTACCTGTTCGCGTTTCTTGGTCAGCAGGATTCGTTTCAGTCCTTGGTAATCCTTGAATTCCTCACCACTAGGCAATTTCCCGGAGGTATCGATGGGGGGTAGGTTTCCCCGATTGTTGTAGGATGCCAAGAGATTCCTGCCGTTCTTGTCGTAGCCGTCCAAGGCAAAGCCGATCGGGTCGATTTTATCATGACACCTCGCGCAGGTCGAGTTTTCACGGTGAGCCTCGAACCTTTCCCTGAAGGTCATTTTCTTGCCCCGGGGGGGAGGTTTGATCGGAGGAACGTCCGCGGGCGGTTCTCCAAGTCTTACGCCGAGAATATGGCGAAGGACCCAAGTTCCCCTGAGGATCGGTCCATGGTTCATGGAAAGAATGCTCGGCATGGTAAGAATCCCCCCCCGCCCTTCCGCATCCTTGATCTCCAAGCGCTGATTCATGGTGCGCTGCCTCTCGATTCCCCTGGGTTTGTGAAAGGGGGCAAGACGATGGCGATCCTTCCCATAAAAACCAGAGGTGCTTTGGTTAACAAAGGTGACGTTGGAATCGAGCAACTCCATTACCGGTCGATCCTCGGTAAAAAGGTAATGAAGAAAATCCCGGGGCTGGGTACGCAAGGCATGCAAATGAATGGGGTTGTTCTTGATCTGGTCGTCAATGGACGACAAGCCCAGCAACTGAACGCCAAAACTCCCAGATAGGTTGCGAGCCCGCGGATCGCCCAACATCCTGTCAACGTGTCGACCGATTCCCCCTTTTTTCAGCAAAGCCCCATCACCGGCTGACTCGAACAGTTCCTCGTCGGGCATATCTTCCCAGAGAAAATAGGACAGTCGCTCGGCCAGCTCGAAAGCATCAACTGGCTGCCGCTCTGCGTTACCCTGTGGATTAGCGAGAAATCCACGGTATAGAAATTCCGGAGAGATCAAGGCCGACTTGAGCTCGAACTTCAGAGCCGTAACAAGAGCTTTCCCTTCCTTGCCCTTGAGTTTGCCAAGAACCGCATTGATTCTTTCCTCTGCAACTGACCGACGAAAGATCCGGGGAAGAAAAGATCGAATGATTTCTTCGGCCAAGTGAGGGGAGATCTCTCCATTCCAGTCTTCGCTTTGACGAATCATCCCGGCTAGTGAATCCTTCCCCTTATTTGAAAAAAGCCGATCAAGAGAAACCCCCGCCAAGTAAGCGTAGTTCTCAAGAAGAGAAGTTGAAATGGGGGCGGAATGAGTGTCGTTGAAGTAACCGCTTTTTCCTGGAGGATCGGGAGGTAGAATCTTGAGAACCAATGATTTCTCCCCGGATTCCGTTTGCTCGGCCCTCGCAATGCCAACCTCGAGATCAAACCCGAAAAGAGAACGCAGCGTGTTCCGGTATTCATTGGCAGATAACCTGCGGGGACGAAATACCGGTATCGCTGTCTCGACCGGCAACTTGAGGAATTCCTCGTGCCAGCCACGAATTCCCTTCTTTTCATCGGACGAGAGAGGGTTTTCATCCTCGGGTGGCATCTCTCCCAGTTCAACCACTTCGACGACAGTCTCCCAGAGGTCAAGATGATCCCCAGCATCAAGTTCAGTGAGAATCCCCGAAAAGTCTACTTTCCCCTTGGTCTTTTCACCACCATGGCACTTCAGGCAGGATCTCTCAAGAATGGGGACTACTTGGTCCTCGAACACTCCACCAAGCAAGCAAGCCGGCAGAAAGAATATGCAGAGGATAGTCCTCACTTCTCCTTAAGTTGGGGGAACTTTGCAAGAATGCCATTATCGCGAAAGGGCCACCCATCGTTGCTTTGCTTTTCACCCGGCGTGGTGCGCCCGTCGCGGAAAGCCTTGGCGAGGTCGTCGACCAGTTCCTTCACGACCGCCGGGTGCTCTAGCTCAAGGTTCATGGTTTCACCGGGATCATCCTTCAAGTTATATAATTGAACGAGCTTGGCGGTGGTCTTGGTGGTCTCCCAGGATCCGCCCCAACCTCCCCCGGCGCCTTTGTTCAGAATCAACTTCCAGTCGCCCTTGCGGATGGCGAAGACCCCAGAGATGGAATGGTGTATGGTGAAGGGGCGAATCGGTTCCTGGGCTCCATCGAGGCAAGGCAAGAAAGAAAACGAGTCTTCCGCGGCGCTATCCAGAACATCATCTTTCTTGCCAAGCAAGTCGGCGAAGGTGGCGAAGAAATCCGTCGTGCAAATCGTCGTCGGGTTGACTGCCCCGGCCTTCACCTTGCCCGGCCAACGGACCAGGAAAGGCACGCGATGCCCGCCTTCGTAGATCGTCGCCTTGGCCCCTCGGAAGGAACCGGATGGACGATAACCCGCATTGATCATCTTGGGTATCTTGACGTAAGGGGCGAATCCGTTGTCCGAGGTGAAGATGACCATGGTGTTGTCATCGAGCCCCGATTCTTCGAGTTGCTCCAGCACCTGACCGACAACCCAGTCGGTCTCCGCCATGAAATCGGCGTACCAACTGTATTGAGGATACTTTCCCTTGAACTTGGCCCCTGGAGTGATCGGGGTGTGCGGCGAGGTCAGGGGAAGGTAGAGAAAGAACGGCTTCTTCTTTTTGTCAACGGCCCGGCGCTTGATGAAATCCCGCGACTCGGAGGCCCAGTCGGCCAAGCAGTCGCTGGCCTCGAAATCCGCCGCGGCGGCCCCTATGCGCTGGTACTTGTTGTATTCGTTATGCGGGAATCCCTTGTTCACCGTCGGCAAGGAAATAGCTTTGTTGTTCCGCAGGTAAACGTATGGCGCCATGTCGAGGGACGACAGAATGAAAAAGGCTTCGTCAAAGCCAACGTCCACGGGACCGTTCTTGAAAGGCTTGGCATAGTCGACCTGCCAGGAAGCGTCGCGCTTGCTCTTGTCCGTATTCGGGTTTTTCTGCGCCTTCGCAAAGTCGGCCCCTAGGTGCCATTTACCGATGCAGGCGGTATAATAGCCCGCCTTTTGGAGGAAGTTCGGGAGATTGAGACGCTCGGGATCCATCAATGCCTTGTCAGTGGGCCTGAACAATACACTCCTCTTGAGCCTGCTGCGCCAATTGTATCGCCCAGTCAGGATGCCGTAGCGGGTCGGCGTGCAAACCGCCGAAGTGGTATGGGCATCGGTGAACCGCATACCTTCCTTGGCCATGCGGTCCAAGGTGGGTGTCGGGATGATGCCACCCGCGTGACTGGGTTCCCCGGGGCCCATGTCGTCCGCCAAGATCAGGACAATATTCGGTACGTTGGAGGCAAGGGCTGGAAGGAGAGACAGGATTGTAAGAATGACAAGAAATAGTAGATTCTTCATAAGCCGGTAATTAGAGGTGTGAACAAAGGAAGAAACGGAATCTTCATTTGGCTTTGGCAAAAGCGTCGCTGAGAATCACTTCGCGGATAAGTGACTTCATTCGATAGTCATGCACTTTTGCCTTCTCCGTAATCCGTTCGATTTCCAAGGTATCTCCAGGAGCAAGTTCCCTGGAGGTAAAAAACCGAAGAAGATGACCAACGAAAGCCCTGGCATAACGGTCTTTCTCCTTGAGGAGCGAATCCTTGAAGTCGACCGCCCCGCCATAAGTATGCTTTCTCATAAGCTTACCGCTTGAATCAACCTCACGGCCATTGCGGTACTTTTCCCGCCAGCGACCGGTCAGGTCAAAGTTTTCCATCGCGAACCCGAGCGGATCAAGCTTGGAGTGACAACCGGCGCAGTCGGCATGCTCACGATGCTTGGCGAATTGTTCGCGGATGGTCATGTTCTTCGAATTTCCATCATCCTTGAGTGGAGGCACGTCGTTGGGAGGAGGAGGCGGCGGATCATTCAGGATGACTTCGATAATCCACGCGCCTCGGGCAATGGGATGAGAACGCTTGGGACCGGAGGTCATGCTCAACATGGCCGCATTGGTGATGATTCCTCCATACCTCGGGTCGGTCAAGGCCACCCTTTTGAAACTCTCAGAACGCAATCTTCTTCTCATATCATTGTCGAATTGTTTTTGAGCCTCCCCCTTGAGCTTGTTCGGATCAATGGACTTAGGAGCTTTCCTCAAAGCATTCATCGAATCCTTGAGCTTCTTTTCCAACTGAGCCTTGGCCTTTCTTTGTTCCGGTGAAAGGGTAGCGAGAAGATCCTTGTTGGAAACGAAGAGTTGGCTGCCCCGGGCCGCTTCCTCAATCTCTTTCTCGTTCAGCGCCCGATCGTAGAGTCTGGCCTTGTCGACGGTAACGGCAAGATGCCTACCAGCCCCCTTGGGCGTGTGGCGAAGGCCGAAGATGACCGAGGACTTGCCCTTCGGAAAGGTGGCGAGCGGTTTCTTGTAAGGTTTGCCGTAAAGTTCACCATTACGGTAAAGACTAATCATACCGTTGGGTTGGTAGGTCATGATGAGGTGGATCATTCGGTTGACCGAATCCTCCGGCTTGGACCCGGCAAAATCATTGGTCCTGCTAAACCTGTTGCTCCCGGAAATCCAATGCCTGGCCATTCTTTCGCCCAGCACGATGGTATCGAAGAAGTCGCCCGGACCCTGGATACCCATCACCCCCCCCCCTTTTTGATCGAGATTTTTAATGAGGAACCAAACCTCAAGGCTCTTGGCTCGTAGATCGAAGGGTAAATTCTGACTTTGGAGGTAAGAATTGGGACCGATCATGGCCATGCCCTCCCTGAACTCCACCTTGCCATGCTTTTTGAGGGGGAAGGAACCGACCGAACTCTTCAAGTCTCCATCAAACTCCCACGCGGCGACTGGCCGAAGGTCAACGGGTTCGAGAATATCCTGATCCACGGCCCGGTCGGCCAAAATCTTTTTACGGATCGGATCAACCAGAGCAGCCAGTTCCTTTTCTCTGCTTTCCACCTCCTGCCCAAGCTCGATGATTTTCTTTTGCTTGTTCTCGTTGGCCGCGATGGCTTTTTTCAAGTCTTCATCCCCCGGTTTAAGTTCTCCACCGTACCAAGTCTCGAGAAATTCGTTCCGGTAGGCAAAGGATGGCTTGATCAGCTCGGCAATGGGACGGTCTTCGAGAAAAACGGCATCGAACAACAACAAAGGTTCGAGAACCATGGATAAACTGGCAGGATACTCCTTATCGATTGAGAAATACCGGTTGAGCTTGGGATCCGGCGTAGCCGCCAATGCATTCTCCAGTTGCATCCACTGGGACGGGAAACTGTCGAGGAACCTCTCGATCTTGGGATCCTTGAGCATACCATCCACTACGAGGGCCAATTCCTTGGGGTTTGACAGCTTGCCTTCTTCGGCAGCCTTCAAGAGCTCAGGGTCCGGACAACTACCCCATAAGGAATAGGACAAGCTCGAAGCCAAGGCATACGGATCGTTCTTTACCACGGTCTCATGGCGGAAAAGAAACAAAGGCGAAGACAGGATTGCGGAAGCGACTTTTTTCATGCCCGTAGTAAAAGATTCCTCGGATTTCACCTGAGCATGGGCATAACGGACGTATCTGTCTGCGGTCTCTTTCTCCACCGGGGAACGGAAAGCCATGCGGAGGAAAGGATGGAGGCGGTCGCGGATTTCCTTTTCCAAGTCCCCGGAATTCTCGGGCTCGGCAAAGAATTCATTCCAGATACCTACAGTTTTCTCATTGAAATCGGGACTTTGCAAAATGGAGACACTCAGCTTGAGAAAGGTATCGAGAAGAAGAGGGGAAAGGGTCAGTTGGTCGGATTGGTTGTCGAACCCATGAGCGGCCCGCAAATCCTTGGGGAAAGCCCTGACATCACGGAATCCTTTGGCCCGGTTCTTGGCGGAGGCACGGACTAGGTCGGGAATTTTCTGATCCGAAGACAACAAGTAATTGTTATGACGGATCATCATCTTTTCGGAGAGCTCGAAAACGTCGGTCCGGATCCTGAACAAATCTCTGAGAGAATTATTGTATTGAAAACGGTTGAGTCGGCTGAGCCTTGGATTTTCCTGTTTTGCTCCCGCGACCGCTTGCCGCATGAAATCTTTGAGCAAAAGGACCGTCCTGTCCCGTTGCTCGTCCGAAAGTGGGTCCTCGTCCTCCGGAGGCATGTCTGCAAAGTCGATGACCTCGATCAATTCCTTGATCAAAGCGGGCTTGGCAAGAAAATCGGCAGTCTTGCCTATTTCCTTGAGGTTGACTTTACCCTTGGTCTTTTCTCCCCCATGACACTTGACGCAGTTTTGCTCAAAGAGAGGCTTGAGAAAAGAATTGAATTCGTCGGCCAAAGCGACCGAAGCACTGGCTAGTAACAGACAGGCAAGAGCGAGAACTCGCATGAGGGAGTTTACAGTAAACATGGTTGTTCTTCCAAATGGGCTCATGTCAATGGGGCTTGCTCCAGTTTAGGTGAACAGTTCGGAGATCGCCCCGGTGCTGTTCGAGAAACGATTAATTTCCAAGCCCAAATGACGGGCTATGCTCAACCATGCATTACTGATCGGGGTGCCATTGGGACATTGCAGATGCCTCCCATTATTCATGCCTGCATTGGCTTTACCGGCCAAAATCAGTGGCAAATCAAAATATTGGTGAGTGGCCCCATCTCCCAGCCCCACACCGCATGCGACGACCGAATTGTCGAGCATGGAAGATCCGTCGATCTCCTTCAAATTCTTCATTCGGGAAAGGACGTAATCGTATTTTTCCATGTGGAAGAGATCGAGCTTCTGAAGTTTGGCGTACCCGTCACCCCTTTGACTGTGAGACATGGAATGATGAACGACCGGCTTGTCAAAAACGCCTTCGTAAAGCATGGGGGCATTCCATCTTTCAGGCCCGATCATCATTGTGGTCACATTGGTAATGCCCATTTGCAAAGCCGCAATCATCAGGTCGCATTGCAACTTGATGTATTCACCTCGAGGCAGAACCTCATCGGTTGGTCGAGCGACTCCGGCCTCCGCGACAAGTTTTCGAAGGCGAACCATCCGGATTTCAATGTCTCGGACCATGGTCATGAATTCATCGAGCGTATTCTTGTCGTTGCGTCCCAGTTTTCTGGACAGCGACTTTGCATCAGCCATGACCAAGCTGGTCACCTCGTTCAAGTGATCGTTGTATCTGGCGTCATCGGAGAGGAAAAGACGATCGTAGAGAGCCTGTGGGTCCTTGATCGACGGAGCCAGCTGATCAACCCCAGACCAAGAGATGTTGTCGAACCTCGTTGACTCCTTGCCCCTGGTGAATCCATTGCAACTGATCTCGAGGGTTTTCAACGGGGTCTCACGACCAAGCTTTTCGCCGATTACGTGATCCAATGTACGCCCTTGCAGAAAGCGCAATTTCTTGTCTGCAGCCTCCTCCGGTGAGACACTGCTTAAATAGCAGGAAGCTCCTTGTTCGTGAGCATCGCCACCTAACTTGTAAGGCCGGTCGAGACCCGTCAAAAGGGTGATGTTTTCGAGATGCCCCGAAAGAGGTTTCAGGGTCGAGGTCATTTCCAGCGGACGCATGCCAGAGGAAGTGGAATCGGCCTTTGCCCGAAATTTTTCCGAGCCTTTGACCGTCTTGAATCCCGGAGATGAGTTCTCTTCCTCGCCAGGAATGAAACAACGCCTCACCAGACCGTTGGGCAAGTACATCATGACGAATCTCTTGGCCGGTCCGGGAAGCTTCCTTGCCTTGGCAAGCGATGGCAAAAAGGGCAGGGTCAAGAAGGCTCCGTTGCCCACCAGAAATTTCCGTCTGGACAAGTTTCTCATCAGAGGATGCTCAGGTCCACAAATCGGAAATAACGGCGTTGCTGTCAGCAAAGCTATCGAGTTCCAAACCCATCAGATTAGCCAAGGTGAGCCAGAGGTTGGAATTCAAGGTTCCGCTCTTGCACTTGATAAACCGGCCTTGCTTGATCTGCCCCTGACCCTTGCCGGCGACAATCATGGGAAGGTCGAAAAACTGGTGGGTGGCCCCATCGCCCAAACCCGCTCCATAAGTGAGGAGCGAATTTTCGAAAAGGGAGGTGCCATCCGATTCCTTGATCTCCTTCATGCGGGAAATAACGTAGGACAACTGCTCGAGGTGGAAAATATCGATCTTCTGCAACTCCTTGGCCACTTCCTCTTTTTTCTGGTTGTGGGTCATGTTATGGTGCTGCACGGGCTTGGGGAACACACCCTCGTACATGAGGGAAGCGTCCCAGCGCTCGGGACCGATCATGAAGGTACTGACGTTTGTGATACCCATTTGCAGGGCAGCCAGCATCAAGTCGGCTTGGAGCCTGATGTATTCCCCCCGTGGCAAAATTTCATTGGTCGGCTGGTTAACGTCCGCTCCCGAAATCATTTTTTCGAGTTTTTCAATCCGCAATTCAATCTCGCGGATCATGTTCACGAAACCATCCAAGGTATCCTTGTCCTGGTTGCCGAGCTTGCGGGCAATGCTCTTCGTATCGGCAAGGATCAAGTCGGTCACGTCCTGAAAGTGGTTACGATATGAATCCGCCATGAACAGACGGTCGTACAGTTTGCGGGGGTTCTTGATCGAAGGGGCGATTTTACCAGGTCCGTACCAGGAAATGTTATCGAAGAATATGTCTTCCTTGCCCCCAGTGAATCCATTGCAACTGATCTCAAGGGTATTGTAAACGGACGTATGTCCTACATTGTCACCGATGATCTGGTCTAAACTACGCCCATTGGGATGCCTCATCCCCTTCACCGCCGCTTGCTCGGGGGAAACGCTTGTCAGGTAACAGGAGGCTCCCTGCGCATGCACGTCCTGTCCATTCTTAAAAGTTCGGTCCAGACCGGTGACCATGCTGATGTCGTCCTTGTGCTTGAGCAAGGGCTTCATCGTGGAGGTGAACTCAAGCGGATAGATCCCGGGTTCGTTCTGAATACGCACCTTGTCCTTCGATTTGTCAGCGTTGAATCCACCCTGAAAACCAGGCAGAACCGCATTTTCCTCACCCGGGAAAAAATAACGACGCAGAATCCCGTTCGGAATATACATCATAACAAGTTTCTTGTTCGGCAAGAGCGCTTTTGCAGATGCTCCCGAAAGAGATGGCAAAAAAGGCAGGGCAAGGGTGGCCCCGCTAGTTGAAATGAATTGTCTGCGTGATAACTTCATGACTCGTTTAAGAAAACATTATATAGAATTTTCACTACCTGACAAATTCATCATTTCCGCATTTGGAAGCTTTTGCGAATATGGAAGCTTAAAGACGAAAAAGTGACTCCTTGAAATCTTCATTGCATAAAAAGTTATGTTTTGAAGACCGTTTGGCAACCCGATTGAAGACTGATTGACGAATTTCCCCTGGGAAGTCCATGCCCGAGGATTTCTAAAGGCCCAGAGCTTCGGCTATTTTCAAGGCAACGGCTTCACCAAGTTCCTTGGAACCCTCGGTCTTGAAATGGACGTTGCCGGGCGCAGTGAAAAGTTCCGCAGGAAAAGAATCGGTCAAGGCATTCAAGTCGTTGATCTCTATGCCATGCTTCTTCATTACGCGGGCGGCAGCTTCGTTGTACTTGTCGTCGTCGCCTACCTTGCGCCCCGCCTCATTTTTTGGCACCGTGGTGATATGAGCCCAGACCAACTTGGACTTGGTCTTTTTCAGGCGGGCGGCCAACTGATCCAAGTTCTTCTCGTATTGCTCCAGGGAGGTCGTGAGCATTCCGCGCTTCTTGTCCCGGCGCCCCTGTTCCTTGGACTTCGGATGACGGTAACAGAGATCCCATAACCCCCAGTTGAAATGGATGACGTCCCATTTGGTTTCACCGATCCAACGGTCCAGCATATTCAATCCCGTGCCGGTGTGCTGGGCGTTGCCTCTGTGGTGCTTGACCTCGACTTTGCCTTTTAAAGCGGCCACGACGTGTGGAGTATATCCAAGCGAAATAGAATCCCCGACAAGGAGCGCCTTGGGCAATTCCTTGGCTCCCAAGGACGCAGTCAAGGCAAGAAGCATGAGGGTAGATACCCTTCGATTTTCCATCAGGCAGGTTAGGATAAGAAGCCTACTTCTTGAACCAGGGAGAACGTGCGTTTTTCGTAATTTCGGAATCGAGTTCCTTCATGCGGGCATGAAGTTCCTTTACCGCTGGGGACTTGGTCTCGGCAAGGTTGTTCTTCTCTCCCATGTCCTTAGCGAGATCGAAAAGGTGGAACTGGGCCTTGCCCGCGTTGTTGCGACGCGGTTTTTTGACGAGCAACTTCCAATTGCCGCTGCGAATCCCCTCGAGGTCGCCACGTGAAGTATAATGCAGAAACTCCTTGCGAGGTGATTTCTTCGCGGTTCCCTTCCAGAGCCCGGAAGCATCCAGTCCGTCGATCTTGTTCTTGGCCGGAAGCGGTTTGCCGGTGAGGGCCGCAATGGTCGGCAGAACGTCGATGGTGCCGGTGAGTTCATGGCATACCGTTCCTGCGGGGATTCCCGGACCACGCATCACGCAGGGTACGCGCTGACCGCCTTCGAAGGTAGTTCCCTTGCCCTCGCGAAGGGGTCCTGCGGAACCTCCGTGGTGACGAAATTGGAGCCAAGGCCCATTGTCGGTGGTGTAGATCACATAGGTGTTATCAACCAACTTGAGGTCGTCCAGCGTCTTGAGGAGGCGGCCGACCTCGGAATCAATGTGCTCGATGGTATTGATATAGGCGTTCTTGGGATCAGGGTCGCGGATTTCATCCGGAACGTAGAGAGGAATATGCGGCATTGAATGCGGTACGTAGACGAAGAACGGCTTGTCTTTGTTGGCTTTTATGAAGTCGATCGACTTCTGGGTGCATCGCCGCGTGATGGTGCGCTGGTCCACCGGCACCTCGATGATCTTCTCGTCCTCGAACAAGGGGGTCTTCCACTTGGTAAGGGTCGACTTGGGGTCGTCCCACAGGATATCCATACCTGCCCATCCACCCTTCGGCTTTCCCTTGTTGTCAGGATGGTTCATATCGTTGGAATACGGAATGCCGAAGTAAGTGTCGAAGCCGTTGGAGGTCGGCAGCACCTCCTTGTGATGGCCGAGATGCCATTTGCCGAAACAAGCCGTGGCATAGCCTTGCCCCTTCAAGTGATCGGCAATGGTGTGTTCCTTGGGGTTGAGTCCCTTGGTGGAAGAGGGAAACAAGACATGTTGGTGCATACCGACGCGCTTGGGGTAGCAACCTGTAAGCAAGGCGGCCCGGGACGGTGTGCAGACTGGGGAGGCCACCATGAAACTGGTGAACTTGCGGCCTTCCTTGGCAATGCGGTCGATGTTCGGGGTGGCGATTGTCTTGGAGCCAAAACAACTCAGGTCTCCATAGCCTTGGTCATCGGCGAAGATGACAATGAAATTGGGCTTAGCTGCTTGTAGCGCGCCAATGGCAAGAAGGAGAGTGGTCAGCGCACAGGCCAAGAGAAGGGTCGTTGGTTTCATGTGATTTATCTGGAGGTGGGTTGTATTTGAGTTCTTTGGGGATTGTTGACGTAAAAGTTCTTTTTTCAAACGATAAACTATAATTTTGTAGGATTTGAGCGCAATGCCCAGGGGATCGGTTCGGACCCGAGATAGGTTGGCTAAATCAGACAGAGAAAGGAAACCGTGCCCTTTTAGGTTATTTCCCGACGATCGCCAAGCGCTTGACCAGCTTGTCGTTTTCGTAAAACTCGACTGCCTGACATTTCCCCTTTGGGATCGAGAGGATCAACGGGCAAGCGAAAGTAGCCGAGTCGCTTTTCTTGCTCGTCGTTTGATAATGCAATTGCACCACCCCGCCCTTTTCGGTCACGGAGGAGACTTGGTAGGTACAAAAGGCCTTGCCCCGCCTGATGGCGGCTAAAACCAGCTGGGTTTTGAAGGCATCGGGGGCGAGGCGTGGCGACTTGTCCCCGATGACGAAAGCGACGCCAAAGACTTGGTCGAACTGCTTTCGGTTGTCCAAGACAACGAAGGAAGCAGAAGAATCGGGCTCGAATTTATTGGAGACGAAATAACCCGAGTAGGTTTTGAACTCAAGCTTGGTCGAGCTCTCGGCCAATACAGCGTTCATGAAGAGACCCAAGATGAACAACAGCAACATGGGTGAGGCAGGAAAATTCATAGCTGTAATTAGTTAGCGATTTGGGTCGTTTGCTTTCGAGGAATGATTACTTGGCTGTCAGAGTGACGGAGGTAGCAGTGTAGGCGATGGAGTAGCTTTGTCCCGCATGGGAAATCTTATCATTGTCGAAATGTCCGGAGATTGATTCTGCCTTCAGGACGGTGAGACTTTCGTCACTCTTTGCCTTGCCCACCTCAGCCAAGCTCAGTTTACCGGAGAGCTGGGCGGGGCCATCCACAACCAAGGGCTTGCCCAAGCTCAGAGACAAGGTGCCCTTTGAGTAAAGGGCGGCGTTCACGGTCCCATGCCCGATCAAGGCGCCTCCGGCTTGGATATCCAGCCAGCGCAAAGAGCTCACCGAACCGCCTTGGAGAATCAAGCGGCCCTTGTTGCCGACCCGCAGTTCATTGCGAGCACTGACCTTCACCCTGGGCTTAACCGTGAGGCTGCCGTTGAGAGCAAGTCCGAGAAATTCCGCATCTTTGGAAGCCACAGTCGAGCCTTGGTCAATTTTCGCGCACCAGTGGGCTTTCGGGGGACCGCTCTCCTGCGTATAGGTTATGCCAGCATTTTGGTAAACGTAATCGCTCCAGTTGGAGGCATCGTGGATCGAACCATCCTTGGCCCCCTGCCAGGAGTGATAGGTGTTGGCAAAGCCCGCCGCCTCATCAACGCGCTCACCTGTTAGTAAAGCGTTGAGTTCCCTTACCGTTTGCGGGCGCTTTGAGGCTATATTGTTTTTCTCGGCCGGGTCGGTCTTAAGGTCGTAGAGTTGAACTTTTCCGACGTCCTTGCCGACTCCGGATTTCTTGGTCCGCTTCTTGTTCTTGGTGCCTGGTTTTGGAGCCTTTGCGTTTCCACGCGAACGGATCAACTTGTAATCTCCTCTAATGATGGACGCTTGTCCACCCGCCTCGTGAATCAAGAAATCGCGAAGCCGTTGGTCCCCCTCTCCCGTCAAGGTGGGGGCTATGGAAACGCCACTCAAGCCTAGGGGAACAGGTGCTCCTGCCAATTCGCAAAAAGTGGGAAGCAGGTCGGAACAATCAATGACCAAGTCGGTATTCGTTCCGGTCTTCAGTTGTGAGCGGGCAGTAATCTTGGCCGGCCAGCGCATGATGGTAGGTACGCGAATCCCTCCCTCGAAAATGCTTCCCTTGGAACCCAACAAGCCGCCATTGGCATCCAGTTCCTCGCGGTTGCTTCCCCTTGGACCGCCGTTGTCCGATTGAAAAACCACTAGAGTGTCTTGGGCAACCGAATCGGATTTGTCCCCGTCTCCATTCGGATCGTCCAGGGCATCGAGTAAATTACCGAAGTGCGCGTCGATCCGGGTGACCATAGCGCACCACTGCTGGGACTGGGCGGCCAGTTTTTGAAAATACGGCTTGTCCTTGTACGCCTGGTCCCAGTTGGGAAGTTTCTGCACTTCCTTGAAAGGAGCATGGGGGATCTGGGCTGCGAACAAGCCGAAGAAAGGCTCCCTGCTCTTGTTGTAACGGAACGCTTGCCTGCGTACGAAATCCAAAGCGGCGAAGGCATAGACGTCATCGCAGTAGGCGATTTTCGGATAATCCGGATGATTCTGCAAAGCCGGATAATTTGGGTATGCCTTGTTGTTCGTATACTTCGCCATACTGTTGGGTTTGAGCTCGAGTCCGCCCTTCGTCCCGGGTTTGGCCGGCGCGTTCCAGAGGGTCGGTTGAAAGAAGGTATGGGCCCTCACGTGATGCAATTCGGCCACCACGAATTGGTAACCGTGAGAAGTCGGCAAAGTCTGGATATTGTCCAAGGTGGGTTGTTGCATGTCCTTGGATCCTCCATATCCCCACTTGCCCCAGTAACCTGTCGCGTAACCGGCCTTTGCCAGAACGTCTCCCATCGTCAGGTCCTCTGTCCGGATCGCCTTCTTCGCATTGTTCGGGTCGTTGCGGTCGGCAAAGGTGTAGCCTTGGTGAAAGCCAGTCTGTTGGGATGAACGGGCAGGTGAACAAACCGTGCAACCGTAACCTCTCCGGAAATTGACACCGGCGGCTGCTAGACGGTCCAGATTCGGGGTCAGTACGTAGGGCTTGCCCTGCGCCTTGCGATCAACCTGTCCGTTGGGACCAATCGAACCCCACCCCATGTCGTCGACGTAAAGGTAGAGGATATTGGGCCGCTTGGCGCCAAAGGCAAGGGACGCGAGCAAGAAGCTTGAGCAGAAAACGAACAGGGGGAATTTTTTCATGTTAGGTATGCGTTCATCCTTCAAGTTACAAGCATTCCTTGCAAGGGATAAGAATAAAGAAAACCTACTTTTGCTCTGCTTGGAAACTATTCGACCGGGGCTAAAACCTGTCGGATTCGTTGAGCAAGATACACATCAGTCGCATAGATGGCGCCTCGATGGTTCATGAAGGTCGAGTCGGGACGGTTAAGATCGAGCGGATCGCCATGAACGTCACTGACCACGGCCCCGGATTCCTCGTACAAGCAAGCGGTAGCGGCGTAATCCCAGAGGCTTCCTCCACCCTCCTGCGGTTTGGCGAACTTGAAATGACAACCGGGAGCATTCTCGAGGGCATGGCAAGCATTGATTACCGCTCCCCCGAACTGGGTGGCCATCAGTTTATTCAAGCCGATTGAATGGGCATAGGCCTCCAGTTCGCGCAAAACCCGGTCACGCTCAGGACGGTCCGTAAAACTGCGGTCGTAGGTAAAGGTAAGTTCCTTCCCCTTTGAATCCAAAGTCCATGGCTCGCCGTTTTTCCGAACGCCCTGCCCTTTCGTCGCCTGCCACAGGACATCGTGAACGGGATCGTAAACCACTCCGATTTTAGGCGAACCGTCTTTGGCCACCAAGCCAATGGAAACGGAATAGCCGGGTTCACGTCGGATAAACGGCAAGGTGCCGTCCATAGGATCGATGCACCAGAAACATTCCTTTTCGAAACGGCTGCCGTCATCCTCGTTCTCCTCGGTGAGCACCGCCAGATCGTACTCTTCGCAGGACGGACCGAGAATCCTCAAAATGGCATCCTGGGCCTTGCGGTCGACCTCGGTGACCACTTGCGAGGCATAGGTGTCGCCACCCTCCTTATGCAGAACTTCAACCTCCCTGTCCTCATAGGAACGAATGAGATCACCAGCCTCCAGAGCGGCTTGAACCGCTTGCTTCGTCAAGTCTGTCAGGTTCATTAAACGCCCTCCTCCTGGAAGGATTCGATCACCTCACGAGTGACCCGTTCGCTATAGTCGCTGAGCTTCCAATGTCCCGGGCTCCAGCCTTTCATGAAACGATGGAAGTCAGCCCATGCCATCCAGTACAAGGATCGCCAGTCTGATTCCATTTCATCCAGGCAAACGTCATTCTCCATCCGATTAAGGCATTCCCGCAGTTCCTTGAAGTAAAAGTCCAAAACTTCGCTCTCCCGCCTCTCGGCTTCCTCATCCCTGAAACAGCTCCCCACGAAGTAAGCCAGATCCTTCATCCCGCATCCTCCGCCAATGTATTGAAAGTCCACCGCGGCAACTTCCGAACCATCGGCGCTGAAGCAAAAATTGGCCAACTTGGCATCCCCATGGACCAGAGTCTGAAAAGCCGACTCCTTGAGCTTGGCATCGATTGCCGAAGCCGCGTTCTTCAAGGGCAAGTCATCCAGTTTTTCAAGTTCGTCCGGACGGGTTTCGAGGTGCCAATAGGTCCCGCTGTCCCAAAGACCATCGCTTGCCGCCCCCAGATGCTCGGCATGAAAAGCCGCCAACCAACGGACGCATGCTTGCCATTCGGTTTGATTGACTGAATTTCGACGACCCTCGAACCCAGCCGCATCGAGGTCTTCCAAAACAAGTAAAGTTTCATCGCCGCTTATCTTGACTCCGAGACATTGGGGAATTCGGGCAAGGCCAGGCTCACCCAGATTACTTTGCTCACGGTACCAATGAGATTCCACCTGATAGGACTTGAGCTTCCGCCGGTGGGACAAATTCGTATTCCATCCTCTTGGATGCTTTCCATTTCCAGGCTGCACATGCTTGACGATTAAGCTAGGGGCTTGCGCTCCTTCCAAGCCTATGCGGTTAATGCTCCCGTACCCACTCCACAGGCTTTGCACAACACCAAGCTTCTTCAATCCCTCAGCTTGGGTCAGCTCCAAAACAAACCGATCAATTTCCTCGTCCTGCACGATCAGAACCAACGATCCGAAGTCTTGTTTTCAGTCACCTGCCCGAATGTCCTTTGATGCCTGTCCAAGTCATCCTGAGCTTTTCTCAAGCCAGCTTGGATTTTCTTGTTCTTAGGGTCGTCCTCAAGCTTGCGATTGAAGTCCGCGATATCCTCGTGGTGCCTCGCGATCCATTTTTCCAATTCCTCGAGGCGAGTTTGGTACACCTCCTCCATGGTCCAGGCTCCTACTTTTTCAAGGTAAGCATCAAGCTTGCGAACCATGGCCTCCCTTTTCTCGGGCATCGAGTCGGATAAGTCCTGGGTTTCACCCATATCCTTAGACACATTAAAAAGTTTAGTTTCGCCGGTGTTTAAGTGACGCATCAACTTGAAGTCTCCATCTCGGTAGGATGTGATAGGCACGGTGTAGAAGGCTGGAAAATGAAAGACCAGGCCGGTATCACGCTTGGCGAGCTTACCCGCATTTCCCTTATTCAGAACCGAACGGAGATCCACCCCATCTAAGTTATCGGGCAACTGAGTTTTGCTGCCTGCGAGAGAATGCATGGTAGGCAGATAATCCCATTGAGCTACGGGAAAATCGCACTGGGAATTGGCGGGAACCCCGGGGCCGGCCACAATCATAGGGACCCGAATACCTCCCTCCCACATCTTTGCCTTGCCCCCCTGAAGCGGTGCATTGCTGTGCCCTCCCCCATTGTCTGAGGAAAAGATCACATAAGTGTTTTTTTCCATACCCAAGGACTTGAGCTTGTCCAGGACCAACCCGATGGAAGAGTCCATATTCTCCATCATTGCGGCGTAATTGGCCCGTTCCCAAAGGTGAGTCAGTTTCTTGGGCATCTCGTTAACATTCGCGTCGAACCTAGATATGTCCGGAATTGCCTCCTTAATTCCCTCCCTTTTGGCAACGACATCCAAATACTTTCGGCGAGTGCTCTTTAGTGACGTATTGCGAACATGAAGGGCATAGTGGGAAATCATCATGAAGAAGGGCTTTTTATCTGCGGCTCTTTTTTCAAGATAGTCAGTGGAGGTCTTGGCCAGACTGAACACGCGCTTCGGATCGTCCAGCGGAATCAAAGTCTTTTCAGCCGGCTCCCACCAGTCTCCGTGGGCATTTCCGTTGGGATATTTGTGAATGAAGTCAGTCTCATCGTAGCCATGACCCTTGAACCAAGCCAGGGGCGTACAACCCTTTCCAAAAAAAGCGGTAACATAGCCTTCATCAGATTCCTTGAGCATTTCAGCCAGGGAAAGATTCTTTTCAAAATCGACCTTTCTTTTGTTCATGACCACGTCATGAATCGAAATACATCCTACCCTGGCCGTAGTCATTCCGAATTGGATGCTTGCCCGCGAGGAAGTGCAGACCGGTGATGGGCAGTAAGCGTTGGAAAAGCGCATGCCGCGAGCCGCTAATTTGCCGATATGCGGAGTCCGGTGAAGCGAATGACCAAGTTCCGGACGGTCCTTCATCATCGGCACGCTGGTCTGCGTATATCCCAAATCATCGGCGTAGATGATAATGAAGTTAGGTGCTTTGCCTGCATTAAGCAGCGTGGAGACAAGGATGAAGAGCAAGCATGTGGTAAGTTTCATTTTTGGATAATTTAGGGGGGCAGTCAAATGGCACTAGTCGGAATAGTCTACCCACTTGGCACGGGCGTTTTTTTCTGCCTCTTTCTTTTCGGGCCCGTCTCTCCAAGAATAAAGTTTTCTGTGAAGTTTTGTTTTTTCCTTGCTGATTACATTCTTGAGAAGTTTCTCGTTTAACTCCTTCAGCATCGCGGTCTTGCGGTCATCGAAATCCGGAACCTTTTGTTCCTTGAGCACGGCGAGTTTTTTTCTGTATCCTTCCTTCGACTGCTCGCCGAAACGATCCATGAGTTTATAGTGAGCCTGGCGTACCTGCTCGGCCGTTCCGCCATCGACTTCCTCGACGTAATTGCGTCGACTCGAATCCATGGCAGCGACCTTCTCCGGCATTTCGGAGACAAGGTTGTTTTCCTCGCGACAATCGGTCTTGAGATTAAAAAGCTTTAACTCTCCGGAGTTCAAATGTCGCATCAATTTGTAGTCGCCCATGATGATTGAACTGATCGGCGGATGGTAATGACAGGTGTAGTGGTGAATGATCCCCGGGGCAACCCGCTTGACCTTCCCCTTGTTCCCCTTCTCGAAAACCTGTCGCAGGCTTCCCCCATCCACATTTGGCGGCATAGCGCCTTTGCTACCGCTCAGGTCGTGAAAGGTGGAAAGAAAGTCCCACTGAACGATGGGCACGTCGCATTGTGAACTAGCCTTGATACCTGGGCCTGAAATAACGGTCGGGACGCGAATTCCTCCTTCGTAAATGGAGCGCTTCCCTTCTTGAAGCGGGCCATTGAAACGGCGGTTCTCTCCGTCTACTTTACGACGTTCGGAATGTCCTCCACCGTTATCAGAAGTGAATATAACATAGGTATTGTCAAGTTGGCTCTTGGCTTCCAAGGCGTCGAGTATTGCGACCAAGGTCATGTCCATCTCCTCAACCATCCCCGCATAGGTAATGTCCCTGCGGACGGAAGATTTTTCCTTTTCAATCCCTTCGGTATCCCTGCTCATTTCAATCCAGCGCTTCTTGTTGCGCTCGAAAGTTTCCTTCGTACAGAGGTGAGGAATGTGAGGAGCGTAATGGGACACCATCATGAAGAAAGGTTGTTTCCCTGCGTGCTCCTTGACGAAGGCAGCGGAATCTCTCATGAGCGAATACATGCGTTTCGGATTGTCCGGAGGAAACGGAGTCTTATCCTTGATCGGGTCCCAATAGGAACCATGCCCATTGCCATTGCCTCCGGGTTCCCCCGGGTTCTCATCGGTCACGTCGTAACCAGCATCCTCGAACCGGCCCATGGCGCTGCATCCCTTGCCAAAGTGCGCGGTGACGTAATTCCTTCCGGAATCCTTGAGCATCTCCGCCATGGTCACCTCCGCTTTATACCCGTCCGGGCGCTGCACTGCGGATAGCACGTCGAATACGTTCCGGTACTGGATGCGGGCAGTCGATTGCCCATGCTGGATGCTGATCCTTGAAGCCGTGCAGGTGGGGGAAGGAGCGTAGGCGGCCGTAAAACGCGCTCCGACTTCGGCAAGTCTCTCGACTCCCGGAGTCCGGATGAAATCGTGTTTCGTAGAGGGCTCGGCATCCATCATCTGAACGGAGGTGTCGGCATATCCGAGATC
>Ga0302117_10000183_pt1 | contig 24759 bp, 20 predicted proteins | sample AG5_322_MG_FD_203112 | JGI IMG/M metagenome (GOLD analysis project Ga0302117, IMG submission 203112) | Marine microbial communities from Western Arctic Ocean, Canada - AG5_32.2 | ecosystem: Environmental > Aquatic > Marine > Oceanic | place: Canada: Western Arctic Ocean | collected 2017-10-01 | reverse complement strand
CTGATTATCTTGATTCTGTTTATACACAAACGATTCATACCATTCATTATCAAAGCTATCAGTGGTTGTTAATTGATGAGGGGCATTATAATTTCCTGAAATATAACTGTTCCAATATTCTCCATTATGTTCACCTTCGATTGCTATGTCCCAGTAACTATGTGTTGCGAAGATATCTTCAAAACCCGTTGTCATAGAGAATGTATGAACTTCAAAAATTTTACCATTAAAAGTCACGTCATCAACTTGCTTAGGGTAATTTGAATAATACTCATTATTGAAAGAAGAATCTGCAAATACCATCAATATTGATGTAGTCAATAAGAGTATTATTGGGACTAAGATAAGGCCTGTTAAGAACCAAGCCCAAGATGGAAATTTACTATTTTTATCATGATCAATTTGATTCCAAACACCTGATTGTAAACTTTCTGAAACCATATTCACATCCCCTGAAAGAATATTAGAACCTTTTTGGGCATCGACTATGACGATAGCAGGAGGAGTGTCAGAAGAGAATTTTTGTGATGATTCCGCATTCCACCAATCTTCCTCCATGGATTCTGGTATATGCTATGGGTGATGAGTTTTTGCCCGTATAATGAATTTATGAAGTATATATTAATCCTTTGAAATCAGTTAAATAGATGTATTGTCAAGGGGAACAGAATATGTAAATAAATGTTAATATACCATTTGAACAGGATGCCGACTCAACTCCTTTCTACAACTTAATAAAAATGTTCCATCTTTGTTTGGTACCTTAAAATTTCTAAAAATAAATTTATGAACTTTCATAAATGTTATACACGTTTTCCTCTAGCGCTTTACAGTATGCAGGAAGATAATTGGAGAGAAGGGGTAGTTACTGTACTAGGTAACAATAGGGGATTCCTGCCAAAATGGGTTGCAGATGATCCAGGATATCTATTCATCTCAATCATAGTAACAATAGGAGTAATATTATCATTAATTGGTGCGATTTTGACGCCTGATGTGGATGATGTTTGGGATACTACTAATGCTACTGTCCTAGAAGGTACTGAATGGTTAGAATTTGAAGTAGAAGAAGAAAATTGCCTATATGATGAAGAATATGATGAATATTACGATTGCATATATTCATACAGTTATGATTGTAAAGCAGACGTCTCCTATAATTACACAGTATCAGCAAATAATTATTATAGTCAAGATAGATTATCTTTAGGAAATTGGGAAGATTCCTGCTTAGAAGTAGTTAAAACTGAACGATTACCAGTGAATAGTATAATTACGGTTTGGTATAAGATTAATGATAATTCTATTAGCCAACTTAATCAACCTCTGGATGTTGGTTACTTATTATTTGGGATTTCATGTTGTGGATTAATAATTCTCCTATGCATGATATTGTTTATGAAGAGTGAGGGAAACAATGACCAATATCATAGTGCTAATTCTGATGCTAGTAACGCCTCTCATCACCGCCTTGGAGGGGGAGTCCTTGGAGGCGTTTATCATGGTAGTGCGTGGCATAGACGCCCCTGGTTCCATCGTAGGAGAAGTATGAGAGCTTCTAGAAGGGGTACTGGGAATAGAAATTCAAATAGTGTAAGAAGAAGAACCGGTCGCAAGCGAAAATCACGCTAATTATTTTACCAATGATCCCAATATGATGAATTTCATATAATTCAATACTTTATGATTCAGATTTATTATATTGCCTAATTAGCCACAGGAACCCAAGATAGAATACGACAGGTGCAATTACCCAGACTGCCTGTGGAATCAATGTGTACCCAGGGGACATTGGTGCTGACCCAGGAACAGTAGGAATAATTACTGGATTCCAAGATAATGGTTCATAAATCCAAACACGCCCATTGAACAGATATTCAACCAATAATTCTTGAAAAATACCCCAAGATGACATTATTCCAAGTTCTTTATAGTTAAACCGTTCAAACAAGTCCCCGTCTAAAAATTGATGGCATAAGTATACTCCAAACATAAAAATTGCACCATCCCAAATTGAGTGTGAAACCTTGCGTGGCCACCCATCTAAGCCCCATGGCCATTCCACTGCTCCATGAAGAAAGTCAGGGCCAAGTAAGAGAAATGTGAATTCCCACGTTGATCCAATCAGTGTGCCAAACCAGAATGCATACAAATATGCAAGAGAAATCTTTTCTGTATTATATAACCAATGAAACAAAACTACAAAAAATATGGCCAATACAAAATCAGCAATCATTAGTGAGGCGGCTAGGAGTTCCATAATCATTCGAAAACTAGTACACTGCATAGTATCATTGTACAAAAGGTATATTTCTAAGTAAAAATTACCGGAAATATTTGGCACTTAACCAATTTAATTTAATAAGGAATATGTCTAAATCTTATATTAATTTCACTTTCAATTAGATATTTTTTATAGATTTAGGGCCATGAGAATTACTCGTGGTTTAGCCAGACATTTTTTTGATAAAAAACGTAAATATCGATGTAAGACTTCCAGTATACTAAAGTGCAATCAATTCTATCCTCTGTCTAATGTTCCCCGAGTGTATAGATTGTAGGGGTGTTCGCAGTATGTGTGGAATTAATCCCTGCCCATTATTATCTCAAGTGAGTAAAAAACTCCCTACTTATGAAATAAGTGCTTTTGATGAAATGGTTGGCCCGAGCCCTCCTTCTGTATTTATCGGACGATATGGATACCCAGATGTAAGGGTGGGCCCTAGTGCATTTTGGTCTCTGAAAAATGAAGAGTTCAATAATCATATAACTGGTGATCCTGCAGATTTGTTTGGAAGAAATATTGAAGAAGTCGCTATTAGGCATTCTAATCTTATAACTGGAAGTAGTAAAGCAAAAATTTCTAGTCCCCTGACCCCTACCAAAATTCTACAGACAACTCAAGAAATTGCAATGGCTAGTAAATCTGTTGACATCGAAATGAATTTTGCGAAGAAAGTGAAATTAAATGGAACCCCTAGTTTTGATACAATGAGTACACCCTTAGGTCAAACTGGAGAGGTACTTAGGGCAGAAATTATTGGTAATTCACACATTCCACGGAAAGTGGATTCAATAGTCGAAGAGACTGACCTCTTAACTAATGACGCCATCAAAGAATTAGGAATATCATCTATTGGGGAATCACATATTTCGAGACTGCTATCTACTGGTTTATTGGGGAAAAAAGAGGATAGAAAACTAGTCCCTACAAGATGGAGTATTACAGCTACTGATGATATGATAAGCAAGAATTTATGGGAAAAAATAAGAGATTATAACTCTATAGATAAGACCCTTGTTTATACGTCAACATATTTAGATAATTCATTCTATATTATATTAACACCAGGAATTTGGGCATATCAGATGATCGAAAATTGGACTGAGGGGTCACTATGGTCTGAATCCAATCAACCATCAAAAACATTACAACAATTTGTTGAAGTCAAGACCGATTGGGAGGATGTTTTTCCGCGAACTGACTATGCCAGTAATGTGACTGGTGCATATTATGCAGCAAAACTTGGGGTATTGGAGTCATTAAATAAAGTCAGAAAGTCGGCATCGTGTCTTGTTTGGAGAGACATAGGTCCAGGTTATTGGGCTCCCGTTGGAGTGTGGCTCATTAGAGAAACAGTACGAGATGCAATGAACCAACAACCTAAAATCTTTGATTCATTAAATTTTGCAGTAGATCATTTATCAAAAATTATATCATCCCCTAACGAATTGAAAAATTCTTGGTTTGTCAAGCACCAGGAACAAACAAGATTGGACTCATTTTGATTTCATAGTAATTTTAAAATTATCATATATGTTTAATATTAAAATAACTACTATATTACAATCCAAAGCGCATGACAGTATTGCAAAATTACTTCAATGAGATATGGTGAGAACATGAGGCGCACATCTTGTTTTTAGAATGAATAGGCGATAATAATCTCCCTACCAAACCTTGAGAATAGGTCCTTCAATGTCAAGATAGATTCTTAAGCAGTATAATTGGCGCGGGCCCGTTATGCTACTGACATCAAAGGTAGCCCTGCGCCCGTTATTTGGATGGGTAGTAAACCAACCATTGGTATTGAGTTTCCTATATTTATTCACAGACGACCCGATGTATTACTATCAAGGTGTAGCACTACCTCTAGCGCTCTGCTCAATATTTTGGCTAATCCCCTGCTATCAATGGTACGAAGAACACATCGAAACACAATAAAACTAACTTTATGGTTATGATTAGAATGCTTATTGATAAAATGATATTTGGAAACAATTATTTAAAATAAAAAAAAAATTCAACCCTTGACCTTGCCAATAATATACTTGTCAAATGTAGAAGTTTCCCGTGATAATCAAATACAAATATAAATTATCAATAATATGCTTCTTATAAGATATCTTTTAGTTTTATTATAACTATATTGAGTTACTAAAAAATCAAATGATACTTAATCGTATGACTGTATCTGACTCAATCACAGCAACTATTGTCAATACTATCTTGTGCACAGAAACAAGTTTTTGCTGGGACGATGTCTGCACGTGAACTACGCTTTTTGAATAATGCAGTAACTTCAGCAAGTTCCGTTGGGGAATCGCCGCGCGCTTCTAGGCATAGTTTGAGGCCTAACAAGCCCCACATGTTGTCCTTCCATAGTTTGATGTCAGCACGATAGACGGCTTCTGCTTCTTCAAATTCTCCTTGTTCGTGTAGCAATGCACCAAGGATGTGGCGGACAGGCTGCATCTGCCCCCAAGGTTCGTTATAGGCGAGATTGAGAGAGAGATCCACACCATTGCGTAGATGGTTAAAGGCTACTGTAAAATCAGCACCATCTCCTCTTGCCTTAGATTGGAACTGTTTGCGATATTCTATTTCTCCAGCCAAAACAGCCGAATTAACTAATAAAATACAAGGGCCATCCTTTGGATCTTGATACATCAAATTATTGTGCAACACGCGGCCCGCAAGAGCTGGGTTCTGAAGCGAATCGGTAAATAAAATCTGTTCATTTTCCGCTTCTGCGACCATTCCCTTTGATGCAAAAGCTACTCCACGTGCATAGTGTTGTGTTGCGATGGCTGCAGGAAAAACATCTTTGTCTGTATGCAATGGCTCATTTATTATTTCATCCCACTTTCCAAATCGAATCATGACATGCCACGGCATGGTGACATAGGATTCAAGGAAGATAGCACCCATTGGAATGATCCCAGCAAGCATGAATTGTACTCCTGAGTCCTTATCTCCAGCAGGAAGTGTTGCCACTGCTTTTCGTGCATATTTGAGTGCTGTTTCATACTGCCCTTCGAACATGGCGCACCAGACTATAAAATGGTGATTATGCATACGATAAAACTTGTAGAACTGAGATTCATTACCACTGAGCTCGACATATCTATCATCTGCCTCTACGGCAGCAATATTACATTCTATTGCTTCTTTCCATTGGCCAACCCATGCATCGATATGAGAGGGCATGTGTACTAGGTGGCCCATTCCAGGCATAAGCGTACGGAGCACGTCAGCAGCCGGCAAAGCTTTCTCAGGATACGGGGAGAGTTCTAATGCGTGACAGTACAAATGACAAAGCGCTACGTGTTCTCTGGCTCCTTCTACAGTTTCAAAAGCCTCTTCCATAACCTGAATACATAGTAGTGTATTATCATCTAGAGGAGTAATTACGCCAGTTTTTGTATCTTTATTCCATAATTGCCAAGCATTAAGATTCATCAAAGCTTCTACATAGATTGCTGCAACGTCTAAGTTACCATTGTATTTTTCATAAAGAGGGGCCATAGCATGTGCAAATGCAATATTTAGCTCCGGCGAGTTTCCCATGTTGAGTTCTGCAGGGTTAGCTGCATCTCGAGCAGCTTCTGAGTGGCGCTCAGCAAGTGCATCTATGAGATCTTGTTCCAGTTCCGTACAACCATCTTTTAGTGAAATAGCTTGCTGTATTGGGTCGTATCCTGATGCAAATCCTGGAGTCCAATTATAGTTAGAAGAAACACAATACGCTATGCCCCACCATGCCATGGCGCAAGTTGGGTCTAGTTCAGTGCACTTGCTGAAACATGCGATCGCTTCTTCATGGTTGTAGTTCAACATGTGGCCAAAGGCGCGTACATACATTTTCCGAGCTTCTTCGTCGGAACACGAAATTGTGCTGGCAAACGAATAGTTTGTTGATATTCCGAAGTTGTAATCAGTGGGTGCAAGAGACATGTTTGGCGGGCATACTATCGGCGTATAACCTGTACTCATAAAAAGCCTTCAGATATATTCCATTCTATATTATTTGTACTTAGGAATAACGCCATATTATATCAATTCAATAAAGGATGAATGGATGGATGGCCAAGAAGTGGCGGTGAAACCAGTGAATTATGATAGTTCCAATTCGTTATATTCTCAATTTGGTTTTAGTCAAGTATGATTTTACGGACGTCCATGTGTCCACGTCTGGTTAATCCCATTCTAATCTAAGAAGATCAGGTCTACCATAATGGCCACTATAATCAAAATTTTGACGCTCTTCTAATACAGTTCTTTTGTCAATATCAGCATATAATATTCCTTCTTCATAATCCGGTAACGGGCCAGCTACGACCTCTCCTTTGGGATTAACAATTATTGAGCCACCTGTGTGTAAATTACCTGCTCCTACCATGGTATCTCGCATGGGAAAATCCTCCTCCGTTAATTTCTCAAAATCTTCACCCATTAAAGTTCCACATGCAGATAAAATCCAACTTCGGCCTTCTAAAGCCATGAATCTCGAGAGATCTTTTGTTAAACTGTAAGAACCAGGCCAAACTGCTACATGAATCATTTCTCCCTGTTTATGTAAGGCTGCTCTAGCTAATGGTATCCAATTTTCCCAACAGTTCAATCCACCAATTTTACCCTCTGGTGTATCATAAGTTTTCAAATCATTCACATCAGTAGCATCAGCCCAAACCAATCGTTCGTTAAATGTAGTCTTAATCTTTCTATGACGCCCTAATACCTCGCCATACGAACCAATAGTAATCAAAGTGCAATATACGCTCCCGCCTCCATCGCCTTCAAGTATACCGCCCATCAAAATCAAACCGAAATTTTTAGCAACCTCGCACATTTCAGCTACAATCGGGCCTTCCATGCTTACAGATTCTCTAACGTATGTTGAGTAAGCTCTTTTTTGGGCAGGATTATTCCACGCAGCGGAATCTGTTAAATCCAACCAAGCTGGATATCCTGGAATTAGTGTTTCTCCCCATGTGATTACTTTTGCTCCATTTTCAGCAGCTTCAGAAATCATTTTTTTTAATTTATCCCAAGTTGCCATTTTATTGAGAAAAACTGGTGCCATCTGAATAACTGCAACCTTCATGTTTCATACCTAATCAAATCTCCTTATGACTATTTTGATAAAAACTTAGATTACCCTAATTAAGGGGAATTTCTTAAAAATTATATACTCTAGTTATTTCCGCCCATCAAGGTTCTATTGATGGATGGTTCATCTCAGATGTTACACGCATCATACTACCCACCTAGGGAAGAGTTTGCGAATGTCATTACTCATGGATTCGGGGTCATTCTCGCAGGAGTGGGCCTGTACTTTCTTGCCTCAGAAGCACTGCTAACTGCGGACCCGTGGAAATTATGGTCGAGCGTGACTTTCGGCCTTTGTATGATCGCTTGCTACCTTTGTTCAACCTTGTATCACGCCGTTACAAATTTAGAATTAAAACATAAAATGAGAGTTGCAGATCATATTGGAATTTTTTTGCTGATCGCGGGTTCTTACACGCCATTCATAATCATATGTCTCAATGGATGGATCAGTTGGGTATTCTTTGTTCTTATTTGGGGATGTGCTGTGTCAGGGATCGCGCTCAGAATAACGAATAGTCAGGTACCTAACTACGTCTCAGCAACGCCATATCTCATAATGGGGTGGCTTGCAATTTTTGCAATCAAACCTTTGTTTGATTCCGTAGGGTGGGACGGCGTGAGTCTGATTATTCTAGGGGGTTTAATCTACTCAATTGGGGTAGTATTCTACTTGTCTGAGAGAATTCCTTTCAATCATGCTATCTGGCACCTGTTCGTACTTGGAGGGAATATGTGTCATTATTTTGCAGTTTTACTTAAAGTAATTCCATATTGAAAGCGTTTCTAGTATACTGATCTCAAATTCTCTATATTGCGTGAGATACTTGAAGATAAGATGGCAATTCATCGAGTTAATATTAACCCCAGAAGAGAAGAGATGGTTTGATTCAGTTTCTTACAAGTCTAGAAGATAGAGAATTATTCATCTGAATTCTTTTTGTATTTTTCCGAGTCTAATGGAAATCAAAGAAGATGCGGAAGAAGGAGACATTGAGAGGGTTATCTGTAATGCTCATTAATATCAACCTCTTGGCTATTCCATGAAGAAACCCTTGGCCGCCCTACTCTGTATGACCTTACTTATCAGTTTCCTTGCGGGATGTGTCGGTAATGGTAACGACTCGGATTCTCAACCTGATGATGTCGGAGATAACTCGAATTCAGATCCAGGAGGCTCTACTTCCGAACCTGAAATCTCACCTAATGCAATTACCTGTCCCGATGGGACCACGGGCACACTCGAGTGGAGAGTGGTTACTTGCGCTGAACCGAAAATTTTCAAAACTTCAGATGTTTCTAATGAGACCTTCAACTTAACAATCGAATGGTACAGCATAGGGGCTGCAGAATGGGGCAACTACGGGCCAGTTGAAATCTATATCATAGGTGAAGACGTAGATGCAGCTAAGGAATTGGAGGATTTTTACTGTGAACGCCACAAAGATCTCGATTCCAATTGGAATGAAGAATGGGATTGTGCAAATGAAAACTACCAGATATTTACCCATTATGTCGATGATGGCGGTGCTGCGATTAGTACTTTCAAGCGAAGTTATCTCGAATATGATTTCATGATGATGACTATGTCTGCCAAGTACCCTAGTCCAGAAGAAGATGATTACAAACCAGTAACATTACACGAATACTTCCATATTTTTCAACATTCACATATCAGTGATGAATGTAGTGAAAACAGCAGAGATACTTGTGAAAGAGATTCAAAAATGGGTGGAAAAGACAAACCTTGGTTCGCAGAAGGAGGAGCCGAGTTCATGGCCCAGTCATTGTATTCTACACAGGACGGCGTAAGAGATAACTATCTCAGAGATGTAATGAAGCACAAGTTAGAAATTTCCCAGGATGACTACAATTCACAAAACGTTTCATTAGACCAACTTGAATATTCATCACAAGTAAATGCGTATGATGTTGGAGCTTGGTTCATTGCATATTTAGTCCACAATGAAGGAGTAGAGGTATTCCTTGATGGATTCTATGAGGAACTTGATGAATTAGGCTTTGATGCCGCATTTGAGAAGAATTTCAACAAGACCAAGAATGAATATCTATCAGAATTTGATACATTCTTCCAGCAGCATGCTGAAGACGTGCTGATGATAATTCCTGAGCACTCAAACAATAGTGAAGAAGGGTAAACGGAATAAGATAGTAGGTATTATTCTGTAGGGCAGATGACGCAGATATACTAAAGCGCCTCGAGTTACGAAGTGCATGGAATTAACAACCCTTAACCTCATCCGTATTGCCATCGGTGTAACTATTATGATGTATGTGGACAAATGTTTGCTCAATCAGAAAGTATGGATTCGTAAAACATTTTCATGAAGGCCAAAGAAGGAATATCCACAGATATTTCAGATAAATATCATTGGCGGCACGTTGATAAGAATATTTTATTTGCAGACCCATTCTTTTTCTGAAATATTCCCTAGCGTCTGTAACGACTCACTACAAACCATTTCAATTAGCGAAGATAACCACAAGATAAATTGATAGCGCAATGAAGAAAATGGTTGTAACTGTTATTCCGAGAGTAACGAAGAACCACATCCTTCTAGTTTTTTTTATGTCATCTAATGTATACAATTCTACGTACCTAAACTGATTACACGCTGTAATCATGATGCCTTAGCCTTGATGTCGAAAAGGCCTCCTTTCTGCCAAATCCCGACTGCCACATTTGGACAATTTTCACTCTTAATCTTCAATCCACAATTACGAACTAATTTGTATCTTTCCTCTCCTATTTTTAATGGATGCCAATCCAAAAACCTTGTAACATAGTATAATATTATAATTAATTATTCAATACTTACTCGGCATTCTTGACTTTGCCAAATGATACATTCTGAATCATTCGATACTTGGACAAGCCATTGATTCCAATATTCATAACCCTCTAAAGAAAGGTGTAATTCATCTTCTTGGTACAATGAATTAGGATTTCCAATGTCCTCAAACCCTTGGGATACATCGACAACATTTAGTGGAGCATAAGAATCATTTGCAAGGTTTACTGCAAAATCTTGAATACGGTTATCATAATCTCTGTATTGAGCATGAAGTTCTGTAGTTCCTGGTTCTGGTTTAGTGCCCATATAAGTCACTGAGGCTCCACTTCCGATTATTTTGTTGATTATGGCTTGAAAGTCTTCAAAAGTTTCTTCAACAGTCCTTTCTTCTGATAAATCATTTTCTCCACAAACTATGACAACATGAGTCGGAGTATATTGTTCTAATACTTCATCGATAGAAGAAAGAGTATCGCTACACATGGATCCGCCGTATCCAATATTTGATGAATCTATAAATTGTGAAGTATCCCATCCTTCGATATCAGAATCTCCAATAAATAACCAATCCGAGGCTCCATCATCATCTAAATCATAATCACATGATCCATCATCATCAGTAGCATATGAATTGTAATTATTAGCTGTTGAATTCATACACCCTAGAATCTCGTCGGTATCCAAAATACCATCATCATCCAAATCATAATCACATGTATTGTCTTCATCAGTAGCGTCTGAATTGTGATTATTAGCATTAGAATCCGTACATCCAAGCACCTCATTGAAATCCAATACCCCATCATCATCCAAATCATAATCACATGATCCATCTTCATCAGTAGCAGAAATCATATAATTATTAGCTGTATTATCAGTACACCCATCTACTTCATACCTATCTTTTACTCCATCATCATCTAAATCATAATCACATGATCCATCATCTATAGTTGAATTTTCATTGTAATTATTAGCATCTGCATTTGTACATCCAGGAACTTCAGCAGTACTATCATCACTACTGCATCCTGCAAGAGAGACTGTTAACATCATCAAAGTAAATATTATTGTATTAACTTTCATCATCATAAGTTGGTTGTGTCAATTGTTTATAATGTTGGGCACATAGTAAAGTCCTATCATTACACAGGTCGCTTATACCAAAAACACAAATTGAATTTGTGTAACCAGAAGAAAAAATTCCGGCTTTGTTAAATTTACCTTAGAGATAGTAAAAAACAATGTTTGTAATTATTATATTGCACCCAAAATTGATGCACTAATAAGCAATATCAGTAGCCCTGTGGTCATGCCAATTGATAATATATGGAATAATATGGAGAATAAAATTCGAACACTAGGATTCTCTGTTTGATTGTATGGAAACAACTTCTCCACCTCATTAGTTCCCCTATTGATTCCAAATAAAGGCCGCACAAATCTCGCTCGTCTTGAAATTTCGAAACAAATCATAACTCCGACCATAACGAATATTGCTCCAAATGTCAAACCAACATAGTATCCTGTGCCAATTATCTCAAAGACTGCAATTGAAAAGAATGTCAAATGCAGGTGGACGATATAGGCGGGATATACTGCTTCATTCAAATATGTCAACCATATACTCGACCGGTTTAATAATTTTGAAGCCCAACTAAAGATAAAGAGGCACCAGAACCATGCATGGAATGACTGGAGGAGAGAGGCAATTGTGGCATCGATAGAGAATGCTGGATGTCCATCGCGCACCCAACCACCTTCCATTACAGCAGGGACGCCACTCAAGGAACTGAAGAGAAACCAGCTAATTGTTAAGATTGGCATCAGAATGGTCACTGGAATTCTGATTTGATCTATCACTTGGAAGTATTCATCTTTCGCTGTAATCATCAGATAACCAAATAAGAAGTACAAAAGGTAACGAGGGAATTCCCACCACATACCAACTTCTCCGAATTCCCATGGCTTGAACAAAATTCCATTGACAGCTAGAATAAGGGGCGGGATCAGCATTATTCCAAGTCCGTGGCGTATACGGAACACGGAACATACAAAATGAACAACTTTGCCTTCTGGATTGTTCCGTACATGGGCGAACAATGGCGTCAAGAGGAAAGAATAGATTAGTAGGTTGTAGATAAACCAAAGGTGCCCATATGGTATATTATCTGCCCCAATAAATATAGTGAACAAACGAGCAGTAGTTTTGATTGGGTCAATGATTCCAAGCCACAAAATGTAGGTGCCAAACAGCAATGGAATGCCAAGACGTGCCCCTCTTTCCGCAACATATGTCTTCCATGTTCTACGACGAAAGGCAAATGATGTACCCATGCCTGAAATCACGAACAAGGCTGCAAGCCTCCACTGGTGCATGACTTCTATGACGATTAATAGTGAGGAATTGACAATCCTCATGTTGCCATCATTTTCCTCAATTTGGACAAGTGAGAAGACAACGTAATGGAACCAAATGAGCAGACCGAAGAGAATGACTCGGAGCCAGTCCACGTCATAGCGACGAGGAGATTTCTCTAATTCACCAATCTGCAAGTTCATTCCCCGATATCGTTAATAATCAAATTATTATATTAATTCCCAGGGCATTATTATATTGTCCGCTTTTGTACATGGACATACGACCGGGCGATTCTTTATCAGTGGCATTGGCAAGAATTGAAAATCAATACATTCCCAATAATATTAACTAGTGTTTCAATCATCCAATCGGAACGACCTCCTTGGTGATTATTAGGGAGCGTAAGCGCAGGAATAAACCTTAGAATCTATATCAAGAAATCCACCCAATCTACTTATGTTAAGAAGCCCAATCCGTTATCCATGAAAACCAGAGCCACGGTCATAACCTTGTTAATAATCTCATTCAGCCTCGCAGGATGTATAACTTCAGATACTACTGATATTAGTAACCACGATTCTAGAATCATAGAGTTAGAATCATCACAACTTGAGTTGACTTTGGTATTAGTCAAACAAGAACAAACAAATTCTGACCTATTGGCTTCGATTTCTCAGATAGAGTCTGCTAATATGCAGGCAATCCAAACACTGGAATCAGATTATCTAGAATCTCTAAATCAATTGGAAACAAGTTATCTGGTCGCTATGGACGCAGCAGCAATTGTGAATAATCAATCTCTGGATAAAATCAATACAACAAATGCTGCTTCATTTGGTAATTTATTATTATCTATGAATGCCATTCAAACAAATCTTCAAGTTAGTCAGGATTCAATAAATGCGATCATACTGACTATTGATGATATGGATGATGATGATTCAGGAAACTCCTTAGCTCAAATTTTACTAATACAACAAGCTTTACAAGATCTACAGTTAGATTTAGAATCATCAATTGCGAATCTTGATGCGAGACTGAATACGACTAGAGCGATTAATGATTTTTCTTATCTAAATTTTGAAAATGCGGAACTTTTAAATTTCAATAACGGTTTAGGTGCTGTAACCGGGCCAGCTATTTGGGACTTCGCAGATTTAAGAAACGCAACACTGACATATTCTAATTTTTCTAATTCTAGTTTTGTTAATGCTAATATGGCGGGTTCAGATGGCTTGTTTAGCGATTTCCAAAACGCAGATTTCACTAGTGCTCAGATGGCTTATGGTGTGTATAGAAACAGTGATTTTAGCGGTGCAGAAATGGTAAACACTGGATTGGCATATACTGATTTTAGATGGAGCAATTTATCCGATGTTAACCTAACTGGCGCGTCGATATATGGTGGTGGGAATTGGATGAGTGTGGACCTTTCAAATGCCGACCTAACAAACGCAATGATGTGGGACTTAGATCTAAGATATTCTAACCTAACTGGTGCTGATTTAACAGGTGCAAGACTTGTTGAATTAAACAGCGTCTATGGAGATGCCATATTGGATGGCGTCATATGGGATTGGGCTACTTGTCCAGATGGTACAGCAGCATACTATCATGGACAAACTTGTGTGAATAACCTTTGAACCTAATCACAGGTCGCATAATCATATGGCTCGAACAATTCCATTTCTGTTCATCATGGCAATATTGCTGAGCGTGGCGAGCTTCAATGTCTCAGCAGAAGGTGAAGATAGCGATGAAGATGGTTGGTCAGATTACCATGAAGAATCCTGTGGGACTGATCCGCAGAACTCACTATCTGTCCCTGAAGATACCGATTCATCAGGAATTTGTGATTCACTAGATCCTGATGATGACAATGATGGTTGGTGGGACAATATCGAACTATTATGCGCCTCTGACCAACTTGACGCAGGTTCAGTGCCCAATGACTTAGATGGGGACGGAACCTGCGACATATTAGACAAAGACACGGACGAAGACGGATGGAGTGATTTAGATGAAATTCTATGTCAATCCTCTCCAATAAACAATAGCAGCGTTCCTCTGGATATCGATGGAGATGGCAGGTGCGAGTTGCTGCCAATTCCTCTTCCGACAACACACGAACCAATTCACCAAGGGGTTGTTCTGCAACCAAGCACGATTCGAATTGCTGCCGGAGGGTCAGCAGCAGTCCTCGTCACTGGAGTAATTTATTCCGTCGAGCCAATAAGGTGGACAGTTTCGAAAAAAACATGGTTGAGTTTCCTACTCCTAATTGGTACGGTACGCAAAACCCGAGATGGCGAGTTTACACGGGGTCGTCTATATGGATTCATTGAGAGCAACCCAGGGATTCATCTTTCAGCCCTAACTAGACTTTCTAATCTAGGGAATAATCAAGCCACATACCATTTAGACAGATTGGAGAAGGAAAGTAGAATTTGGTCCAGAAGAGATGGAAGGTTGCTTATTTTCTTTGCAGATTCAATGCCTTCTAATACAACTTATTCAAGCCAATTGCTAGATATTAATTTCAGTAAAAATTCCATTAAAAGCTCCATTCTTATGCACTTGAATCAGGCAGAATTGATGAATTTAGCTGGCCCTAGCGGAGCCAACTTAGCTGAAGAAATTGGAGTTTCTTCTCAAGTTCTTTCCTATCATGTCCGCTCTCTAATCGACTGGAAAATGGTCGAAAGAAAACGTTCATTATTGAAAGTCTCTCTTTCAATAACAGAGTTAGGAATTGAGGCATTGACTGGAATAGGCCACGAAAGAATGCCGACTAGTTAAATAGTGTATGGCCAGTCATTTCTTTTGCCACTACCTGGCTGATAGAAGGTGAAAAGATGAAAAAATTATTACAAATGGAAAACATTGAGCGGCATTATGAAACCCCGGCTGGCGCGGTAAAAGCTCTTGACGGAGTAACTTTTGAAATAATGGAAGGCGAACGAGTTATTCTTTTGGGCCCTTCGGGTTCGGGAAAAACAACATTACTCAACTGTCTTTCGGCACTCGACAGCCCTACCGCTGGCAGCTACATGTTCATTAACCAAGTAGTCCCACGTAATAATTCAGAACAAATGACTTCGTTCAGAAGAGAAAACATTGGATATGTGTTCCAATTTTTCAATTTGCTCCAAGACCTCACCGTTCTGGAAAATATTTTATTGATTCAAGAATTGGCAGGAAAAAAAGATCCTCAACGAGCTAAAGAACTGCTCAAACTTGTAGGCTTGGAGGCTGAAATTGATCGGTTTCCCGGTGAAATTAGTGGTGGGCAGCAACAACGTGTTGCAATCGCTCGCAGTATCGCCAAGCACCCTACTCTATTACTTGGAGACGAGTTGACGGGAAACCTCGACACAGAGACATCAAACAAAGTTATGGAGGTATTGGTGAGTGCGTGTAAGCAAGAAAAAATTACCTCAGTGTTTGTGACTCATGATGAAGGATTGGTCAGGTATGCCACTCGAGTTATCCGTATCGACAGTGGCAAGATAGTTTCTGATAAATCCCTCGATAATGATTTAAAGGAATGAGGTTTTCCTATGTCGGCTCTACTTAACATAAGATTGGCTCGAAGTCTGTGGAGGAGTAAAATAAGGCTTTTTGCAGTGGTTCTTATGGTATTTGTCGGAGTCTTTGCTGGTATCACATTTGGAGGTTATTCTCACAATCTTGGAGGCATGTATGATACAATGCAGGCTGACGATAATAAAGGTGCAAATCTTGCAGACCTTTGGGTTGATAACCGCAGTACAACTTGGTCACCGGATCAAGTGAATACTTTCTGTGATGCCCTAGAATTGGCTTGGATTTCTTCAACTGTCAAAACTTCTCTTGACTCATGCGAAGGCCGCACCATTACACAAGGGACAATGTTCCACAGTAATGACAACGGACAGCAAATAATCAACTCTCTTTGGCACGGCATTCCTGCTGATGCAAACGCTGATCGTGTATGGCTACCATCAGGAAATTCTGAAGGCCGAATTGCAGTTGCAGCAAATGAGATTGTCTTCGATGCCCACGTTATCGATGCCCTTAATCTAAGTCTCGGAGATATCGTAACTATTGGGGCTGGAAATGCGACTGCAGACTTCACGCTTGTAGGAATAGGTTACCATCCATTACATGTCCTCATGGCGCCTGAAGGAACTGTGTTCCCTCCAGAATCAGGCCAATATGTCGTTGGCTACCTTTCCGATACTGGGATGGCGCATCTTACAGGTAATGTGCTTGGCACCAGCAACACTATTGTTTTAGATATCGAGGGTACCCCTTCGTATGATTTTCCAAATACTCAAGAGTATGAAGGTGAAGAAATTGATGCGATAAAGGAACTGATTCACATTTCTCTAAATTCAACCGAATTAGATGCACGTGTACGAGATAGAGGCCAAAATGAACCGGTAGAGGTAATGCGGCAGGATTTGGAAGGTACGAAGCGAACAACAATCCCCTTCACCATGATGATTGCCTCAATAGCTGCCATCACTATCGTATTGAGTCTGCAGCGTTTAGTACAAAGTCAGGCCAAAGAAATCGCAGTGTTGCGCACACTCGGTGTCAAACGCTCATCGTTGATGATTGGCTATATTGCATCTCCTATCGTAATTGGAGGTATTGGCTGCGCCCTTGGAGCTTTATTCGGGCCTTATGGTATGAATTGGATGTTAGACTTCTATCAAACCCTCGTCGGAGTGCCGATTATCATACGAACAATCCCTATCTCAGTGTTCCTAACGGTAATTAGTTCCACTATGTTAATTGTATTTCTTTCGGGAGCATTCCCCGCATGGAAAGCTAGTCGCCTTGATCCTTTATTAGTTTTAAGCGGTAAAAACGAAATGCGTGTAGGTTCAAATCTTCTAAGGCGACTCACATCATGGATGCCAACAACACTCGGACTTTCAATACGTTCAAGCGTTCGCAAACCCGTTCGCCTTACTATGACTTTTGTTGCAGTAGGAATCTCACTAATGCTCTTTGGCTCAATTCAAATGATGTCTGCAGGGCTGCAAGAAACTTTTGTTGGTAGCCTTGAAGATGATCAGACATGGGATGCACAGGTCTACATTATGCCGGACGCAGAAGGTCCTGTTTTAGATTGGGCAGATAGTAACTCAGCCTATTATGAGATGATTATCGAAATGCCACTAGGGTCGGTCACAGATTCCGAAGATATTGACCGTATTTTTACTCTTGTAGGCCTTGATTTATTCAAAAACGGAATGCGTTCGATTTCAGTGGTCGAGGGTGAGGTGCCAACAGCCAACGAACTTTTGATCCAAGTGATGATGGATGAAGGAAGTATGAAATTTCTTGGATGGAATTTAGGGGAAAAGCATACAGTGAGTATTAATGGTGTGCAACAGGATGTTGAGATTGTTGGAACTTCAAATGCTGAATTGGCTCGCACCATGTATTTTCTACGTGGTGATTTGAGTGAGATTCTTGGTGTTAATGCAACTTCGATTTATCTACAACTTCCAGAAGGAATAGAGGTTGACTCTGCTTTAGGAGAAGTATCTACGGGGGTCGTAAAACGACAAAACCTTCTTGACGGCATTAACAGTTTACTCGATCAACAAACTAAAATCTTCCAGGCCATGATGTATCTAGGCCTCCTGTTCACTATCGTGGTGATGTTCAACACGATGATCATGAATGTTGCAGAACGTGATTTAGAACTGGCCACACTACGGGTTTTAGGGGCATCTACACGAAGTCTCGGCCTGATGCTTTTGTTTGAGAATCTTCTCATTGGCATAATTGGAGGAATTATCGGTGTCCTGTTTGCCTACGGTGGAGCTGTAGGTTTAGCTGCCTCTTTTTCATCTTGGCAGTTCATTGTACCTGTTACGATAATCCCAAGTGTCGCTTGGCAGTTGATGTTCGGCGTAATTCTTATCGCGGTAGCCATGACTCCATTTGGAGTTTGGAGATTAAGACATATGGATTTGATAGAGAAAGTAAAAGACATATCTCAATGAGGCAAACTATTTCTCTATCAAATATGTTAGGTCGAGTTAATTTAATAATACCTAGCCCGAGTTAAATGGGCTTAGTATACGTTCTCCAATTAAAGGCTAGAAAGTGGTACATTGGCTATACTGAGCGCGATTCAATTGAAAAAATATTGGAACATGTTGATAATAATGCAATAAAATGGATAACTAAATATCCACCTTTGGAAAAAGAATACTTGCATTATGTCTCGGAATTTGGATATACTAGAAAAGATGAATATAAATTAACACTCGAGTTTATGAGAAAATATGGAATGTTAAATGTTAGAGGAAGTAAATGGAGTATGGTAAAAATGCCTAACTACCTTGTAAATGAATTAAATAAATTAATTGGAAAAAATATGGAAAAACCAACTTCTAAATCAAAAAATACTAATAAATCAAACAAACCATCAATCAATGGAAATTTATTTGCAAAGGGATGGAAATATGATGAAAATGGAATGTTAACTAGGAATGATGCAATAGATCTCAAATCAGCCAATATTGATATCAAAAATGAAATCAAGGCACCTTTTGAGAAGAAAAAATCCTTCCATGAGAGGAAATTAAATGCCATAAATAAAAAACCACTTTCATTAAAGGATAAGCCTTACACTGCTAAAAAGAAATCACCATCAAGAAGGAAAAAGGGTTAATTTATTTTTTAAAATTTAAAACGAAATTTTTAATAACTATGATTACGGCATGCAAACATGTCAATAATAACAAAATACAACGAAGCATGGAAAAAAGGGAACAAAGAAACACTCGCAGAAATAATTCATGACGATTTTGTCTTCAATCCTCATGTTGGCGGCGTTACGATGAGTAAGTCTGATATGATGGGATTTGCCGGCAATGATACTATTCGCCCTGAAAACGATAGAATACTGTTTGAAAATAACGATGTCGGAGTAGCTCACTCTGTAATTCACTTTACCAATGGTTCTACTTCAGAAGCCGTATTGTCATTCCTAAAATTCAAGAATGGCAAGATTATTTCAATGGAAACTGGGGCAACTCCACTTTCTGATGATTACAAGTTAGTTGGTAGCGAGTAAAATCAATATTTGCTAGTCTGTAAAATAGCGTCATTAGTCCAAACATTATCGCCTATATTGTTCATTCCGTTTAGGACTTGAACGGGTGGACTTTCTACTGGTCGTGCGGGAAGATTTCTTAGTATTCAATTTCTGCCTTAGTTATCAGAAATAAAATGATGCCCTCATGGTATTCTTTGAAATACCTGAAAATGCTATTACTTTATCTCGTTTGTCTCGGAGGGCGAGACATGAACCTACCTATTCTGTATTCCTTTAGGCGATGTCCATACGCCATGCGTGCTCGTATGTCCATAGTTCGATCTAGATTCAAAGTTGAGCACCGAGAGGTCATATTGCGAGAGCGCCCAGCTCATATGATGAAAATCTCACCAAAAGGAACAGTCCCAGTATTACTCTTATCCGATGGAACCGTAATCGAAGAGAGCTTAGAGATCATGGAGCATGTGCTCCCGTGGGATTTAACGCAATATGAGGAAGAATGGGTAAAACGCAACGATGCCGAATTCAAATTCCATCTCGATCGTTATAAATATCCAAATCGCTACGATGACATAGATGAATTGGAACATAGAACAGCAGCTTGTAAATTCATAGAATCAATTGAGGAAGAGATTCCTGACGGTAACCTGAGTGATGCGATTTTCCCCTTCGTCAGACAGTTCGCCAATCATAATCGTGAGTGGTTTGATGGACAGAATTGGCCTAATGTACATCAATGGTTAGCAGCAAATCTGGAATCAGAAGAATTCTCCGAATGCATGAGTAAACACGAGCAATGGGTTCCTGATTACTAATCTAATCAGAGGGAATTGTTTAATTCGTGGTAATATTCATAGAGTACTCTGCTAATTGTAATTCATGTATTAAAGGACGTTTCTATTAACATGGGCCTCAGGGTATCGGGAAAGCAATTGCTAAATCAATGTCACAACAAGGTATTAGTGATACTACTCGCTCTAGATACTAAAGAATTGTATGAATCTGAATCTATAATTCAGGCCAAATCACCTAACTCATTCACTGTTCCTTGTGACCTCTCTAAGCCATCAGATATTCAAGAATTTGTGAAAACTATACGAATAATATTTATTCCTTAGACGGCATTGTTCACAATGCAGCAGTCGTTAGCCCAATCAAGCCTATTGGTGAACTGGATATGGATGATTGGTTCTATACATTACGAGTGAATCTTAATTCAGTACAATATTTAACACGCGGACTCTATTCCCTTATGCAAGCAACAGGTCGAAGTCGTGTGACTACGATTTCTAATCTTGGATCAGTCCAACCTAAAGCGTCCTGAGCGTCTTCCTGTGTGACTAAGGCAGGACTCTTGACATGTGGGCACGATGTCTAGCCAAAGAAGGCAGAAATGAGGGAATTAACGCAATAATGTTAGATCCAGGATCGGTTAGTACAGATGCTCAGGAGACTATTTGCTCAACTCCTCCAGAGAATTTCCCCTCACTTCCAATTTTCCTCGAATTCTATGAGAATAACAAACTTCTCGCACCAGATTTTGTAGCAGAAAAAGGTGTATCCTCAATTCTTGAACATACAATGGAAAAGTCCGGCGAGAGATTTAATATCAGAGAGATGCAGCATACATAATTAGGGCATATTAAACTTATTAATTGTATGTTTATTGATTATATCATGCTCTGTTCTAGTAATGTGGAAATTAAATCTCTACCTCATCTACTGTCTTCGAATACTGACTTATGAAATCCCAAACTATGTAGCTTGATTGGACTAAACCCTGGGTCCCTATTAGAACATCGGCAATAATAGTCCCATCTGATTCAGCGTCCTTTGCATAAGGGTTGTGTTGAGCAGCATATATCGACATTAATCGGACTTCAGCTCCATTCTGACAATCGTTGAAACCATGAATAGAGTATAGGCCATTTACTTCAAAAGTTTCTGGTGATCCAGAACATCCGTTATATTCGCCCCAGTCATACATGTTCTGGATGGCTCCGGTTTCAAACGCCTGAGATGGCGAATTTGGATTCTGTATTGAATTACTAGCCGAAGAAGCATAGACGATAATCTGATCTAACATACCATGTACTTCAATAACAGGAATCGGCGAGTATGTTGAGTCATAATCTGTATTCAGGTACTGTGCCATGCAACCTATTGCGGCAAAGATGTCACTTGCCTTCATTGCTAACATTTGAGACATGGCGCATCCATTCGACCAACCAGTGGCATATATCCGATCAGTATCAATATCGTGAATTTGAATGGCAATATCAACTAATCTGAGTAAGAATCCAAGATCGTCATGTGACTCACAGCACCAACCAGCATTCCACCCTCTAACTGGCTCCACTGCCGCTGGGTATATCACTACTGCACCATATTCATCTGCTATGGTGTTGAAATCTGATACAAACATCTGCCCCCCTGCAGTACCTCCCCAGCCATGAATATCGACTATCAATGGAACAGGTAAATCTGAACTAAGATTCTCAGGAACATGTGTCTGCCAACATCTGTCCATATCATCATAATCGATACAATTATACTCACCTTTTTCGAAATATTCTGGTTCTTCAGGAGGGGAATGGACTATTTCTTTACCTTCTGTTTCCTCTGATGAAATACATCCACTTAGGGTCATAGTGACTATCATTAAAGATAGCATCAATGCTCCGAGTCTCTGATTCATAATCTATGCAAATACTAATACTAAAAGATATTATTGGAGATGATTAATCGAAAGAAATTATCTATTATGCATAAAATTAGAGGCTACGTTTTATACTACTGAACGCATTATTGTATGTGAATCAAAGTGTGCCCTAATTGATGCCCACATATGCAAGAGTTCCTTCAGTATAACTCACTAGTGGGTTAAGGTTAAGCAGTTGGTTTGAATGAAGAATTCCGAGAACTCTTACTAAATATGATTATGCATGAACTTGATCAGAATGGTGGGAAATAATTTTTTGGCATCGATGTTTGGGCTGGTTCACTCGATATCGCCCCTCATTAGTATTGTAGTCAAAACAAAGGGTTTATATTGACTACATAAAAGCCAAGACCATGGTGAGAGTTAAGGCACATATGTGCGATTGTCAGTGTAAGATGAAACGACTCTATACGCGTGCAGAAGGCGGAAAAGGCTGGGACCAAATCGGCTGGATGTGCACCTGTGGTTGCGGATGTATCACGATGGACCAAGGCCATTGGAACCTCATGCCTTGTAAAAATGAAACATGTATTCCCTTAGATGAATGAGGTCGCAGTATGACAGAGGAATCGTTTACACTCAGCATCTCGGGTATGACTTGCGGTGCATGCGTTGCTTCTGTTGAGAAAGTAGCCTCTAAAATTGACGGTGTCACAGAAGTTTCAGTGAATTTACCGCTCAATCGCGCCGTAGTTCGTCTTCAGCCCACTGCACAATTCCATTCGACGAAAACCAAAGTGATCACTTCGATTGAACGGAGCGGTTTTGGTGCAAAGGAATCAAGGGGAAAGCCTGCACTCATTGATGAAGCAAAATCAGATTTACGCAGACAAGGGCAAAAAGTATCCTTGGCCTTACTCTTAGCCCTACCAACGCTCTACCTCACCATGTTTGCAGATGATATAGGGAGTGTAAATGACATCAACAAGCGATTACTTTTGGCCTTCTTCACAACACTTCCTGTCTATCTTTGGTCCGGTCGAGAATTTCATATCAGAGCTTGGAAATCATTACGAAGTGGTACTGCCAACATGGATGTACTAGTTCATTTGGGAACAACAGTGGCGTTTATCTGGTCTTTGTTGATTACCTTCGAGCAATCTTTACCATTCCTTCCTTCGGTGTTTCATACCGCCACGCATGTGTTTTTTGACAGTGTTGTATTCATCATTGGTTTTGTTTTACTCGGCAATTGGATGGAGGCTGCTGCGAAACTCAAAGCAACCGATGCGATTCATTCGCTGATGGAAATGCAACCGAAACAAGCGAGAGTGGTTACCGATGAATCAAACGGGTATACAGAGACTCGAGACGTTGAGACGGTCGCTGTTGCCTCACTGATCAAGGTCTTGATCGGAGAAACAATACCCTTAGACGGCTTTCTATTTCACAGCAAAGCGAGCATCGATGAATCGATGATGACGGGTGAACCCTATCCAGTTCGAAAAGACGAGGGTGAGAGTGTTTCAGCGGGGACTCTGGTCCTCGATGGTACAATCTTCATTCGAACCACACGACCCTCGGAAGATACCTTGCTTGCAAGTATCATCACACTGGTTGAAGAAGCACAAATGGGTAAAGCACCCATTCAGAGACTCGTCGATCGGATTGCTGCAGTATTCGTGCCTGTTGTTGTGGTCATGGCCCTTCTTGCAGCCCTGTTTTGGTGGATGTATCCCGACTCATCTGCGTATAATCCGATGTCGACCAATGCCGAATTGGCAATGATGGTTCTTGTTTCCACCTTGGTTATTGCTTGTCCTTGCGCATTAGGTCTTGCAACGCCAACTGCCCTCATTGTTGGCACCGGTGTTGGCGCAAAGAATGGTTTACTCATCAAAGGCATCGAAGCATTAGAAAATGCACACAAAACCAACACTTTGGTCGTCGATAAAACAGGAACGCTTACCTCTGGAAAACCAAGGGTGAGCCATATTGAAATGTTTGATTGTGAAGTCAACGAGATACTTGACATTGCTGCGGCTCTTGAGCAAGAATCGACACACCCATTGGCAACTGCCATTAAGACTTCATGGGCCAATGTATCCTCTTCAAGACCTGAAATTAGTGGAATTGAAACCATTCCTGGACTCGGGATGATTGGAAAATACAGAGAAGCTGTCGTTGCTATTGGAAACGCCGAACTCATGGATGAATTCGGTGTGGAAATCGATGAAGAAGTCGAAGCCAAACTGGCTTTGTCAGCTGCGAAAGGTGTGACACTTGTTTTGGTCAGTCAAGGCCTACGTCTGCTCGGTTGGATTGAGGTGAAAGACCGAGTTCGAGAATCTTCAGAAAAGGCAATCCGTCATGCCAAGCAAATGGGTTATGATGTCATCATGCTCACAGGTGACCGACAAGAAGCCGCTGATACTTTAGCAGAAAAAATCGGAATTG
>Ga0302117_10000178_pt1 | contig 24856 bp, 27 predicted proteins | sample AG5_322_MG_FD_203112 | JGI IMG/M metagenome (GOLD analysis project Ga0302117, IMG submission 203112) | Marine microbial communities from Western Arctic Ocean, Canada - AG5_32.2 | ecosystem: Environmental > Aquatic > Marine > Oceanic | place: Canada: Western Arctic Ocean | collected 2017-10-01 | reverse complement strand
CGATCTTTTGTTCCAATGGCACGAGCAGCCGCCACAAACTCCCGACGACTTACCGCCAAAGCATTGGCACGAGCAACTCGGGCATAGCGGGGAATGGCCAACACACCCACCACCAGAGAAATAACCAAAAGGTCTCGCTTACCCAGCAAGGTGACCACGGTAAGCAAAAGAACCAGCGCCGGGAAAGCCAAAATAACGTCAATGCTAGCCATGATGGCTGCTTCGCGGCGACCTCGAACATACCCCACAAAAGATCCTAATAAACCACCGAAAAATGTGCCGAAGGCAACCGCAGTAACGGCCACGGTAAGTGACACTCGAGTACCGTAAATTAATCGGGACAAAATGTCTCGGCTGATGTTATCTGTACCCAGCCAGTGGTGCCAAGACTGACCGTCATTAGTGACATCGGTCCCAAACAAAAAGCCTTGATAGCTTGGGTCTGCCAATTTTGGAATGAAGTCCGCGAAAATAGCCGCCAAAATAATAGTGGTTAACCAAAAAGTGCAGAGTTTAGTAACCAAGGGCATAGCCCAAAAAACTCGAAACATGGTGCGAATCCATGAGGGCAAAAAGGAAGACATCAGACCTTCTTTCGAATGCGGGGGTCAACCAGCATATAAATAATGTCCACCAAAGTATTGATCGTGACATACACCACGGCCACAAAAACAGTGATGCCCTGGATCATTAAAAAGTCTCGTTGGAATACCGCGTCAAGTAAACGTTTTCCTAAACCAGGAATAGCGAACAACGTTTCGATAACTACTGTGCCACCAATGAGCGCACCGACGTTCAGACCAACCACGGTGATCAAAGTCAGCGAGCTGGGGCGGAGAGCGTGGCGAAATAAAATGAACCGATCCTTTAGCCCTTTTGCTCGAGCCGAGAGAATATAATCTTCTTGCAGGGTAGAAATCATGTCCGAGCGCACCACCCGGGTGTAAACCGCTACTTCGGCCAAGGCCAGCGACAGAGCGGGCAAAATTACCGACTTAATGTTGCCCGATACGCTTTCGGTAAGGCGTGTCCACCCCGTAGCGGGCAGCCACTGAAGTCTCATGGCAAACACATAGATAAGCAGCAGACCTAATACAAAGTTCGGGATACTTAATGACACTTGAGCTGCCGCAGAAATACTCTGATCAACTCTTTTTCCCTGCTTGTAAGCAGACAGTGTGCCAAGAGGAATAGCAACGAAAAGCGAAAAACCTATAGCAACAAGAGCTAATTCTGCAGTAATGGGTAAGCGACGCCAAATCTCACCAGCCACTGGTTGTGAGGTGATAACCGACTTGCCTAAGTCTCCGGTGACGGCGTCACCAAGCCAGTTAGCATAGCGCACCATCATGGGGTCATTGAGGCCGAATTCTTCGCGAAGTTGCTCAACAAACTCTTGATTATTTTGAGCTTCAGGTGGGACAAGCGCATTGATGGGGTCCCCGGGGAGCAAGTTGACCATCAGAAAGGTCAAAAAAGACACGACCAAAATAGTGGCCACCAACCGGACAAGCCGGACTGCAAGCATCTTTCCCACGAAACGAACCTCTCATTAAATAAAAATAGTGAACTATCAAGCGCAGTGGGCGGGGGAGTTTCCTCACCCCGCCCAACGCTTAATCAATAATTAGCAATTATTCGGCGGCCCAGTAAGCCTGGCCCCAGCGGCCTTCTGCTGATGGGTGACCAATACCCGCTTCACCATCAGGCATTTCCCAGGAGTCAAGACCCCCGAGGCCTTCAGCGGTAGCGATAACGGTTGCCGTACCACCAGAGAAGTAGATAGGCATTGCTTCAACCATAATGAGGCCGAACTTTTCGTACAAAGCAGCACGCTCAGCGACATCATCAGTCAAGGTGGCTTCTACCACGTAACCGTAGGCCTCTTCGTCGTACCAGTTAGAGAAGTTCAAAGCACCAGCACCACTTGGGTCAAATGGGTCACCGAAGCCAGAAAGCATGCCCGCTGCTGGGTCATCTTCACTCCCCCAACGCCAGCAATGGATGTCGTGGGTACCGATGAAGGTACCGTCAGCGGCGCCTACTGCCATACCAATATGAGTGGCCTGATCAAAACCAGTCAACTCGACGTCAACTAATCCACTGGCTTCCCATAGTACTTGTGATACCTGCATAGCGGCAATCAAGGTTGGGTCCGGTGGGCAACTCAAGGTGACAGAAATCTTCTCACCTACAGCCAAGCCATCTGAACGATCTGGATCGTCAATGTACTCCTGAACTAAAGCGGCCCCGGCTGCCATGTCATGGGTTGGGTAGGCAGCAGCAATCGCTTCAGAGTAGAAGGGGCTTTCGGAAGCAAATAGTTGTGTTGTGGGAAGGGAGATACCTTCGCCACCCAATGCTTCAATAGTGGCAGCCTGGTTCGACATGGTGATCAAACCCTTACGAACACGTGCATCGTCGTAGGGGGCAACCGTCACATTGAACATACCGCCACCAGTGTTGTTCCCTTGATGCTCAAATAACCAAAGTCCCTCAGTGTCTCGTGCATCACGAATGCTGGCCTGGCGCAAACTCTGCATAGCGGTCACCGTGCCCGAAGCCAACGAAGACAAGCGAGTGCCTTCATCTGGGATTGGGTGGAAGGTGACCGAGTCCAAGTAAGGCAACTGTGTACCGAAGGAGTCAGACATCCAGTAGTTCGGGTTACGAACCATAACCGTCTTGTTGTCTACGTCTCGGCTGTCAACCATGAATGGGCCGGTGCCGATTGGGGCATTGGCCGCTGCAGTAACTGCATCTTCGTCTGCACCAGTAGAAGGAGCAAACACCATGCCGATTGGGGCACGAGAAAGGTTAGCTACGAAAATAGCGTTAGTGCCACTCAAGGTGTAAGTCACCTCAAGGTCACCGGTAGCTTCGACGTTTATCAATTTAGAAGAGGCGATAACTCCGGCAGATTGAGCACCCGTTTGGTGAACAACAAACATGTCGACAATGGTTTGGGCCGTCAGTTCGCTTCCATCATGGAATACCACGTCAGGACGCAAGTTCATGGTCCAAACAGTGAAGTCATCGTTAGCAGAAATGCTCTCAGCTAAGAATGGTCCGTAGGACCCGTCGGCATATTGTTCAAACAACTTGTCGAACACCGCGGCCATCATGTTGTAGCAAGGGGAAGAACAAGTGTCTTCCCAAGGGCGCAAACCTGGAGCCTCAGCTTCGAGACCTACGCTGGCATCGCCACCTTGAGCAGGGCCCACAGGGGGTGCTTCGGTGGTGGTGGTTGGCGTGGCCGTAGTAGCCGGTGCTTCCGTGGTTGGCGCAGTAGTAGTTTCTGGTGCTTCTGGTGCTTCCGTAGTTTCGGTTGCTACTGTGGTGGCGGAAGGTGACGTATCGTCACTATCGCTCCCACAAGCAGTGGCTACCATTACGGCAGCCAAGAGAACAGCAGTTAAACGCATGCCTGTCCCCCGTTTTCTCAATGTCATATTCATTATTTCCCCTCCATGGGTTGGTTTATTTTGAGAACTTTAGTCACTAGTTACGCCTCTGTCCATGCTGGGTCGGCCGCCGGCGCTTCTGCTACCTTAATTAAAGGGTGGTGGCAGGCCACAAAATGGTTTTGACCGACTTCTTGCATTTGTGGTTCCTGAGACGAACAAATGTCGTCAGCCAACGGGCACCGGGTGCGAAAACGACATCCTGAGGGCGGGTTAATCGGTGAAGGGAGTTCTCCGCTTGATGTATCTGATCTGTCAAGCACCACCGTGGGGTCAGGCTCCGGGGATGAATCCAGCAAGAGTTGCGTGTAGGGGTGTGCAGGGTTCTCGTAGAGTTCGTCAGACCCGGCGACTTCACAAATTTTACCAAGATACATAACGGCCACTCGGTCGCTAATATTTTTAACCACGGCTAGATCATGGGCAATAAAGATCAAGGTCAAGTTGTATTTCTTTTTTAAATCTTCGAGGAGGTTTAAAATTTGGGCTTGCACGCTGACGTCGAGGGCGCTTACCGGTTCATCGCAGATAAGAACTTCGGGTTCTAAAACGAGACTGCGAGCAATAGAGATGCGTTGGCATTGCCCGCCTGAAAATTCGTGCGGTCGCTTGTTGCGTGCTACATCTGGGTCAATCCCTACCGCGTTAAGCATTTCATCAACTAATACTTTTTGTTTTTCTTTATTTTTAGGTCCCCACACACTCAAAGGCTCGGCCACGATTTCGCCTACTTCTCGACGAGGGTTAAGCGAACTAATGGGGTCTTGAAAAATCATTTGCAAATCGGTTCGGCGACGGCGCATGGCCTCTGCAGATAATTTAGTGAGGTCCACCAGGTTGTAACGAACTGCTCCCGACGTAGGGCTTGGAAGTTGAATTAAAGCGCGGCCCGTAGTGGACTTTCCGCATCCTGACTCACCTACCAAACCAAGAGTTTCTCCTCGTTTGATGTCAAAACTGATCCCGCTTACCGCTTTTACGGTGTTTCCGCCGGCAACTGGGTACTCAACCACCAAGTCTTCAACACTAACAAGGGCATCGCCCTCTGGACGCAAATGAGCCTTCCCACTGCCGGCCATTAGTTTCTCTCTTCTTGTGTTGCCACTTTTTCTTGCAGCATTTCAGTATTTACCATCGCACCTTCGGCAACCGACATGGCTTGGGGAAGTCGAGCGGCCAAGTTTTTTTCGAACGCTTCTTTATTTTCGGGTGTACCAACCGGAAACCAGCATGCTGATTTGTGTCCAGAGTTATCGGTTGCTTGCAACGGCGGGGTTTCCTCACGACATTTTGGTTGCACGTAAGGACACCGAGGACTAAAAGCACACCCAGACGGGGGGTCAATAAGGTCTGGTGGCCGTCCAGCAATCGCTGCTAAACGGGTGTGACTGCGCTGGGTTGTACGAGGGATTGAGCGAAGCAAAGCTTCGGTATAGGGGTGTTGCATGTCAGCAAAAAGTGCGGCGGTTGGGGCTTGTTCAACCACATTGCCGGCGTACATAACCATGATTTCGTCTGTACGGCCTGCCACTACACCAAGGTCATGGGTGATCAAAATCATGGCCATATGGCGTTCTTGCTGTTCACGGTTTAGGAGGTTTAAAATTTGATGCTGAACCGTTACATCTAAAGCGGTGGTTGGTTCATCAGCAAAAAGAAGGGTTGGTTCGCAGGCCAAAGCAATGGCGATGCAAATGCGTTGGCGCATACCACCGCTGAGTTCATGCGGGTAAGCGTTGAGGCGGCTTTCTGGTTCCGGTATTCGAACTTCTTTCAAAAGGTCAATAGCCAATGCTTTGGCTTCTGCTTTTGAAGCACCTAAATGGTGGCGAACATGCTCGGTGACCTGACGGCCAACTTTTACCAGAGGGTTCAATGAAGTCATTGGGTCCTGGAAGACCATGGCTACTTCATTTCCCCAAAGGGTTTGCATCTCGCTCATGGTGGACGCAAGGAGTTCTTTGCCTTCAAATACTGCGCTACCAGAGGTATTTACGTTGTCGCCCAAGTTGAGCCGCATAATGGATCGGGCTAAAACTGTTTTACCAGAGCCGCTTTCCCCCACCACACCGAGGGTTTTCCCTTGGTCAAGTGAAAAGCTCACGCCGCGGACTGCTTTTACTTCACCGGCCTGAACGCTAAACGACGTGTGGAGATCGGACACTTGGAGAAGGGAGGCGCCATTTGTGTTCGCCGAGGCCTCTGCGCTGTTAACGGTTACTGATGCATTCAATTTGTCACCCCTCTTTCTTTCGTCCTCAAATATTACAACGTTGGAGAGTCTGACCTATTTTTAGGCGATATAGCCACTCCGGCGATGAAGTAATCATATTTCTTTTCTTTGTATCTAAGTATCGCAGCGCTGCGACCCGGAACACATTGGTTAGCCAAATGGCTAACTCCCAAAGCATAGTACAAAAAGAGGGAATGCAAGGAAACCTGAACCAATTAAATAGTTCGTTCGCTGCCCCCGTCAATGGGTATTTGTGCTGCGGTAGTAGCAGCAAAACGATCGCTGCAGAGTTCAGCGACCACCGAAGCTACGTGGCCGGCTCTTACTTCCATTTTGAGCAGGTTGCGTGCTTTGTATTCCTGGACCGACATGTTGTAATTGGCTGCTCGTTGAGCCAACAACTCTTCGGTCCATAACCCAGTGTCAAACACATTGTCGGGATGTACCACATTTACCCGCACCCCATCTTCAGCCCACTCAAAGGCAGCCACTCGTGAGAGTTGTGTTAGGGCGGCTTTTGACGTCGAATACGCCGCCGCGCTTTTTCCGGGAGCCAAAGCATTACGCGAAGCAATTACCACCACGCGGCCACCCACCGGAGAAAGCGCAAGCAGTGGCGCAGCGTGATGAAAAAGGCGGGACACCGAAGTTACATTTATGTCCATGGCCTTTTGCCAAGAAGCAGCATCCATATCGGCAATTAAGGCACTTTGTGGAAACACCCCGGCACCGACAATGACCATGTCGAGACCTCCGAATTGTTCAACGCCGGCCCGCAAAGCAGCTTTTTGCGCCTCTTCGTCGCCGACATCTGTTGGGCAACCCAGCCATGAAGGGCCAGAAAAAGTTGTCGTCACGTTGGGGTCAATATCTAACCCCACCACAACTGCTCCGCGATCCAGAAGTTCCGCCGCGCAGGCTCGACCAATACCCGAAGCAGCCCCGGTTACCAGTGCTACTTGACCGGCAAATTCCTTTCGGGGGCCCGCAAGCCGCAATTTGGCTTGTTCGAGGTCCCAGTATTCCAAAGAAAAGAGATCTGCTTCTCCGAGAGCGACGTAACCACCGCGCTGGTCTTCAAGGCATTCCAAAACTGGCATGGTGTGGTGGTAGATATCGGCAGCAATAGACGCATCCTTAGCAGTTGCTCCTACCGTCATCATGCCCAACTGCTGGTCCAGCACGACTCGAGGGGCGGGGTCCAGCATGGTGAGTTCTTGCGTTGCTTTTCTGTGGTGCTGAGCAAAATATTGGCGATAATCCTTAGCAAACTGGTCTACATCACGGCCCACTAAAGGAACTCGTTTAGTACGAATAATGTGGTCGGGGGTTAACGGGCCGCGAGTGGCCAAATCGGCAACGTCGGGACGATTCACAAATCGTTGAATTTCTGGGCTGGTATGGCGACGCATTATCATGGGTGACCCAGCAGTTTCAGAAATAGCACGCCGTAAGTCTGCGAGTTCAGTTAGCACCACTTCTGCTTGTTCGCTCGGTTGTGGAGCCTCTTGACGACCACCAGGCAAGTTGGCCAAAAATGCTTCGGCGCGGCCAATGAGTTCAACATGTCGCCCATATGCCTCACGGGTTGTTTCGGCAAAAGTAAAGAGGCCATGGTGCAATAACACCATACCAATGGTCCCGGGATGGGCTTGTTCGGCCCATGCTTCCTGCACTGCTTTTGCCAAATCGAACCCGGGCATTACATAGGGCACGGTTACCACGGCATCTCCGTACACCTCGGCTATGGTTTCTGGGCCTTCAACCACATTGGTGAGGCTCAAGATGACGTCGGCATGGCTGTGTTGAATAGCCCGAAAAGGCAAAAAAGCGTGGAGTAGTGCCTCCACTGACGGTTGTGGGGCATCAGCGCGCAAACGGGCAGTTGACATTTCAGCCATCATGTCCTCATCGCTTAACCGGTCAAGACTAAGTAAATCACTCATACGCTCTAAAGGAAGTGGAGTAAAGCCAGGGGTTTCAATGCTGGCTAAGTCCCACCCTGACCCTTTGACGTAAACCGCATCAATGGTTCGGCCGGTGATGTCTACCCAATCAGCTTTGACCGAAGTGTTTCCCCCGCCGTGGAGCACCAGTGATTGGTCGCCGCCCAACAATCGAGAGCCATAAGCGCAACAAGCCAGTGCTCCGCCATCGCCGCAATCGTGCTCATTCCAGAGGTCTTCCATTGTCTCTTCCGCCTTTTAGCTTTTCTTAATCTTCAGCATCCGCGCCAGATCGACTTTCAAGAAGATCGGTGCGAATTTTAATTTCAGGAGCAGTGCTTGATTGGGCGGGTTCATCAGCAGTGTGCATCCATACCGTGCGTTGGGGGAACGGAATTTCAATATTGTGAGCGTCAAATGCTTTTTTCATTCGCGCCCGCAAAATACGGCCAGTGGCCCATTGTTCTCCAGGTTCGGTTTTGACAGAAAGGCGAATGGTTATGGCATCTGCACCGAAACTTTGTAAACCTGAAACAACCGGTTCTTCAATAATGGTGGCTGCTTCAAGTTGTTCTTCCCATAACTCATCGGCGGTTTCTTTAATCACCGTGGCCGCTAAGTCAATATCGGTGTCATAAGCCACGTCAAGGTCGAGCACTGTTTTGGCCCACAGTTGTGATGAGTTTCCTACTCGTTGGATCTGTCCATTAGGAACAACCCACACCGTGCCGTGAGCATCGCGCAACACGGTGGTTCGCAGGGTGACTCGTTCAACTGTTCCCGAAGCGGGGCCAACATCGATCCAGTCTCCCACTCCGTACTGGTCTTCAATAATGACAAAAATGCCGGCAATGAAGTTGGCTACCAAATCCTGAGCACCAAAACCGACTGCTAAACCAATAATGCCGGCTCCAGCAATAAGTGGGGCAAGGTCAATGCCCAACTCGCCTAAAGCAATCATGAACCCCAAAAGATAAACCACTCCGGTACTGATGCCACGAAGCACCGCCCCGAGGGTTAGGGCCCGTTGGCGTGAGCGGTCGCCTTGTTCGGCAAGGCGTTGAATTTTACGCCGAGCTCGGTTTCCCATAACGGCCAACAGTTTGTTGGACTCGACTTCTGCTACTTCTTGTTCTTTTTCGCGTGCTTCAATGAGGCGAGCCACCATGCGATCTATGCCGCGTCGTACCAAACGGTTGACCACTATTGACACCAACAAAATAAGAATGATTTTGAGCGGTCGTTCTACAAACCATCGCGCTGTTTCGGCCATAGCGTCATTTTCGGTGGTGTTCCATACCCATTTACAAATTGCACTTGGGGTAGGCCCGCAAGCATCCGTTATTCCAGTTGGCAACATGGTGATCTTCTCCTCGTCTTCTTAGCGACGGTAACCGAAGCCACGCCTAAACGGGCGTTAGCCAACAATCGCTTCTATCTAACTACCTAAAAGTGTCCCCAATGCAGCCACGGTGGCTACTAAACCCAGTGAAACATAAAGCACACTGCGCCAAAGCGGCGCTTTTTCAAGGTCTCCCTCATCAAGCTTTTCTGGGGGGCGGACTAACGCCAAACCGTTACCCACCATCATGGATGCTCCCAAGGCCAGCAGAAGCCAACCCAAAAGATCTTCGCCTAAAAACATGGTTACGAGGTGCGAGCCATGTCGGCAAACCGGGTGTAGTGAGGCAAAAAGGCCAGCCTTACTGTGCCGGTAGGGCCGTTACGGTGTTTTGACAAAATAACTTCGGCTGTACCCATATCTGGGCTCTCTGGGTTATAAACCTCGTCGCGATAAATAAATACCACAGTGTCAGCATCTTGTTCCAGTGATCCAGACTCGCGTAGGTCGGACAACATGGGTCGTTTATCTTGGCGGGCTTCTAGCCCACGAGAAAGCTGAGATAACCCAATCACTGGGGTTTCAAGTTCGCGAGCCAAGATCTTAAGACCACGGCTAATTTCAGACACTTCAACTTGCCGATTTTCTGCGTTAGAGCGTCCGGTCATGAGTTGGAGGTAGTCCACCACGATGACCCCTATGTCTCCTACCCGACTTTTTAGCCGGCGAGCTTTGGCGCGAATTTCCATAATGGAAGTATTCGGGTTGTCGTCAATCCAAATTTTTGCTTCGGAGAGTTTGCCAACCCCGTGATTAATGCGGCTCCAGTCATCTTCTGAAAGTTTTCCGTTTCGTATATTTTTTGAATCCACTCGAGCTTCTGAACATAGGATTCTCTGACTGAGTTCTAACTGGCTCATTTCTAACGAGAAGTAGAGCGCAGGCAGGTTTGCGGTGGTGGCCACGTGGGTGGCGAGACCAAGAGCAAATGAGGTTTTTCCCATAGCGGGACGTGCCCCTAAAATCATTAGAGAGTTTTTTTGCAAGCCGGAAATAAGGTGATCAAATTCGGTGTAGCCCGTGGGCACCCCAGTTATTTCGTTGCCACTTTCAAAAAGTTCTTCTAATCGGTCCAGGTTGGCATCAAGTAGGTCACGAATGACCGCCATGGAGTCGGTGACTCGACCCTGACCTACTTGAAAAACAAGGTTTTCTGCTTCGTCGACCGCTTTAACGACATCATCAGGGTGCCCGTAACCAATTTCGGCAATCTCATTAGCCGCCCCAATGAGGCCACGCAACGTGGCGTGTTCTTGAATAATGCGAGCATATTTTGCTGCTGCAGTAATAGCCGGAGTGGTGGCTTGAAGATCCATCAACACTCCATCGCCACCTATTTGGTCAAGAAAGCCTGCCCGTTTGAGGGTTTCGGCCACCGTTACCGTGTCGGCTGGTTCTCCGGAAGAATACAACGTGCAAATGGCATCAAAGATGTGCGCATGGGACGGCTTGTAGAAGTGTGCTGGCTTGACAATCTCTAAAGCATCCGCAATTGCGTCTCGAGAAAGCAGCATGGCTCCCAACAGTGAGGCTTCTGCATCAAGGTTGTGGGGAGGCACCCTGGTTGATGCTTTTGTGGGTGCTTGCCGTCTTTTGAATTTTTCAACCGGTGGCGGTTCATCAAAGGGAGACGGCCCGAGGTCGGGTTCGTTTACCATATCTGGGGCTTCATCGGCCGGCAAGGGGGCCGCTTCATCTTCGCTTGTTTCAGTATTTTCTGACTGTTCACTCACCGAGAGACTCCAAAAAGAAAGAGGGGAACTTCATTCTCTAGTCTGCTAGGAATGCCCTGTGAATCGCTAGGGGATATCCGGTGGATTTCGTCCGTTTTAAGGCGCGTCAATGGGGAAAGACTTGTGGACAACTTTTGATACTGAAAGGAGGGGGTAAAAAGTGCCGACCCTCCCATGGCTTAACCCTCGGGGGTTACCTCAATGTTCATCGGTACGGCCACCTCAGGGTGGAGTTGTACCGTAAATTCATGAGTACCTACATCTTTGATGGTTTCGATGGCGATCTGTGTGCGATCAACATCTACCCCAATTTGTGAAGCAAGTGCCGCAACAATTTCTACCGCTCCTACAGAACCGAAAAGGTGACCTGTGTCAGAAGCTTTCGCTGAAGCGGTGACCGTTTGACCAGCCATTGAGGCAGCAATTGCTTCTGCTCCTGCTCGATCAGCAGCTGACTTAAGGGCACGCTTGCGTTGCATGGCTTCTGCTTGGGTCGCCATGCCAGCAGTAGCCAGAACGGCCAAGCCTTCAGGTACCAAGTAGTTGCGGGCATAGCCGCGTGCTACCTCAACAATGGCGCCCGTTGTGCCGAGCCCTTCAACGTCGGAACGTAACAAAACCTTCATTCCGCTACCTCCTCGGTGGTCGTGGTGTCAACAACTTCAATAGTTGCTGACAAAGCTTCTTCGAGTACTTCGGTTACTGCTTCTTCAACTTCGTTTTCGGTGCCTGGTGGCGGTGAAGACGGGGTGGGGGCTGGCCCAGAAGAGCGTGCTCCACGGTCATCGGGGCGACGCTCACGACGCTGCGTGGCTACCCGGTTTACGTAAGGAATTAGTGCCATTTCTCGGGAGTTTTTTACTGCCCGAGCAATGTCTCGTTGTTGACGAGAATCATTACCGCTTACTCGACGTGCCTTAATTTTGGATCGATCAGAAACAAATTTGCGCAGCAAGACAGTGTCTTTGTAATCGACGTATTCAATCTTGCCGATAGTTAACGCAGATATTTTTTTCTTTGAGCGACGCGCGTTATCGCGGTTTTTTTCTCGGCGTGGGGGACGGGCCATTAGAAGGGCTCCTCATCAGTAGGAAAGTTGGACGTTGGGGCGGTGTTTGAGTCGGCAGGGGCTTGGCTGCTGCCTCCACCATCACCGCGAGGGGTTCTTGTTACTTCAGCAGTTGCCCAGCGAAGGCTTGGGGCTACTTCATCAGCAATGATTTCAACCTTGGACCGTCGTTCACCTTCTTGGTTTTCCCAAGAACGTTGCTCGAGTCGGCCGTAAACAATTACTCGATTGCCTTTAGTAAGAGACTCGGCGACGTTTTCTCCAAGTTCACTCCAGCAAGTGACATCAAAAAAAGATGTGATGTCTTCGCCGCTTTTAGTGCGACGGTTCCAGGCCAACCCAAAGTTGGCTACTGCAGCACCACTTGGGGTGAACCGCAGTTCTGGGTCACGGGTGATGTTCCCGATGACAGTAACGGTGTTATCAAATGCCATTTTCTTACTCCTTTATCAACCAGCGTCTGCTGGTGTTGCTTCGCCGACTAAGCCGCGGCGTGCGGCCTCATCATCGGGAAGGCGCATAATTTTATGGCGGACGATTTCACTGCGGTCCGCGAGTCGCAAAATACGATCGGCTGTATCGAGGTTGAATGCCTCGGTTACCACGGAGAGAACGACATAGAAGCCTTCCCATTTGTGGTTGATTTCGTAAGCAAAGCGACGTCGGCCCCAAGGCTCAGAGTCAAGCTTCGAAGCAATCGTGCCACCTTCGGCCTCTATGGCTTCAATAGCCTTGGCTAAACTTTGTGCATCTTCGCCCTCAGTGAGCTCAAGATCGCCATCTACGATGACCATTAATTCGTAATACCGCATATCGGCAGGAACCTCCTTTGGACACGATCCACGACCTTCGTGGATTCGGGGCCCTTAAACAGGGCAGGGGAAATAGATTTTTTAAACTCCCGGGGGAGCCATGTGATGCTATCTGCACAAAAGCCGGTCGCGTTCCTCATAGACATCATCTTGCCAGAGGGGTGTGACAATCTCGAAAATCTTACCGATTTAACCCATTCCGTACAGTTTTAACTCTTCTGCCACTTCGTCACACAGGCCATAAACCTCTTGTGGTGCAGGGAACTCACCTGACCGCACATCAGCAGCAAACTCCTTCAAGGCCGCTACCCCTGTCCCGTGGAGGTCGGCATAGCGACGCACAAACTTTGGCAACACCCTTTTTTCGATGCCAAGAACATCGTGAAAAACTAAGACTTGTCCATCACAATGCGGGCCGGCCCCAATACCGATAGTTGAAACATCTACCGCTTCAGTAACCATGGCCGCTACCTCTGCAGGCACCCCTTCGAGCACCAAAGAAAAGCAACCCGCATGTACCAAAGCCTTTGCCGCATCAACCAAATCAAGTGCCGCTTTCGTGTTGCGGGCTTGAACCTTAAAACCACCCATGGCGTGCACCGACTGTGGCGTCAACCCCACATGGCCCATAACCGGAATCTCTGCCGCCACCAAGGCTTCAATCATCGGTAAACGCCGGCGTCCGCCTTCAAGTTTTATAGCACCCGCCCCGGCTCGAATAAGTTGCGCTGCATTACGCAAAGTGTCTTCCGTTGATATGTGGTAACTCATCCACGGCATATCAGCAACTACCAAAGCCTGAGGTTTAGTGCGGGCCACCGCTGCCGTGTGGTGAGCAATGTCGTCTACCGTTACCTGCAACGTGTTTTCGTAACCCAGCACCACCATGGCCAGCGAATCGCCGACCAAAATCATGTCGACGCCTGCTTCATCCACCATGCGAGCACCAGGGGCGTCGTAAGCCGTCACCATGACCAAAGGGTCAACACCCTGTGCTGCTTTATGATCCCGAATAGCGGGGACGGTCATTTTTTTAACCACTTCTGTACTCCTTTTCCGTCCAGTGCACACAGGCTGCCGGCGGTCTCTACAGGATACATGATTTAGTTTCTACGTGGAGAAATTTGTTAATAGTTTCCCAGTGTGGTGGTTCGCACCATGTGGTTCCATCGACACCCCAAGCAAACTTCAATCAGGTAAACGGTGAACTCGCCTTGCCGGTTTGCTAAACGCTTTAATTCTTTAGGTGTGCTAATGCATCGTCCATGCGCTGGTAACCGTGGGCCAAAAACGTAGGTGACGTGACGTACCTGATGTTCGGCGCAAATGGGGCAATCGACGCTGGTTGGGGTGCTGCAATGTTCGGCGTTGCGTAACAACATGGGTTGGGCATCGCACACCAGGTCACTGCCGATTAATCTTTTTTCAAAAGCATCAATCATGCGTTGCCGGGCCAAGCGGTAGTCCACGTCGGCGGTTCGCCGCGCCGGAACCAAACCCTCACGGTTAAACCCTCGAGCGGTGGTACGGCTCCCCATGGCGTCACCCTAGGACACTGGTCTGGGTTTGGCCAGTCGGTGAACTATGTGCGGTTGTCCCACCACGTTTGTAGGCGAGCCTCTACCTCGTCGGGGGTTAGCCGACCTTCGTCAAGGCGTAAGGTGGTTAACCATTTCAGGGCCTCCCCTATGTGAGGCCCTGGTTCAAGGTTTAAAACTGACATCACTGTTTGGCCGTCTAATACTGGGCTTAAATCATCTAGTTCGCCTGCTTGTTTTAACCGTTGAGCAGTTTGGTCAAATACAGAGAGTTCCACATTTAACGCACGAGCAATGCGTATGGCATCTTCAAGGTGTGGCCCTGTTTGAGCAGCAAGGTGGCGAAACTCGGCGTCGCTCCAAAATGATGGTTGGTGTTTTTCAATAACTTCTACCGCTTGTTGCATCACGGTGATTTGACGAATTTGCTGACTTGAAAGCCTCAAGGCTTGCTGCCGTTCAAGAGGCACGACTGGCCCTAATGCGGCGAGGCGCAACAGTGGTTCAGGGGGCACCAACGAAAGGCGTCGTAAAGTTTCTTGCTGGTCATCAACGGGCAACACATTGAGTTCTGACCAGAACTGAGCGAGCAGTGTGGCCTCAATTAAAAAATCAAACCCAGGTTGAGGGTCGTCCACCATAAGCAACCGAAACAGTTCGTCACGCACCCGTTCAATAGACACGATGGCTAAACGACTGCTTAATGTTTTGGCAGCCGCCAAAAGCCCAGAAACTGGGGTAAACCCGTACCCGGCAATAAAACGAGCCGCTCGCAGGGTTCGTAAGGGGTCGTCGGCAAACGATTCTTCTGGGTCCAACGGGGTGCGCAACGTCAACGTGTCGATGTCTTTTTGGCCGCCGTAGGGGTCGTAGAGGCCGCCATCGGCCACGTCAATCGCCATGGCATTTACCGTGAAATCTCGCCGTACCAGGTCTTCAGTAAGGTCTTTCGAATAACGCACTACCGGTTTGCGTGAGTCATCTACATACGACTCTGCCCGGTGAGTAGTTATTTCTAAATCCCACTGGCCGAGACGCACCCCGATGGTGCCAAACCGTTCACCTTGAAGCCACACGGCATCGGCAATGTCGGCCACTAAGGAGCGGACCTCTTCGGGTAAGGCATCGGTGGTGAAATCTAAGTCGGGGGTTTGGTTTGGTCGCTCCATCAAAACGTCTCGTACCACGCCGCCCACTAAATACAGTCGCGCCCCGGCAGCAGAGAACCTTTTCGCTAAAGGTTCCACCAGTTTCAAAACTTCTGCGAATCCTTGCGGGTAGTCAACGGGTTGCGTCATGGTTTAAATCGCTCTGCAACTTGTTGCACCACTGCTAACCCAGGGCCAACGCTGGTTGCCTTTTCTGGTTGATACGAACCACCCAAGAGGGCCGACACGGTGGCTGCTGTTGATTCGGTGAGTGCAGCAAGGTCGTAGCCGCCTTCTAAAAAAATCAACGACCGGTAAGCCGGCACTAAAGCAACGAGACGAGTCATGAGGTCAGCGTAATCCCCAGAAGTTAATCCAAGGGAAGCCAAAGGGTCGTCTCGGTGAGCGTCAAACCCAGCAGAGATCAACAACCAGTCAGGATTAAACCGTTCTACCGCCGGGGTAATCACCTCGTCAAAAGCTGCTCGATACGTGTCGCCGGCGGCCTGAGGAGGAAGCGGAACGTTTACCGTAAAACCCTGACCTTTTTGGGCCCCGATATCATTTATCGCTCCCGTTCCAGGAAACAGCGGCCATTGATGGCAAGACACGTAAAGCACTTGGTCGTCGTCCCAAAAAGCATCTTGGGTTCCATTGCCGTGGTGAGCGTCGATGTCCACAATGGCCACCCGGTTTCCTTCGGCAGTTAATGCAGCCGCCGTTATGGCCACATTATTCAATAAACAAAACCCCATACTTTGGGTTGGTGTGGCGTGGTGACCGGGTGGACGAATGGCGCAAAATGCTTGGCTTACTCTTTTTTCTTTTAAGGCGGCCACCGCTTGTATTCCTGCGCCAGCCGCCAAACGGGCGGCCTCCCAAGACCCGGGGCTCATTCGAGTGTCAGGGTCAACTTTTCCGCCCCCTTGTTCATTTAAAGAAACCAAGCGTTCAAAGTGTGCGGCGCTGTGTACTTTTTTAATCAGCTCATCAGCGGCCGGTATTACGGGTTCTCGCAAAATGTCTTCCGCTACTCCGGACTGGTCTAAGCCCTCCCACACCGCTTGCAACCGGTCGGGGCGTTCCGGGTGCCCGCCTCCGGGGACATGTTCAAGAAACCGTTCATCGGTTAATACCAGCATGGTCATCTCGTGATGATAATCCACTCACCACGGCGTAAAGCGAAGGGTCAGCATCCTTGCTCTCTTCGCTCAAGCGATTACCAAGGCGCTGAGGGTCGTAAAGTGTCAATATCGCCACACATCTTTCCTCTCCTCGCTTTATGGTTCGACTGTTTTCGCAGCCTGCCCATGGGTCGCCTCCGGCTGGAGTTTTTACTGCACCGGGGGGCCAGCGTTTTCGTTTTGGGCCTTGGCGTCGAGAACCCTCTGCAGGGCATTTAGTTCCCCTTGGCGGGTTTGTTGATGGTCTTTCTGCTTTGGCGGCAACTGACCATCTTCATGGTTTGGGATATAAAGAAATATTTACTTCGGCCTTAACTCCTCAAGAACGAGAACCATTTTTAGGTTTGGGTTATGCGGTAGACCAAGAATTGTCTCTTTTGAAACGGCCTTTGAATATTGGTGTTTCACTGTTAAAAAGGCCCCGACCTCGTCCTCTGCGGCGCAGCGATGGTCATCAAGTCTTATTAATAGATGAGTTATCTTTTGATGATTTTTGGCGTTTTGATGCGGCCTCCATATACGAGGCCAAGCGAGCTACCCCGCAATCCCGTCAACGTGTTTTTCGTATGGATGGCCAAGCAGTGGCTTATGCGGTGATCGGTGCTGGTCTTACCGATGGGTTTATTCAACGGTTGGCTGTTCACCCAGACCATCGGGGTCAGGGGTTGGGTTCTCAACTATTGGACGATGGGTTGCGTTGGTTACAAAGAAAAGGTTTAACCCAAGCATGGGTGAATACGCAGCCTCAAAATGAACCTGCTTTGCTGCTTTACCGCAAAGCAGGTTTCGTTGATTGTTCGGGTGGTTTAGCGGTGCTAAAACGTGTTTCTGATGAAGAGAGCGCCTAGTGCGATCCGTTAAATACTTCTTTTTGACGTTGGTTCTTTTGGTTTCGTTGGCGCACCCGGTTGGTGCTGAAGAATCTGGTGGCCTTTCTTTGATTGGTCAAACTCCTTGGGTAAGCGAAGAACATCTCACTTTTGACCTTCGGGTTTCTGGCCCCTTGGAGCGAGGATTTTTTGTCATCCAAGCCCATCAAAGCATTGATAATATTTCTTCTCTGTCCATTGACCAAATAGGCGCCGGCGACTCTTTAGGGAGCCCTGTTTTGGTGCCGTTGAGTAGTAGTTTGAATAGTTCCGGGGTGGCCACCTTTGATCTTTCGGTCAGCGATTTACCAGAAAATGAAGCCGACTTAACGTTGGATTCTGGCGCGGTTTACCCATTTACCGTGCAGTTAACGAGCATTGACGGAACGGTTCTTGACCAGTTCGTCACTCCGGTTATTGTTCCTACTGATTTTTTTTCGCCTCCTTTATCCACCGCCTTGCGTTTGTCGGTGACCGGCCCGCCTCCCTTACAAAGCGATGGGTCGCTGGTCTTTGATGAAACACTGTTAACTGAGTTGCGTTCTCTTGGTGATGCGATCGATAGCCATCCATCGGTGCCGGTGACCGTTCAGTTGCCCCCGGCCAGCGTCGTGGGTTTGTCCCGTTCGGGCCTTGAGTCTCATGGGCAACTCGTTGATGCTCTCACTCCAGGCTTTGAGTCTTCAGTAAAAATTGCTTCTTCTTCTTTTGTTACCGCCGACCCCGAAGCATGGCGGCAAGTAAATCGTTCTGACGTTTACCGTGATCTTCTTACCCATGGTGATGTGGTTTTTGTTGACCGTTTGGGTGTATCACCCCAGCGCTCGGTCACGCTTTTAGAACCCACCGCTACTGCTGAAACATTGAGTTTGTTATTGCAGTTTGGAAGCACAGAATTTTTAGTTGACGCGCATCACCTGACCCCTATTCCTGATGCTTCAAGTGATGCCTTTGTTCAACCGGTAGCGCTCCGTGATCCCAACGGGCAGTTACGTCCGGCTCGGGTGCTTGACCCACAGATAAGCACCTATTTCATGGACTACAACGAACCGGTGTTAGCAGTCCAATTTTTGCTCGCCCACCTTGCTCTTTTGTCATGGTCTGTTCAAGAAGAGGCAGCCTCTGTGGTGGTAGTCCCCGGTGCTGTGACACTGTCACCTCTTCTCGTTGATTTACTTTTCAATACTTTAAGCGAAGCACCGTTTGTTGAACTTTCTCATTTAGAGCCTTTAGTTTTTCCGGAAAACTTTTCTGGCCTTACTTTTGATCTTTGGCCCACCGAGGTAACAAGCATGGTCGACCGATCCAATGGACGGGGTTTGGTTGAAATGGTGTTGTCGGCTTATCAAGACCTTTTAGGTGGCCCGCATCCATCGGTGGTTGCTCTTGCTGAATTACTTGAGGCCGGTACAGCAGGCGAATTGTCCAACGATGAAGTAGACGAATATTTCAGTGCTATCTACCATGAAGTTACCGACATGATGAGTCAGTTTTATTTGCCTGATAATCAAAATGTCCGTTTAACGAGCCGTCAGGCAACTGTTCCTTTTACGGTAGAAAACAATCTCTCGGTGCCGGCCACCGTTGTTATTGAACTAACCAGTGATGGCCGTTTGGCGTTTCCGGAAGGCGAAGAAATGTTGGTTACTTTGCAACCTGGCAGTAATCGTCTTTTATTAACGGTGGCCGCTCGGGCCTCTGGTGATGCTCGGGTGCAGGTAACGCTTCGTTCCCCTGATCCATCTCGGTTACTTCAATTAGCTTCGACTCAGCTTTTTGTTCGTACCACTAAGTTGTCGGGGGTCGGTGTGCTGTTGTTGGTTATGGCGCTGAGTGTGCTTGCTGTGTGGTGGGTGCGTTCAGCACGTGCCGCTCGACCGGTTTCACCCGACTACCATGAAGTTAACCCTCAGGAGGATTAATGACCGTTCGTATTGTTACCGACAGTGCCTGTGATCTCACCGACGCTGAAGCTGCTGCCTTAGATATTGACATTATTCCGTTGAGTATTCGTTTCGGCGATGCCGAATACATCGATCGTCATGAACTTTCGGTAGACGAGTTTTATAACAAAATGTCGACCAGTGAGCATTTGCCACAAACGGCTGCTCCGGCTCCTGGTGCTTTTGAAGAAGTCTTTCGCAAACGGTTAGATGCCGGTGCCCAAAGTGTGGTGTGTATAAATATTTCTGCCGGGGTTTCCGCCACTATGCAATCGGCTGAAGCGGGGGCCAAGGTCTGTGGGGGCGACGTGCTGGTGGTTGATAGCGGTTCGGTAAGCGTCGGGCAGGGAACCATTGTTTTGGCTGCCGCAGAGGCGGCACGTTCTGGTGCTTCGGCCGCAGAGATCACTGATTTGGTGGCTGACCTTTCGGCGCGTACTTCTCTTTTTGGGGCTTTGAATACTTTGGATAATTTGGTGAAGGGTGGCCGTATTGGGGGGGCTAAAGCCATGGTGGCCAATGTTTTGTCCATTAAACCTTTGTTAGATATCAGTAGTGGCGTGGTCGAAGAAGCGGGTCGCCAACGGACTCGAAAAAAGGCCTTAGCTTGGCTGATCAACAAGGTAGTTGAGCAAGGTGATGCGCTTGAGTCTGTGGCGATCGCTCATGCCATGGTTGACGACATTGATACTTTTACCGAACATCTTTGTGAGGCCACTGGGCTAGTAGAGGCTCGAGTAGCAGTTATCGGCCCTGTAGTAGCGAGCCATGGCGGTCCTGGTTTGGTTGCTATTAGTTACGTGCTTAAGTCTTAACTGAGGGGTATGCCCCCTTTGGGGGGCGGCATTTATTACGTTGATGAGCGGTGGCTCTTCAACAGGCGTCTGGTGGCGCACCCGGGTTAGTAATTGCTGACCGATATCGGTTGGATCAATTATCTGGCGACACGCTGCGTACCGAGGTCTGGGAGGGTTGGGACCTCACTTTGGCTCGCCCGGTGATGGTCAAACTTATTCATGCAGGGGATATCCCTACGGCGGGTGGTCGTCTTGGCCTTGCGTTGGTGGTTGATCTTTTTGATGTAACCAGGCATGAGGGAATGGCTGTTTTAGTTTTTGAGCGTCTGGAGTGTTGGCCCCTTAATCAGTTACTGCAGCAAAGGCCGGTTCTTCAACCTGACGAGGTTTCCTCCTGGATGGTTGGAGTCGCCCAGATTGTGGAGTCTGCTCATCATTGCGGTATTCCTCATGGGGCGATTACCACTTCTAATATTTTAGTTTTAGCTGATGGTTCGGTGCGTTTAACTGATTTTAGGGGTCGTCAAACAGGTACCGGTGATGGTCCTTTTGATACGCAGCCTGATTTGCTTGCTTTGTGTTTTTTGTTGCACGATTTGTTGTTGCATTGTTCGCGTTCGGTGGTTTCTAATTTTTTGTGGTCGCTGGCTGACCCGGATGCGCTGCCGCAACCTGACTCTGTTTTAGCATTTCGTTTGCTTCTTGAGCACCAACCCGAAGGTTCTTCTTTGACTAAAAGAAAGTGGTGGTGGCCGGTCGTGGCTTCTGGGCTTTTTGTAGTTGGGGTGACCGCTCTTTCTTGGCTCCTTATTACTTAGAAGCCGGCGCGGTAACCTCCGAGTATTAATTCTTCCGACTCGTCACCTTCATTTTTAGAGGATCCTGATCTTCTTTTGGTGCGTGCCGCCCAGAAGGGTAATGCGGAGGCCCTTGATCAACTTTTGCGCCGTCATCATGACAAGGTGTGGGGTATCTGCCGCCGGTTGGCCGGCAACGATGCCGATGCTTTAGATGCGACGCAGGAGGCTTTAATTGCTTTAGCTACTCGTCTTAATCGTTTTGATGGGAAGTCCCGTTTTACTACTTGGTTGTATCGGGTCACCACCAACGCTTGTTTAGATGAACTGCGGCGGCGTGATCGGCGGCCGTTGGTGGGTTTGGATGCTGAGGTTGAGGTTGTAGATCTTTCTGCAACACCGGTGGATGGTTTGGTTGCTGATCGTTTGCTTATTGATGCTGCGTTGGCGCGTCTTCCTGAAGAGTTTCGCGTTGCCGTGGTTTTGCGTGATTTGCTTGACCTGGATTATGCAGAGATTTCTGAGATTCTTGATATTCCCCCGGGGACGGTGCGATCGCGTATTGCTCGAGGCCGGGCCGCTTTAGCAAATTTTATAACTCCCGGGAACCAAACAGACTCGTCGGGGCGTCAGAACCTATGACTATGGAACCTGAAAATCTTTCTGTACCTGTAGAGGTGTCGGATCTTGATGATCAAGCGGCGTCCATTGTTGAGGGTTTGACTTCGCTTCCGGCGTCCCCTTCAGCGGAGTTGCTCGCTCGAGTAAAAGAATTTCACCAGGTGCGGGCCCATCTTTCTACGGCACTGGTTTTTCCTGATGCATTATTAAGGGATGCTCAATTGGCGGTTGCTGTTTCTTCGGCGGGCGATCAGGTAGTGGTTTCGTTGCGTAAGCGCCGGGGCCCTTCATCAGTTGTTGCCGTGGGTATTGCCGCAGCCGCTGCCTTGTTGTTGGTTGCCGTGAGTTTGACCAGTGGTATTTTTGAATCTGATCCGGAGGGTGTTGCGTCGGTGGCTCTGCCGTCGCCAACTACTTATGCGGCGACGGAAGTAATGAAAACACAAGCCACCTTTGCGGACGGAGCAGACTTTTCGGATAATGCGCCGATCGTTCCAGAAAGTTTGGCTTTGGAACGCTCTGTTGATCTTGTCGATGGCTTTCCATTTTTAGAACTCCATAATTTTGAGGAGGCCGCTACTGAGCGTTTTTTTGCTCGTCATGAGACCGCTGCTCTTTCTCACGAAGATTCTCCTTGTGGGTTTTCTTTAGCAAAGCAACAGGAGTTGTTGGGTGAGGTACCCGACGGTTCCGAGTGGTTGCCTGTTGAGGTTGAGGGTGGCCAGCAAGAGGTTTGGGTAATTTTCGGCCAACACAACTTGCTGCTTATTGACCCGTTTGATTGTTTAAACATGTTGTTGGTTGAGGTAATCGTTTCTTAACTAATCTGGTGAACCGGTTGGCTGTGTAGGCTCCACACATGGCTGATGAATCATCACAAAACTCCACCGGTGATGTTTCTGTGGGGTGGGAAGCGCAGGTTACCGAGCGCTTTGTTGGCGTTGTTGATCGTTTGCGGGCTCGCACGACGCAACCGTTGCTTACTGCTTCGCGGGGTGTGGTATTTGGTTTAGTGGCCATTATTTGCGGGTTGACGGTTTTGGTTTTATTTAGTGTCGGAATATTCCGCTTGTTAAATAACGTTCTCCCTGGGGGAGGTTGGGCCGCTTACCTGGTTTTGGGCGGCATTTGCTGTGCTCTCGGGGCTTGGTTCTGGTCACGTCGTCTTCCTGATTCTTCGCCTTCTCAATAGTCTCGTCACTTAAGGATTTTTATGTCTGCTCATCATGAAGTTGTCATTATTGGTTCGGGTCCGGCTGGTTTAACAGCTGCTATTTATACTGCTCGTGCTGATTTAGCTCCTTTGATCATTGAGGGTGAACCTTCCTCAACAAGCGACCAACCGGGTGGGCAATTGATGTTGACCACGGAGGTCGAAAACTTTCCTGGTTTTCCTCAGGGGGTTATGGGCCCGCAACTTATGGCCGATATGCGTGAACAGGCTGCTCGTTTTGGTGCGGATTTCCTTACCGCTCGTGTTAGTCGGGTAGATTTTTCTCAGCGGCCTTTTTCTGTTTGGGTAGGCGACAGTGAGGGAGAGCCCACTTATTTAGCCGAGTCGGTCATTGTTTCTACTGGTGCTCGATCAATCATGTTGGGGTTAGAGGCGGAAACCCGTTTGATGGGTCATGGTTTATCTACTTGCGCTACTTGCGATGGTTTTTTCTTCCGTGATCATGAGATCGCGGTGGTGGGAGGCGGGGATTCTGCGTTAGAGGAAGCAAACTTTTTGAGTCGTTTTGCCAGCAAGGTCACCGTGGTTCATCGTCGAGATGAGTTGCGTGCTTCAAAAATTATGCAAACCCGTGCTCAAGAAAACCCTAAAATTGAATTTGCTTGGAACTCCACCGTGGAAGAAATTTTAGGTGACACCAAAGTGGAGGGCTTGACCTTAAAAGACACCGTTACAGGCGAAACCCGAAACCTGCCGGTTACTGGTGTGTTTATTGCTATCGGTCACCGTCCAAATACTGACTTGTTTGTTGGTCATCTTGAACTTGATGACAGTGGATATTTGATTACCGGGGCGGATAATTCTACTACTGGGGTCGCTGGTGTTTTTGCTTGTGGCGATGTCCAGGACCACACCTATCGCCAAGCTGTTACCGCTGCTGGGTCGGGGTGCATGGCAGCTTTGGATGCTGAGCGGTGGCTTGAAAGTTTGCAGGATTAGTTTTTCTCGCTGTGGCGTGACAATCGACCAGCGCCCTACGTGCGGTTGGCTGGCGTTCAGCGGGTAGACAGAACATGAAAAACCTTTTGGTTTCTCATCCATCTGATCGCAAAAGAAAGAAGCGCCCTTCATGTCTGATTTAATTTCACAACTTTCCGAAACAACTTTTGATGAAGAGGTTGGTTCTGCTGCTGAACCAGTTTTGGTTGATTTTTGGGCGGAGTGGTGTGGCCCTTGCAAAATGATTGCTCCGGTGCTTGAAGAGATTGCCGATGAACAAGTTGGTTCTTTGAAAATTGCCAAGGTGAACGTCGATGATGCTCCGGGTTTGGCGCAACGTTTTGAGGTCATGAGCATTCCTACTTTGATTCTTTTTAAAGACGGCCAACCAGTAAAACGCATTGTTGGCGCCAAGGGGAAACCTGCTCTTCTCACTGAATTATCTGAATTTATTTAATCTGGTCTTTTCTCAGGTCTAGACTGCACTCCGTGAAGGAGCGCTGCCATGGCTGATCAGAACCCCCAGCATGAGGTGTTTCTTGGTGATGGCTCTTCTGGTGATTTAGTACGAGACCTCCACCACCGCCTATCTGTGGCTGGTTTTGAAGTATCAGGCACCGAGGCCACCACTTTTACTTTTTCTTCGGCAACTGAGGCTCAGGTAAGAGATTTTCAATTGACCCGGCGGTTGATGGAAGATGGAATTGTTGGGCCACAAACTTTGGCTGCTTTAGTTGAAGCAAGTTTTCAGTTGGGTGACCGACATTTGTATTTGCATGTCCCGATGATGCGGGGAGATGACGTTGCTGATCTGCAGTTACGTCTTGGTGCGTTGGGTTTTGATGCGGGTCGGATTGATGGAATCTTTGGGCCGGACACTTCGCGCGCTTTGTTAGATTTTCAACGCAATATTGGGCTTCCTTCAGATGGTATTACTGGGGTGAGTACGGTTCAAGAGTTACACCGGCTAGCTGGCCGGTCTGCTGGTTCGACTCCTGTGGTTCAAGTTCGCGAGTTAGAGCGTTTGCGTCAGCGTCGCGTTGGTTTAGACGGCCGGCACATTGCTTTGGGGCAATTTGGTGCTTGTGGGGCACTGGCTACCGCTATTACTCGCTCGTTAAGGGCTT
>Ga0302117_10000173_pt1 | contig 25139 bp, 20 predicted proteins | sample AG5_322_MG_FD_203112 | JGI IMG/M metagenome (GOLD analysis project Ga0302117, IMG submission 203112) | Marine microbial communities from Western Arctic Ocean, Canada - AG5_32.2 | ecosystem: Environmental > Aquatic > Marine > Oceanic | place: Canada: Western Arctic Ocean | collected 2017-10-01 | reverse complement strand
ACGAGAGTGTACTCCCTACCAATATTTCAAGGGAAGAGGATCCAGCGACAGGGGTGTCAAATTACAGGCGGTTGAAGTTGGTTTGATCGTAATAGGGTGGGTGTTAAAATAATCATTGTGTATACACGCTTTTCCCTTTTTATCGTCCAACTCTATCCACGTATGTACCATGCCAACCTGACAAACCCGACCCTCGAATTCACCGCATATTATTTCACACCCACTGTGAACAGTCGTGTCAAATACAACCCCCGCTACCATTTTCTTCATGATTGGTTGTAATGCCAACCCCAGTGCTATACCTACACCCGACAATAAAGAAGAAACCATATTTATCCCGAGGCCCAGATAAACACTGATTAATATACCTATGAAAAACAGGATGGATAAAATAAGTTGAAAAACGTGGTTGTGCCTAGATACGACTCGTTTCAAGCACCGGATCTTACGAAATAGCTCAAAAAGTCCCCATATCAACGCAATTGTTATGAATAGTACCAGAACACCCAGTCCGATTCTACCCCAGTTGAGCTCCATTTGAAGGTCTATATTCTTAAATTATACTACTATATATTTGTTTTCTGTTTCTGGAAACATGAACCCCATCCATATTGACCATGCGCCCAAATTGATAAAATGGAAAAATAAAGCTGCCGTTGTAGAATTTGGTAGTCGGTTTTATAGCCCGTCTATCTTTGTGGTTGCATTTTTATCAGCGTTTCGCTTGATAGATTATACATATAGTCTACCGGTTCTCCTTTTTATAGCCTCGGTGTCTTCTATTTTTGTATCATATACCTCGTGGATAAGGTGGAGAAAGGACTTCATTTACCTTGCTGAGCGAGAGTTGCCGATACCTGTGAAAACCACCGTTCTTATATTGGGTACGGAATGTTTATTGCAATTCTTAGTGTCCATAATATCTTTTTGGTGGATCAGCAAAGTACCACACTGTGTAAAAGAATGGACTGGGTTAGAACGAACAACACAGGGGTATATATGGGCGGGAGTTTTAACATTTACATTCGGTTTACATATATTCGTATGGAAATTGTCATCAAAAGAAATGGATAGATGCTTGCGTGACACGTATAATCACTTAGATGTAGTATAAGGTGCCTTTTCCCATAAGATGTATGGTCTCGATTCCTGTCTTTCTAATCGAAGAGGGCCTCTCTTCAAACCCGGGCGACTGTCTAGCGTCATTTCCATATACGGGATAAGAGTTGCAATATCCTCCACTAGTAATACATCTTTTGGTATGGGGGTCATTTTTTTAGATTGGCAATCTCTGCGACAACACCCCTCTGGCATTTCGGGACCAATGTTCCATTTATCCTTTCCAGACCATGTCATAAGATGACCATATCCCCGGTGGTGAAACGCTGGTCTTCTCATACTTTGGCCACAACAAGTCCAGCAGTCGATAACATGATCATATGTGCCCGGGTGGTATTTACATTCCCAACGACCAACGTTTTCTATTTCGGTGAAAAAATTACCACAACGACCACATTCGTGTAAATCCGTAAATAATTTAATTGTAATTTCTATGGCCTTTTTACTGGCATACAGGGACATTGTACTATACTAAATTTTAATATTTATACCCATTTTAATTCCAATACATCAATGGCATGTTGAATCATGCAAGATTCTTTGGGACCCATGCTTGTATATTCCATTTGTTCCCACCCATCTACATCGATTGCCTTTATGGTGACCTCTTTGCTTCTTATAACTTGTCTGAGTTCACCGTCGTATTCTTCTGTACACTTTATCTTCTTTTTCGATCGTTGAACCACCTTTGCATTTCCAAACACCTTTGTATTCCCACACAATAAAAATATGTGATCTTCCATGGTGCGTTGATTGTGGGAAAATTGAAAAGCAAATAATACATCCTCCGAAACGGCACCACATTGGTATTTCATGTATTTGCTGAGTGCCTGATGTTTCATTTTTGTCTTTTCGTCCACAAAATCCACCCCGGATATTTCGATTGCGGGGTCCGTGTTTCTTTTTGAACCCGTATATTCCATGCCACTATTCGTTCCGGTATAATCCTGAGCCATCCATACCGCCCATATACCCAATACGATAAACCCTATGAACCAGTGACATTTGGATGGTTCTTTATACGGTGCACTCCGCCATTCCGATGACCGTAACTTTAAGCTTGGTACCTTACAGAAACGTTTACACATTTACGGTGTAAAATAAGAATATATATACCTATATCAGAGAAAAACCAATATATATTATTGATATCTATTCCCCAAATGCCTTCCGCCGATGACCAACTATTAGAAATTTACAGGGCGGAATTTGCCCCGCCGAAAAGTTGGGACAAGGCCGCGGCAAAAAAATACAGACAGTTGCTGAATGGTAATAAAGGCACGGGTAAACTGGCACGTTTTGCTCCTATTGGTCAAATAACCATGGGTAGCAACATTATACCCGATTCCTTCCCATTTATTAAATACGCCGGGGAAAATGTAACCGATGTGGTTTTATTAAAACGTGCTCATTTGATTCGAAATGCCCTAAACAAATACGACCCATACTCCACTGATGCATGGGAACCCATCGTGTTACAGAGTGGTAGAGGTGAGAAAGTGTCCTACGATAAGCTAAAATTTATCGAGAAAATTGTCGGTGAGGGCCCAAGGCCGAAAGACCCGGTAGTCGAATACTTAAAAACACTACCCCCAACACCCGGCCCACGGATGAAAATAAAAAGCGACAGCGCTTCGTTCCAAGCTGCTAAGTATAGCCCAGATACCTTGTTCTCGTGGACGGATGGTGAAATTAAAGGCAAATTGATGTTGGATATTCACCATGCCATTAAACGAGCGGCGGGTGATTATCTTTTAACTCTATACGAAGAACAGCGAAATTGTAAACTAGACTGTATGCAATTAATTGATTATGAAATACGCCAGAATGTCCTATTGGGTACAGAAGGTCGATACGTGAACCGATATAGTATGGCCAACGCCTTGGCGAATCTTGGTACAGCCGATAGATCACGTTTACTATATAAGATCGATTTGGATGAAGCTACGTATGAATTATTTAACCCCGTGATCGATGTAGACAACAAAGGATTTCAGAAATGGAGAAAGTATGCCGATATAAAGCGGAAAAAATACAATTATTTCATGTCCGTGCTGTCAAAGACCGTGGTTGACACGGATACCAGTAAACCCGGCATGGTGAATTACAACGCACTGAACGCGGATGCTGCCAAACGAAGAGCAGCTATTGCCGCTATCCGACGGGTTAAAGCTGTTAGAGCTGCGCAACCACAGCCGCAACCACAGCCGCAACCACAGCCGCAACCACAGCCGCAACCACCGGCGCCCGAAACCATACAAACGCAAACGGACGCTGTGGACAAATACATCGCCGATATAGCAGGCACTACAACGAAACAAGAATTGGATGATTTTTTACGAGTCAACCCAACACCGAACATGAATCTACTTCCGAATCCCATGGGTAGAACCAAAGAAATTAACGACGCAATTAAAGCTGCCAGAGCCACGCACTATGGTACCATGTCTTTGGATGAAGTATCACAGTTGTCGGATCAAGAGATACGCGTTGATGTTGGCATGAAACGGCTCAGAGAATTGTTAGGATATGATATGGCAAAAGGAAGTGAACAAGACAGAAACAAGTTTACCGACAAAGAATTTATCGAATTAGGCGAACTGGTTAGAAAAGCAAAGGCAAAGGAGGTGTTTGATTCTGTCCAATCCACTAAAGACAAACAACGATACGAAGATTCAAAAACTTATGCGGTTGGAACCTGTGTTCAATACGATGGGAATGAAATTGGTACGATCGTTAGTCTAGACTTAGATAAAAGAGAAGTTGGTGTGAAAAAATATAATGGTGATGGAACCATTATCATTGAAACCATGACAAACGTAGCAGTGTTAACCTCAGAGGATTGCACCAAACTCAAAGGCGATATAGATTTTGCAATACAACGGTCTGTGAATAAACGTGAAGAGGAGGATAAGAAGAAAAAAGCAGAACAAGATCGTTTGGCCGCCGCCGAAAAAGCAGAACAAGATCGTTTGGCCGCCGAAAAGGCAACAAAAGAAGCTGCCATAGAAGCCGTTGCCAAAGCCAACCGAGAAAAATTACAACAAAGATTGGGTGCATTGCCAAAATTAACAGTCGAACCTAGTATTGGCGAATGGTTCAAACTAAACCAAGACAACGAAACCAAATTTTATGCTTCCTCTCCGAGTTTACAGCCGAATGTTGTGAAAATTATGGGAATCATGAAGGACTTTTCTAAGAACGAACACATTATTCAATACGAAACGGTTGAAGCTGACGAGGATGGCGTTTATTCAATAGGTGGGAAAGAGTTTACGATTAGTGCCGTTGGTCGTAATTTGATACCCGGGGATTCTATAATAGTCACTAAAAATTATGGCAGTGCGTTAAAAGACGGGGACGGTAGGGTAACCAACGCGGTAAAAAACATCATCGAAATTAAAAATCAGGCTGTGGAAGGACTAGAGGCTCTCCACAAAGCAGGTATTGTTCACCAAGACATAAAATTAGACAATATGGTTTGGGACGGTAAAACCTTAACACTGATTGATTTGGGAAATGCCAAAGAGGTCGTTAGGGCATGTGAAGCACAATTCAACGGTGATAAAATGAACATTCTTCCTCCCCCGGGGGTTGGAGATGCTATGGTAGGCGACTATTGGTCTCTTGTGCTTGCACTGTTGAATTTGGGTGGTAAAAATCTACAGGCGGTCGAAGATGTTGTAAAAGGTGGCGGCTCTTCTAGTATCACAGAAGCTTTGTTTACTGCTGGAGGTAGAAAAGATGGCAAGTGTTATCGACTGGGAGCAGATAGTAGACAGTCGGGGCTTTTATTTATAAAAACGGCTGGCCTACCAGAGTCAGCAGCTAAGAGACAGAAAGAAATAACAGCGCTTGTCAAGACATACGGTCGTGAGTTATTCGAATATCTGTGGTTTGTGTGGAACAGAGACGGGGATTTAAAAAAGGACCTTGGTGGAAAAACCTTCACTGGAATTATTCCGGGCTATGGACAAAATCCATCTATAGTAGTTGGCGCTGGTAAAAATAAGGACCAACAAAATTATCTGGAATTGTTAAATGACAGAATGGCTACCAATAGAGAAGACATGGCCAGACAATGGGTTCAAGGGCATCTTCGTTGGAATACACTTCAGGGAAAGTTAAATGGTAAGAAAGTATTCACTGCCGTGGAAAATAAAATACTTGGTCAAGACCCTGTTGAACAGTTCGAGGAATCCATATTTGGCGACCTTGGAAACTTATATTATGGCATCCCGACCGATACGGTGGTAAAAATTTTCACGCTGTTAGAAGGCAAGGGTAATATTGCAAAACAAGTAATTATGGGTAGTAGAACAAGTTTCTTGGACTTGAATTACGATTCCTATAGCGATGCGGAATTGGATGAATTCGAAGCTTCTTTGGAACCATACGACGAAGCAGAACTGGAAAAATTAATGGACGGTGCGATCACCGGCATGGCAAAAGAATCGTACGGTTCGTCTTCGGATAGTTCAAAGGCTCTTTCATATGACTCTTCGTCAGACACGGGTCTTTCTGGGACAGCTGTATCTTACGATTCGTCTTCGGATGGTGGATTTTCAGGTGCCGCTCCCTCGTATAATTCGGAATCAGAACAATCGTTTCGCGGGTCTGAACACGGTGCGTCGTATGACTCAGATAGTGACGAAGACAGATAAAAAATAATATAAATACAAAATAATAGCTTATATAAATGCCACCAATTTACGTATGTTTTCTACAAAACGACGCGGAGATTATGGAGCGTCATTGGTTAAATGCTATGGCTGCTCGTGTAGCTCCAGCGTCTGAAGCCGATCCAAAAATTCACGTAGAACTGTTCTTTCCAGCCGAACACAGTAACCTAGAGGCAGACGTCATGTCGGGTGAAGCATGTTCTATTCACTATTCTGGGTCTGTTTTTTTAACCCAGAAGCGTTTTAGTCGAAAACAATGGTGTTTTAGAACACTATCCTGTACACAGAAACAATACGACAAGACGTACAAATTTTGCAAGGAGCACCATGGTGAAAATTTTAACTATGTTTCTTATTTTCTTCAGCCGACTGGCTATACACCGGGTCCATATTTCTTGGCCTCTTTTGGTGCTTCCCCTAGATGGTTTTGTTCGGAGATATGTATCGAAGCGTTAAAAACGGGAGGGGTTTTATCAAAGGATGTAAACTCTTCTATGCACCCGCAATCACTGTATGACATATTGAAGGATATTACCACCCCGGATAGTGTTCGTAATTATCGCGACATGACCCTGAAATTTATATAGGTAGACACCAGTTATACCACGACGATATGTACAGTAAGTAAATACACCATATGGCGTTTGGCATAAGTATTGGAAGTTCTATGACCAGAACCGTTGCATACATTGTACAAACCATTGTAATCTTAAACGCGGTGTAAAATTTTGCGGATGTAAACTGGTGCACCCACGCGATAGTCATTATGTACAATACATAATATGGGATGAGTACCTCTCTAAAAAACAATACGGACAAAACAACAGAGTTGTATAAAACCAACAGTACAAATAAAACTCGAATGACGTTAAAATTTGGAAGAATCCATGGTTGTGAATAGGATCGGATTTTAGTTAGATTTAGATGAAAGGGCATAATTCCCTGTAACATTCTTGTCATCGATCCAAAAATAATATGTAAAAATATATTCAAACTAATTAATTGCATTTATTAATATCTCTAATTATATATATACAATGGAAGAAACCACCAAATGGATTATGGGTCTTGGACCAGTTGTAGTAAACAACCAATTTGTAAAGGACATAGGCAGACGGTCTGTACACTGGTATTTAAATTATGAACCACTGCCAAAAAAACCACGCGATGCTCTATTAAGATTGTATGAAGAATGTGGCAATAAATACTATAGCTTTAGTAAGTATTTCACACAAACAATGGGTAACATGATGTATACACATGTCAAACAAATGCATTGGAATGGGTTTTTGACGCAGATACCAGATACCTACGTGATAAGGGGGTATTCTAAAAAATGTAATCAGGTATACGCGGAGATTAAGTTTTATATGTATGATACAAAGTTCTGTTTGTGTGGACGAGTTCGTGTAGTATCCATGATTGATTTGGACACCGATCAAACACGGATTATGGTAAAGAGAATGTTATAACCCATGTTCGTTCGACCCGATCCTATTTACTCTTCTTAAAGTTTCTAGTTCAGTCTCTAAAGTCGCGATTCTTGACCTCAGTCTGGTATTCTCTTGTAGTGGCAGCCCTTGGCCCGTTTCTTTCTTGGTAATACACAACCCCCCTTTAATAATTTTAAATGGACCCAACGGCCAAAATGAATTCGGCGAAGTATTGATAATACGAGTTATGCGATCGAAGTCAAACGACGAAATATTTAGTTTGGCGGCATGAAAATCGGTAGTATGGCTAGGGAAACATTGAATCGATCTGTGAATTTTTTCATATATATCATCGCCCAACTGTGTGCTCTTCGTTACCGATACCATTTATCGAAGTAAGTAAAACATATTTATACTAAAATTTTAATTTACTGGACCCGGCCCCCTTTTCCTGTTCGAGCCATCGCGCCATATAGTGTAAAGAATTCTCCATCCGTGGAAGCTCAACCTTAGTGATCAATCGTATTCTGGTCTTAATTTCTCGTATTCTTTTCGTTCGCTTACAATTAGTAGTATTCGTTCGGTTGTAGTGTAGTTGGAATCCATCTATAGGAAGAGTTATTAGTGGGGCCTTTTCGTCGTCTTCTTCTCTAAATTCTAATAGTTGATCATCGGCGGAAATTATTACATACCATTGTTCGTCTTTGGACCAGATTTCACCGACTTCCGGTGGACATCTGGCCACTAATAAGACGTATTTATCAAATAGTTTTCGTATTCTCTGGTACGCCTCGTATTCCTCTTCTGTGTATTTCTTTTGTCCAGCTCTAATATCTATATAGGCTTTGAATTGGGTCGGTTCTTCTTTGGAGATTTTAATAATACCGTTCATGATTTCCTGTCCTTTTTTCCCTCGCTTTTCTTTGTCTTCCAGTGTCTCCAATTCCATTTCAAGGGTTGATTTTTCGAATTTCAAATCTTCTATTCGTTTCCTTAATATCTCTTCCTCCGATAGTTCTTTTTTGGAGTCGTATTTCTTAGTCTCTTCGTCTATTTCTTCCTGTGTTAAATACCATATCTCTTCAATCTCCTTTTTATTAAACGGATTGTAATCTCGTTGTGTGTTCGATTCGCGGTATGTTACATGTTCAGCGTCAAAACCCGCGTCTCGTTGGGCATTCTCACCCATCACTTGCACGTCTCCATATCCTTCGTATGAATTCACCCATTGCTTTAACTCTGAAGCGCAAAATATTGTTAGTATTCCATCTCCGTCTTGGTCCCACGAACCGTCTGTCTTTATTTTCACTGGTCTGTATTTACTGGAGCCGACAGACACTGGTCCGATACCACAATCGATTTCCTCTTCCGGGATGGTCATAGTCAGGCTGTTTTCATTGGTTGGCATTGGATTATACCGAAAATCTAGTGTTTTGTATGCAACGCCAAGTTCTGGCCGAATTGGACGATGCAATAGTGTCAGATCTTCGGGGGATGCATTATGTGTTTGGTCATTTCTTGTGATTTGAACGAGGTCGTCAAAGTACATCGCTGTAATTTTCCATATTCCATAACGCCGACTGGAAGTTACGAGATCACCGCGGTACCATTTCGTTCCGGGGGTCTCTTCGGGGGCGGTGGGATCCTCGATCCACCCCCCTGTATCGATACTGAATATTTTGCCATGTGTTAACCACCATTTCATATTCTGCCATGTGCCACGGGTATTCTCATCCCCGGGTCGGTCATTGTAGCTCCATGTTATCTTATGGTCAAATTTATCCCAAAATCCACCGGCCTGTGTAGACCAACCAAAGCCACGTAGCATCCAGTACATTTGATTTTGTTTACTACCCAAAGATGTGCCTTTGGGTTCAAAGGTCGTACCCTGTGAAACACGATTTCTTCTTCGCATGTCGAATATACCAAAGGCGACTCTGGCATTATCTGTAATACCTTTGTGGTAAATACCACCATCGCCGTATATTTTATCTAAATTGCGGTAACTTCGACGAATAAACCGGAGCTGATCGGTGTCTGTGACATCGCCGCTGCCAAGCCTCGTTTGGCTTGCATTTTCGAAGGGCACTTCTACTGTATATTCTGGTTTGTCCAATACTTCGAAGTTTTCCATTATCTCATTTTCCTCGTTGGTACCAGTGATTTGACTCATGGACGGTATGGGAATAGATTCCCAATTCCATAGATCTGGATCCTCCTCTGTTGGCGAAATCATTTTGACAATTAGTTCATCCTCTATCCTTCTCCACAACTCACCTATAGCGGGATGAGGCGGGTTGTTGCTAATTACTATGTCGGATTGTAGAATTTCACGGTCGCTGTTTTCGTATGTGGGTGCGTCTGGTTCATCGGGGACCCATTCTTCGAGGTTCTCATTCCAACTATACCCCTCCTCATTCCAATGCTCCTCGTCTCTCCAACCATTGTTGGTGTAAGGACTTGGTTCCCATCCATCTTCATCCGCGGACTCTTCCTCGCTGCTGCTCTCCGCCTCGTCCCCCTCCCCGTCACCAAAATTTGCGGTAGGTTGGCGGCTCATTAATGTGAGACCATCTGCCTCGTACCACGCGAATGTAGTATTATCTGCCCAATCCAATTGTACTTTCTCGGTTCCAGCGAGGATACGTGTTACTTGCCTTGTTCCGGGGCGATTATCTACCTTCACTTCATCCAATAGTTTCACCACTGGTCTGGCAACAATAGCAAGATTTCCGGTACCGTTGGATTGAACATAAGATGGAATATTTCGATCTACAAATCGCAAACTGTCTAATACTTCTCTTGTCGTTATTGTCGGATCTTCCAAAGCACGCAATGTAAAATAGGGAAGATCGTAGCTGGTGATTTGCCATTCGGTACCGGGGGACGCTACACGTACTATATCTCCGACCATCGCCGGTATACCTGTTGAATCACCATTTAGTGTGTAACAACAAATTACAGTTTCATAACTAGGGCGTCTCCATGCGTCCCCTACCCAAATATATTCCCGGTCTCTTAAAAACTTACTATCTTCCTCTCTGTATTCTCTCATGCTTACCGTTCGTACATACTCAAAAGCACCACGCAACTGCTCTTCCGTATAGGGTGGATATCCAGTCACCAAAGAATATACTTTATCGATGTATACCATCTCTATATTAACACCGTTGTCTTTATGAACCCTGAAAAGTATATCGTCTACACCTCGCCGCCAGATCTGATTCACCCTCGGAACATGGGCATATCTATAGGCACGTAAAAAGAAATCTATTCGTAGAGCGTACCTATCTTCCCCTCGCCAAACAGCGACGAATTTGTCCTCATCCGATGTGTTTTCATCATTGTGGCTATTCCAATCCTCACGAAGTTGTACCTTTGCGTTTTCATTATTGCGCTGCTTCCATATGTCACCCTCAACAAGAGCGCGGCGATTAGCCGAATAATTGGGCCTCAAGCGTTTGATATAAGTATACAGATGTATTAGTATATGGGGGTATTCTACCTGCGAATTGTCTGTAAAAAACACAGAAGCTCCGGGACCGCCGTCGTAATCTTCTATATGCCACAGAACACCAGAAATTACGTTCGAGTAAAGAGTCACGATATACCTAATTCCAAGTCTTTCATATACCTGCCCTATCTTTATTTCGTGGCGTCTCACGAATACGAGTTTTTCATTGATCTCAACTGTTGCGTTCGCTGTATATACCTTGTTGTTTGCATAATCGAATTTCTTAATCATATCGGGTGTATAAAACTCGTCTACTACACGTATCATATCCATTTTTTGGATAGATTCACCAGTTGTATATTTCATGCGCGTGTATTCTTGCTTTAATTCCTCGATGGGCCATGTCATGTCCAAATCATTATGGTCGGTGGCGTCCACTGTATTCCCATTGCTGTGTATCTCGTCAATCAAAAGGTACTCGTTTGTACCCGCTTTTACCCATGTATCACCAACTTGGGGATATTGAGAAGCAGCAAGACTCGTCATTTAAATTCATATATAAATAAAGATATAGTGCATTTTATCAGAAATACAATATTTTCAACAACGCTGTGTTCTACCTAAAAAATTTGGGCCTATTCCCATACTAACCATTTTAGAGAGGGCACCCCTCAAACCAAACCACTATTTTATTTAATTAATTACCCTTCATGATATACCCATGTTAATTACATAGGGTAGTAGTGTACTTAATAGTATAGTATGAATTAATTAAATAAATAAAAAAACTTTTTTAAATAGAGGCCCTGTCTCTGAGTTGAGCTAGGCTTACACAGCAGGTCTTAAGATTACGACTGTAATAGTGTTGGGCCAGAAGGTCGGGCCAGTTTCATATATTCGACCGAAGCTCTGAAAACTTGACTCTGGTAAGAAAAAAAATAGAACATAGAGTTCATATAAAAGATCCCGATTATTTAATCAAAGATGTTTAACGGTGTTTACGGAGTTATTACTACAAATATATTGGACGAGGCGTATAAGAGGCGCAATGGTCCTAAGCGCATATTTGCATACAATGTCCCGTGTACGTATGTCATAGCAAGGGAGAAAACCTTCTTTACTAAGATCATGGAACCCATGGCGGCAAGTGATCGTTTCTTTTATGAGGTGATCGAGGAAGACAAACCATGCCATCTATACATTGATATTGACGTGGATCTGGTAACTTATCCGTCCATCGATGTTCACATGGTAAAAGATATGGCATGTGCCCATATAGAGTCCGGGTTGCGCTCCATGGAAATGGAGATAGAAGAAATAGTAGTAGCAGAGTCTAGCAACGAAAAAAAAGGATCTTTACACATTTTATATAGATTAAAGAACAGACTCTGGAGGAACAACGCACACGTGGGAGCATTCATGCGGTCGTGCATGGAACGCCGGGTGAAACTATTCCAAGAAGATTATGAAACATGGCGCATGTTCGTGGATATGTGCGTCTATTCTCGTAACCGACTGTTTCGAATGACCGGGTGTACCAAGAAACATCAAAATCGAATCAAATGGGTAAAAGGAGAACCCTTCAATTACGACAACTGGTTGAAATCATTGGTACAGCCGTTGCACACCGGTGAATCTGAAATAATTGAGGCGAACGAACCCGATGGTTCACCGGCGGTGTATATGGGTGCGAAAACTGGTCAGTTGACCTTGGCCAATCTGGACAGTACCATCAAAGATAAACTTATCGAGTTTGCCCGTACTATTTCTCCGGTCCGTGGCATCTCTTATTGTCCAGCGTATGGAACGTGGTCTATCAATTTACAGACAAATGATTGTATATTCAAGAGAGGCAGACATAAAAAAAACACCATGTATATGGTAATATACGAAGAAGACCAGAAATATCGAATGAAATGTTGGAATGCAAAGTACCCATGTTGCATTGAGGGGATGAAAGAAAAAATTCCCCTGCCAGACCAGTTGAAAAAAATAATAGCGGAATATATCGAATTCCCTATATCACCCAGCGTTAATATCGGTTAAGGATCTCCACAATCTCATTTAAATCACGGTGTACGTTTTCTGGAAAATTCGAACCAAGTAAACGTTTTAATATATCATTCACTGGCACCGATTTTGGCAAATACCACGGTTGTTTATTTAACCAACACAGTATTTCTTTCTGTGTATAAGACGGAAAATTTCTAAGTTTAAAGTAATAGTAACACAGTTGTTGGTATTTTTTCTGTATACATAAATGCTCCTTTGTTTTATCCTTCCCGTAAACTATAAACTGAATCCCTCCAGATGTCAGTGGTATTTTCTTCTGATCGATACAACACACCGAATTAACTGGTACCGAATTTATCTGATGGACATCCGTAGCCCCGTGTATTTTAGATATAACAAATTTTAGCTTCGGATTGGAATGTAAATCCGCGCATATTTCGCCCCTAGATTTGTTCAAGAAAACACAGTCACGTTGAATGTGAACTGAGGTAGAACCATCATATTCGCGTATCATTTCTAAATAATAGTAGGTAATCACATGTTTTACCTGTTCTAAAGAAAGCATTTGCTAAAACAGTTCTTAATTATATAGGATCATATGTAAAAAGTCAGAGTATAAATAACATAATGGATGATAATAAATGGTCCAATCCGTAGGTGGTATATTGCTAGCGGTAGGAATGGTAGGTGTTTTTGCCTCTATTGTTTTTATGAACTCATTGGATTATCCAAGTCCGCCAATACCCGCGGGTTATATAGTCGGTATGACTGCTTTAGCAATGGGCGGAGGAATAGCAGCAGGGGCCAGTCTTATAGCGGTTCGCGAAGCAAAGAACGAAAAAAAGCTACCGCAGTGGATAACGATCGCCGTTTTAGCAGCCGGCTTAGCCGGGTACGGCGTGTGGGAAACAGCTACCCATCCCTTAGAGCTCCCGGAGTGCCCATGTCCTGTTAATTTCTACGGCGAATACCCGTGTCTTCCTTGTCCCCAGACAGTCTTTGGTATATGTAGTGGCAGAGGAGAGTGCGATGACGGTCGAGAAGGCATTGGTAATTGCTTTTGTGAAATAGGTTGGGCTGGAGAATCATGCGATATATGTGCCCCCACATTTCAGGGTGCGCTGTGCGATACATGCAAAAGGGGGTGGACAACGGAAGCATGTGATCGATGTTACCCGGGGTACTCTGGATCAAACTGTGATGTATGCGCTGAAGGTTGGGTACCGGAGACGGATGTATTAGGAACCCTTTGTAGACAGTGTAAACCGGGCAGATGGGGAGGATTCTGTAAAATGTGTCAAGATTGTACCAAAGACGATAAAAACGCGGTATGTAGAGACAATCAATGGCATGATACAAATATTTATAAGTTAGAGTTATGCACACCTTCTGGATCACAGTGTTCAGACAAATACGAATGTCCAGATTCGTTTAATTGCAAAGGAGAATGTGTCATAGGAGATGAAACTACCGGACAAGTATGTGAATTCGATGGAGATTGTTTCCCGGGCGAATGTCAATTCAAGCAATGTTGCTTAGAGGCACGGCACGGCAATGGACACTGTGATTGTGGTTCTATTGGCTATTGGGGCGAAGATTGTAGAGCTTGTCCGGGCTTTGATGGGGTGTACTCGGCCACTATATGTACAGGCCATGGTACATGCGTGGCGGAATATGCCGGTGATACATATACCGGTCTTCGTTGCGAGTGTACAAAAGACGGTGTAGAACCATTTCCAGCATGGACTGGAGACACATGTTCTTGTTTGAAAAATGCTGCCACCGATACAACCTGTGCAAAGTGTGCAACCGGTTCGTATGGTCCACAGTGTTCTTCCTGTCCCGGTGGATCTGGTATCGCTCAGTGTAATTTGCATGGTAAATGCGACGACGGTATCACCGGACAGGGGACATGTTCGTGTGATATCGATGTAACCTTCGGTGGTCTGGGTGCATTCGAAGGAGATTCGTGCGATAGTTGTCTAAGTAGTGACTTCTACGGTAACCAGTGTAAGACTTGTCCAAATATACAGGTGGTTCAGTGTATACCGGGTTTAAACCTAACGGAGATACCCGGTGTTGGTCAATGCGTCCAATCTTGTGGACCAAAGACCTGTAACAACAATGGACTATGTATTTAATTTTTTTCGTCTACAGTATTTACAAGTGTCTACAAGTATTTCGAATGGTCCCATAAAAAGGCATAACATTAAAGGGGATAACCATATTCTCCAGAATATAAAAGATATAATGTGTTTAATCATTTGTGAAATATAAACTTATATTTGTACTACCTTTTCGAATTTACCCCCGCCGACTCCAGTGACTTCTTTCTTTTTCTCTTCCTTGGGCTTCATAAGTTCCGCCATCATTTCCTTATAGGTTTTCTTCCTTGGCATTTTATTGTGTGGAATCTTTACTTATATACCCCAAACTTATATGGTTTGGGTTCTGAATGACGATGACCGTTTCAACCGGCGGGGGTTCTACTGGGACTATGCTAACCGGTACTATGTTAACGTTCGATCTACGAATTTCTCGTTCTAGATAACGATCCAGTTGATATATATCATACCGCAATTTCCAATATAAACACCAGTCTCGTAGGCAAGTCAAAAGAGCGGTTAAACAGACGACCAATATACCCCCACAGACAAATATCAATAAAATGCGTAGGATATAAATGTACTGAACTTGAAATCCAACCAACACGCACACAAATATCACTGCGCATAAAAGAATACAGCAGCTACCTTCCACTTCTTCTCTGTCCATTGTATACAAGAGCACTTATATCATATAAATGATTTTAATATACATTTTATGCGCCTTCGCCATACGGTTTTATCCGAGCACAATGAACATTAGTCGCGTATCGGTCCGACCACGATGTCGGGCCACTTTTTTATAACTATACTCAATGCAATGTGTACACATACGTGCAATACAGTATTTTTTTGTTCGTATAAAACTACTTTTTTTCTATTCAAAGCAAGATGGACGGTCTGGCACTGTTCCGATTAACACGGGTTCCCCAAAAACAGAGTAAAAAGCGCAAAGTTAATCAGAAAACCGAAGAAGAATTAAAATCAGACCTTGCCAGTGTAGAATATTATTGTTCTTCGTGTGGAAAAACAAACCTTGTTACTACAGTGTCAAATATCCAGTGCGCTTTCTGCGACTGGCGTATATTAGAGAAAGGTCGTAAATCGATCGTCACAATAAACGCGGTATAAATAACACCATATATCTATTTGGAAATGTATTCCTATAACTATTTGTTCGAAGGTTCAAGCGAGACCCGTACAATAAGCCACGACAAGCCGCGAATAAGTGGAACAGATCTGTGTATACTTATCGTTCAAGAATTGTTTGGTAAAAATACACCACCATGTCAATTACAAATAACCACCGAGTGCGTTGAACCCGGTGAAACGGTCACAGTGAATCGTGTATACGCGCAGAAATTCCAACCGGAAACGAAAAAAGAAGAGGTAAAGACTGTGGCACCAAAGAGAAAGAGAGTAAGACGTTGGAAATCAAGATCACCCCGTAGGAGAAGATGGAGGTCAAGGTCTCCGGTGGGCAACAGATATAAAAGAGTATATACTAATCACTGTAGATAATAAATGTTAAACGGTTGTTCGTTGACCGTACTTATTTTAGGTGTACTTTCTAGTTTGGGTATGGTAATATTTCAAATAAATTCACTGGCTGTTGATTACCCATTAAATATATTCACGGACTCTTCTGTTCAATTGAACTGGTCTGGTATACTTTCCACTATAGAAGTGGGCGTAGGATCGGCGGTTTTACTTTTGTGTACAGTAACTGCCGTACCATACCTCGGCGTTATTGATATAAAAAACAGAGCGCCGATTAAATTCGCGACGATCTATTATGCCATCATGGCGCTTACCTCTGTGATTATTAGCATATATCGGCTATCAGAGACCGGTATTATTTTTGATAACGGTATATGCAAACGACTTGAAGGAGATTTGGTATGTCCTACCGTAATGTTTCGTTCGGAAATGACAATAGAAAAGAACGAGGATTGTATATTTAATGCCTTTGCCGATTCTTCTTCGGTGTGGAATAAAGCCGGGGATCCGAAAATCGATTGGTCGGACAGGGAGATGTACGACAAAAAATCACAACAGACTGTATTCGACGCATACAAGGCGGCACGACCAGATGTAGACATCGATATGGATGAAATGACTTTGTACCACGATTGTTGGTATTGGGGTTGCGATGAAATATGCAACGATAGACACAGAATAAACATCGTAATGGCATATGCCTCCGTAGGTGTGTCGGTAGTATATATTGTTCTGTCAATATTGTCCGGGGTTCAATCGGAATTCGACTACAAGGAAGTACCTCCGGTGGACACCCCAGACGAACCCGAAACCCGGTTTCTGGTGGAATTGCCCTCTATACCACCGGGTACAGATCAAGGTTCCTCGTCTGACAACAACGGCAGCGTCTCGTCTGAAAGTATCAAGTCTTGGAACTTCAATTTGCGCATGTGAAAATAAGACAGCATCACCACCCGGACTATAAACAACAGTGTGAGAATGCTTAAATCGTATAACCACATACTGGTTAAGTATCTGTTTTTTGCTTCAAAAACATCGTATACCGGGCACTCCTCTGAACATTGTTTATGCATACTAAGACATTGCATGTCGCAGGTGTCTTCGTATTGGATGTAAAATATAAGAACACTGACCGCATATGGTACAGAGAATGCTAATTTCCAGCACACCGCGGCATTATATAAACCAATGTTATGTTCAAAATAATGAATGGCATAGGACATAATCACCAAAGATAATAGCAGCGAAGATACACAGCTGGCAACCACCATATAATCGGCCTCTAGAAAAACAAGCGAAAAACAAGAAGTGGCAAACACAATGCCGCCAAATTTTCGAAACAGGATATCGGCATCTCTAGTTACGCGGCACCTGAAAAATTCTCCACAACACCGCCGCGTGTTACAGGCCATTACTTCTGTTTTATAGTATTCGTGTTTACATATTTCACAGTGGGTTTTTTTAGATTCTTCTACCCATTGAGTAAGACATTTGCCATGTACATCACCAGAAGATCCTTTACACAGACAAGGGTGGACAAATGGTCCTTCTTCTTCCAGACATATTCTACAAGACATTTAAAAGTAAATATTTGGTATTTATATATAATTATTCTTTAATCTAATCACAGTATTTATTACAACAAACATTATGTAAATGACTACTCGAGACCAAAAAAGGGAGGCGAAACTAAAAAAGCGAGCCAAAATAGAGAAGAGACGCCGGTTAAGCAAATTAAACAAGGTGACTATGCAAACCAGATGGGCCGAGGACAAGGCCAGAGCATACTATCTAAAACTGGAGTCTCAAGAATCACCTATGGAAATATGGATAGGAGATGCGGTTAATTTATGTACATGGTGTACAAAGGACAAAATATTTACGAATGCTATTGTAATAGTAGTAGATATATTATCAGAAGAACGTGTACAAGTTGCCTTGGGTGGACGCAAGTTCTTAAATACGACGGTTGACAAGATACGGTTCGACCATAGAATTTGTAGTGGTACTCATTTGTTCAAACGCATCCCACCAAAACCTTTCAAATTCTAAACACCGCGATGCGTACAGTCCGAATCACCCAGTGGGTATTTCCGTATGTAATACCGTAAAGAATGTGTATCGTTTCTCCAAAGGGGACCACAGAAATTCTGCTCCATTGGTTTCATACTCGGTTGGGTTTCAATCCTTTTTATGGCTTCTTCCTCCGTCCTGTAAGTGCCCACTATTTTTAGAGGACTGGTAAAAAATTCAGTGTTACAATAAACCATATAGATAAACATGTTATTACTAATCTCGATATGTATTTTTTATACCCACAACTGTTGAAACTTCGGTTGCAACTCCAAATGCAAACAATGTATTGAAAAAGAGGACCGACATTTTTGCAAAGTGGACCAACATCTTAAACCCTATCGGTATAATTATTCCCAATGCAAACGAGGTAATATATACCACAATACCCACCATAACTATGTCCGAATACCTTAAACCCAGACAATCGATCTCAGATAATGTTATTGGTATATCTTCTTGTAGCCTCAGTGCTATATCCTTCACACCTTCGAAGTTTTTAAGTACCCAATTAAACGGCACTGTTTTATATAGCCACAGGAAGGCGTCTGGAAATTCTTTTCGGAACCAGAAGGTTGGCGACCAAAAATATCCCATATTATCAAAGGACGACAATGGCACTTCCGCGGTACAATTGGAGAAGGATGTGGACTTACTGACCAAAAAACATAGTTCTGGGTCGCACGAATCCGCCAGACCCGGATAATATTGACAGAAACACTGTGGGTATGCTACATCGTGTGTCCATGCGAACATATCGTCCATGATACAATTCGGTATATTTGGTAAACAGGTGTAGAGAAACCCATACACCGAGTACATATATATTGCGATTGCCAACAGCCAATTAAAGGGAGCCATGGTGGCCATGGTGAACACCGGTAGTGACGAGTATACCTGTAGGCCATATAAACCCCCCCAAAACGTCAACTGATACCCCCATTGAGAAGAAATGTATCGTAATCTTTCTTGGGTGGTGCTAGTGGAACAATATATGACTTCCATTGGGCACGCTTCTATAAATGGATAGGTAATAATATAGCCAAGTCCATAACCTGTAAACGGGACATATGTTTCGTCCACTGTGCTGACAAACTTCAACCCGATTTCAATTATGTCTTTATTATTCCGGATGGCCCAGTTTTTCCACAGGTAATCCCAATCCTTTGAGGCCAATTTCATCGGCGACAACTGTCTGGTTGCATTTGAGCGAAGTCGGGTAGATCTGAGAACATCACCGGCTCGCGTTGATTCGTCGTCAAAAGTGACATTTTCAAATGCCTTTTGAGCGGCAGCTTGTAATACCATTGCCATATCTTCTCTGTATGATTTTGCTCTCTTTTCTTGATTTTCAAAATAATCGATGAAAGACGGCACGATAATCGGTACGTAGGTATATTCGTAATAGTTCACCATTCTAATACCTTCCTTTATGGCGGTGTTCAACAGGTTGTCCACAATGACACAGTTTACGCATACATAAGTACCTTCTTGTTCGTGGCATGGGCGTATGTCGGCATTTAAACCCGCGGCTCCCAATATAGGAGATACAAATTGTTGTGCTTTTAGTTTAGACGGTGTGGTTGGCTTGTTCTTTGCGTAGTGTTCAAATATCGGTGGGATCATGGCCAATTGAGATCGCATATGATGCATATGACCGTGAACATCGAATTGTTTTTTCAATATAGGTGAAACTTTAAAGGACGAACTCATTGTTTTATAATGGTCACCCAGTTGCATTGCGTGAGGATATGCATCCCTTGCAAATTTGCTCATATGGACATAAAAACGGTACATGTTGCTCACCGAAGTATCCCCGGTCTTTACATTTGGGTATTCTAAAAACGCGGAATGAACCCATTTGTCCACGTTTTTGATGGTTAGTGTACTGGAGACGTGTGCTCTTATTTTATGAAGTGCGGGTAAATACAAATCCAAATTAACATGATCGTGTTTCATGATGCGCATCATTTCCGACGCACTGAGTCCCCCAAACACGTGACGAAGATAAAGAAGGGTTGCGTGCCCAACATCGTACCCCATCATGTACTTTCTCTTCCAGTTATACAAAATATCGTGAGGTATTGGAAGTTCTGTGATATTTGCAAGTTGAACCGCTATATATCTCTGTTCCAAACACTCGCTGATTTCTATTTGTTCTAGCGGTCGAAGCTGGTTCCATGTATAATTCTTGTACATATGAACCATGAGATCACACCTTGATTCCCCATCCCAATCTATTTTCTCTGCTATATGAAGTGGCGTATCTGGATTGGAACTAAACAAACGGTGAATCGAGTTTCCAGAGGAACGCATTCTCGAACACCCTATGTCACAATAAGCTCTGAAAGAAACGGTACATATAACCGATTCTATTGTTTGACATATGCTCTTGAATGCACCGCCGATTCCACGAATAACCTTCATCAGTGGCTCAAGTGCCTTTTCTATTAACGACCACAATTTACTCATTTGTTGTAACAACATGTTGAAAAACTTTGTTATGAGCACCCACAAATCAGTGAAAAATCCATCAACTACACCACCCGCCGAAAATAACTCCGCAATTCCGGCAAATACCTTTCCAATGAGAGAAAATAGTTCCAACACGGCTTGGGACATCATCCCTTGGAAAATTTTGAGTATGGTGTCCAGTGTGTAAAAGAATTTTCCAGCCCCGTTGTGAATACCATTCATGAATGTTCCAAAGGCTTGAAATACGCGTCTGGTCCAATCAATCAATAAATTCAGTTGGTTTATTATTAATTCAAAGGTGGGCTTCTCGACGGACCTACCGACAGCGGCTCCTCGTATAATATCACTAAACCACAGAAGCATATTGTTATAGAATCTCAATACCACAATCACAATGTCTATTGTGCTATACATCATTCTAGCCAGACCCTGTTGTACACCCGGGCCCACGAACCCCACCGGAAACATTGCCGCTATGGTAGCAGATGCTCCAGCGGCAGTTCTCTGTAAGTCGCACAGTCTTTCGGATAGATCCAGTTTGAAATTTTGAACATCCAAGGCTAAGAAACTAACAGCAGTCATCGTCATGGCCCTTACTTGCTGGGTTACTAAAAACACCCCGGTTCTTAGAGTCATGCTAGAGGAACATATGACATCATACGATCCATATAACTTGCATGAATCTCTTTCGTACGAATATTTCACACCCGATACATTGCCTAACAGATCGTCGTTCCACTCGTCTTGGCCGTATTGTAAAACATCTGTTGCCAACATGAGGTATTCTTTTGATTCGCAATAGTTGTTGTTCTCTGAGTTATAAGCCGGTGCAAACTGGGAAATAACACCATCAATCAAGTAAGCAAATTCGTCTGCCAGTGCAAACATGTTTTCAAAATGATACGAACCACACCAGTGGTGTTGTGCGTTGTATAGATTGGTTAAAAGGTCGTTTCTAAACCCACGTTGTGTTACTTCTTGTTCCGCATCTGGAAAGTAGAATATACATTTGCATGTGCTGTTATAAGCAAGGGGTAGAGATGGATTACAGGTGCATCCCGGTCCATTTTCACCCGTACAATAGTCAATCTCGTTTCTTGTATGTCGCCGTCGGTTACATTCGGTGTAATCGCCAGTTCCCCAGCCGCAATTCAATGGTATCTCGAAATAATTACCGGTTACTATATCTGGGAATGCCAAGATGGTTCGTACAAGTAATCGCCAAAACTCTATGGTTGCCATGGCGCCTACTTTCTGAGGCAACATATAAAAATCGGCTATGCTTCCTTCAAATGCCATTCTATACGACATTATTATAGGATCCCATAAATTGGCCTGTAGAGTGGGCTGCCCACAAAACGGATCATATAAGTTATTATCACCGAATGGATTTTCTGTCGTTATTGCCAATGGGAAATTTGTAATCGGTTTATCGCATAAACACTTGCCTCTTGTAACATCCCATTCCATATGATCCCGTCTATGTTCACATGAATATTCTAAATTGCGGTCTATCAACATTCCATCGTAACGTTGAAGTGTTCTCCATAGGTTTTGCTCTTGGTAGAATATACTTTTCCACAGTAACTCATTTACTAGTTTGTTTCCACCATATACCAGATTGATCCATATCTGAATAAAATAGTAAATTGCACATGGTCCTTTAACATACCCAAACCGCGAAACTTTGCTACAGTCTAATTTGACGTGGTCTGGTATTCCTTCCAGTACAAATTTATTTTGACCGGATACCATATTTTTAGCAGCGCCTTTAACGATTTTATTGGTCAACATGCTTACCCAATGCAACATGTTTGTGTTGCCATAATTCCACAATTCTAAATGTAGAAGCGCCTTGCTAAAATCCATCGCCTTGGTCATATAATTCGGATCGGTTATAAATTTGGGTATGGGTACAATGACATGTATAGCGGTTCGGTAGATTACATGTAACCCTTCTATACCAGCCAACCACAGCCTCGCCTGTGTCGCCAGTGCAAATTGCTCTGGTGCACCTCTCAGGTAAAATTCTGGAATAAACAGCTGAATCACCTTTTCAAACAGTGTCACCCCCACTTTATCCACGTAGGTGGCAGCTTCTAGTCCGGCAGATCCAACGTGATACACTGTTTTCGTAAACAATGGCATTTTGCTATATGGTGGTAGTATTTGCGTAAACTCTTGGATAAGCGATATTGGTATATTCCATAAGTGGTTTAATAACCTAGGCAATTGTGGTGTGTTTACCAATACAAACCCCATATCAAATACATCTGTAAGACCATCGCATATACACGATGCAATCTTCTCTTGGTTTGCAATAACCATTTGCGTGTTTACAACCGTCTGTGTTATATTCCATTCGTTCACCAACACATTATTATATATGGTGTCTCCAGATGCGAAGTTTTGAACCGACTTGAACAGAGATATGAAGGAATATAATATCAGTTTAAAGGTCTCTATTACGGTGGACATATCGCACCGTATTGCTATTGCTACAGAACCGGAGGTCAATTGCCCAAATATCGTCGAATAGTAGTTATACAACGGGACGAGGGCGTCAAACACAAGGCGTACTATCTGGAAAATACTAAATAATACATCTTGAAACAGTGGACCCAACAAACTACGAAATATGCTATCCCCACCGGATAAGAAATAAGAATACCCCTCGTGGAAAGCAATCGCTGTACCTACAATCGCTCCGAACCGGGCCAAATTCAACGCCTGACTTGGTATTCCACTTACAAATACCATAGTCTTACCAACGGTTATAGACACTATGTCTCCAACTAAATCTAGGGTCGCCGTAGTCATAAGTGCCAGATTCGTTTGTATTACCGCATCCATAGCTGGTTCCGAATGTATCTTGTCCGAATTTAACACCGAAGATATAATGTAGGCGAAGACCAAAGAAAGCATTAAAACGCCTACGAAAATAAATAATGCAATTATCATTTTTTAGAAATATATACAGCGGCTTATATACTTTAATAAAACCAACAGTAGCGCCAACGCTTTTCTTCTAATTTCCACCCGTTCTTCTGTTCGTTTTTGGTATATCTTTCGATATTATCTACAATACGCTTACATTCTTTTTTGCTTGAAAAATCACCACTTAAGAAGGCCACATTATACATAACGCAATACACTTCTCCTTGAAGACGAAGCGGTTCGTCTGTTCCGTTATATACAAGTACCCATTTCAAATTTCTGCTTTGGTTGCGATGACACACGGATCTACGAATATCTTCCAAAGATGAAAACGACTCTATGTCTTTATATACAAATATCACAACGTCCATGTCGGAGTAAAAGGTGGTTATGATGTTTTTAAAACGTTCGTGTCCAGAGGTATCCCAAAACTGTATTGTCCTATAGACCACGCAGTCCACTCCTATCGTTGGGATTAAATTTTGGGTTTCGCGTATACAACTCAAAAGGGTGGATTTGCCGACTCCGGTATCACCCAGTAAAATTGCTTTTAACTTCATATAAATATACACCTCCGTTAATTTATATATGGTTTCGATAAAACCATCTTTCCCCCCAAGTTGGGAACCCGACGACGAAACAGATATATGTTCCCGATGTGACGGGCCATTTACCATGTTGAACCGAAAACATCATTGTCGGGCCTGTGGAAAGATCTTTTGCGCGGAATGTTCCGCACACAGCGGTTCTATCCCATCCTATGTACATAAGGTATACAGTTCAACTGCAAGTCGTGGTCTCCGCTTGTGTTCGGGTTGTAACATGCTTATCATGGAAAAGAAAAAGAGTAAACGTTTCATCTTGATTTTTTCCCTATTACCGCTTTCGATTAAAGAACTGGAGACCATGTTATATGTAAATAAGGAATGGAAAACCGCGGTATCTTGTATTATAGGCATGTTTAAATCCATACAATACAAAACCGGATACAAAAAATGGTCTGGATTGGAAAGAAGACTAATACGTACCCACTGGAGAGAATTCGTCGGCCACAGTAGACTTATGGTACAAGTCTTTAATGGTATGTCCGGAATAACGGAATTGTCTACCTATACCAGACATTTTAAATGTTCAAAGAAACATATCCCATGTTCGGAGCTCTATTGTGATTCCAGACTATGTAAACAAGACTTTAATCCGTTTGACGTATTGGAATTATTGTACTCACAACATACACCCACGCTGCTGAATTGCCCGGAACTAGAGTCTTGGATAGGTACAACCCTCAGCAAGATGCACATAAACTGGTTGATAAAATTCCTACCGTGGATTCTTCAGATGGGGAAAA
>Ga0302117_10000172_pt1 | contig 25347 bp, 18 predicted proteins | sample AG5_322_MG_FD_203112 | JGI IMG/M metagenome (GOLD analysis project Ga0302117, IMG submission 203112) | Marine microbial communities from Western Arctic Ocean, Canada - AG5_32.2 | ecosystem: Environmental > Aquatic > Marine > Oceanic | place: Canada: Western Arctic Ocean | collected 2017-10-01 | reverse complement strand
GACCGTTTCAATCATGAAAAACGACCGTTAGGGCCGAGTCAATATTGGGGAGTTCGGGTCGACATGAGTTACCTGACGGCAAGTAAAGTAAACGCCGATGCTGCTCGACGTGACGTCAGTAAGCAAACAGGTCCTGCCGGCATCGAAGTTGTCGAGGCTTTGTTTTACGTTCGGCATGTCGCTAAATTAAACAATCGCGAAATGGTAGTTTTGCGAGACAACAAGGGTGCGTTGGACCTTGAAGTCAAAGAGCTACCCTAAGGCCGGTGGCGATTTACAATTAATTGCTTCAACAGCACCTCTTTGACTCAATGTGATACGACAGATGCGCGGAACTTACAACGACCGGCAGCCACACGAAACGATTCGAATGGCATGCTTGGTTGCATTTCTGTGCTGTTGTGGCATCCTTACGGGCTGTCCGGATTCGCTACTCACACCAACTGCACCTGCTGCACCTGATACTGCACCTGATACTGCACCTGATACTGCACCTGATACTGCACCTGCTCCGGCAAACTCACCTGCTGCTGCACCTGATGTATCGATCGAGCGGGGCGCTGCGCGCGTATCGATTGAACTGGTGACCCTTGGCAAGGCCGGAGAAAATCTCTCGCCGTCTGAAATTATTATATTTGGGCCATATCACAAAGCAACTAAGACGATCACCCCAATGTCTGGTGAGTACAGTTATGACCGAGACGCCGAACCTGCTTTTTTGATTTTCACCCCACACCAACGATTAGCCGAAGACATTTTATATGCGGCGCAGGAACTCATTGACGGGCAGATCACTGAATATGACCATACGTTTTGGAACCCAGATGAGGATAAAACACAGATTCTCATCTGCCCACCTGATGATCCTCAATTACCGGCGAACCACCTGAAATTCTATGTCCATTTCAGTGAGCCCATGCGGCCAACTGAATCGTGGGAACATTTTTCACTGAAAGATTTACATACGGGTGAACTTGTACCGCGCCCATTTCGCCACATCGATTTATGGGATGAACAAAACAGACGACTTACGTTGTGGTTTCATCCAGGGCGTCAAAAGACTGGAGTTAATTTAAACGTGGACCTCGGGGGCATATTAACCGCCGGTCATAACTATTTACTATTAATTGATCCTCAATGGAAAACACAAGCGGGCCAACCATTAGACGGCAGTATCAAGAAACAGTACGCATTTAAGGCCGTCAACGCTGATCATGAACAACCCGAACCCAACAATTGGGAACTGACACAGCCAACGGCAAATACGACACAGCCATTAATCATTTCCTTTGGCGAAATGCTCGACTTCGCAACCGCAGGAAAAGCCATCACCACTTGCACCATCAATGAAGCACATCTTAAATTCACACAACAAGCTGACTGGGACGGATCCCGTGTCAAAATATTCCCCAGTAAACCGTGGCCAGCAGGAGTCTATACGGTCACGCTCAATCCGCGACTAGAGGATCTCTCTGGCAACAGCCTCGAACGCCCATTTGAAGTTGACCTAAGCTCAGCAACAAATGACTTTATGAAAAAACTAACGCTGACTTTTGAAATCATCCCATAAGTGACGCGCGACTACCGATTCGATTTCCCTGCGACATCTAACAGCAAGGAATTGGATACATTGTTGCCGAAATCGTCGTAGCGATCGAAGGTCCATACAACATCTTTCGTCTTGGGATTGACTTCGACTAACAGCGGCTGTCCAGGACCAGCGTGGCAGTTGCCAATAACATAATTGCCGTTGGGCAACACTTCTAGTGTGGTAACCCAAGCGAATACAATTCCCGGCAACTCCTCTTGTGTCAACTTCCACACAATTTGATTCTGCGGTGTGACCTCTAAGACCATATGTCCATTGCCACATCCAATGAGCGTATTGCCATTTTTTAGACGCACAGCAGAAAACGCTTGGTTTCCGTATGCCTCGGGGCCATGACCACCGGCCCGCTTTTGTGTCAACGGTACGTTGTATGTCCAAATGACTTTACCCGAATCTAAATCATACTCTCGTATTTTCCCATCACCTTCGTGTGCGACAAGATAGTTTCCGTTCTTAATTTTTCGAACCAAACGCGTGTCTCGATGTGGATGAGAGGAATCAAGGACTAGCTTTGTCTCTTTTATTATTTTCCCATCTCGATTGACTTCGATAATTCTTCCCACACCAGATTCAGCAATCATTACATTGCCATTTCCAAGGGGCTGAAATGCATGTACTTCTAGGGGTTTGCCTTGGTTACCGTTTTCGGCGCGTGAGTTGTACGACCAAACTATTTTTTTACTCTGACGGTCAATCTCGACAATTTCGTGCATGTTCCTTTGCACCATAATGTTACCGTTTCCAAGAACATGGATGTCGTGGATCCCACCAAACGGCATTTTCCAAGTCGTTTCACCAGCTTTGCTAATGATCGCTAGTCCACTTTTCCCGTGCAACAAGACCTCATGCTGAGCTTGCACACAGGTGCAGTAACTAAAAAATGAAAACAGGATCAACGCAGAATATTTCATCACAACTCCAACAAATTCGAAACAGTAACTTTACTTGGATTATTATAGCGGAATATTTACGCACGATTTGAATTAACGGTCACTTGCGGTCTAAAATATCCGCAACTTCTTTGCACACTCGCTCCAGCACGCGAGTTTGCGATTCAACAGTAAATGCTCCGATGTGTGGAGTTAAATATACATTTCCCAAAGAGGCTAATCCCATACTTTGGGCACCCACCGGTGGTTCAACTTCACGAACATCCAAGGCCGCAGCACCAATATGCTCAGCGACCAAACTCGCCAATAAAGCTTCTTCACCAACAACCTCACCGCGGGCAGCATTGATAAACCAACTCCCTCGCTGCATTTTTGCGAACGCTGCCGCGTTAAACATACCTTGCGTTTCAGCGGTCAGAGGTACATGGCAGGAAACGACATCCGCAACTTGCAATAGTTCGTGAAACCCTAGCAAGGAAACGTCCAGTTCTCGCAACACGTTAGTATCCTGTGGCAAGTAGTCATCATGGGCAATAATCTTCATTCCGAAAGCCGCAGCACGTTGGGCAACTAATTGGCCAATCCGCCCAAACCCTACTAGACCGAGCGTTTTTCCATGCAGTTCGACGCCCGTAAACCGTTTTCGATCCCAACCACCGGCACGAGTGGCGGAAATAGCGGCAGGTAATTCTCGCGCCATCGTCAGCATGAACCCCATTACGAGTTCTGCCACCGCCAACGAGTTTTCAGTGGGTGTGTTACAGACGGCAACACCCAACTGCTCAGCGGCGATAGTATCAATATTATTCAGGCCAGCGCCCGCGCGGCCAATCACCTCGAGTCGACTGGCCGACTCAATTAGATCTCTTGTCACTTCGGTTTGATTGCGCACGATCACTGCCCGCACATCCCCCATCATTGTCTTAAGTCCTGCGGAGTCCCGCCAGATATCCGGGCGATATACAACTTCAAATTGCTCGCCTAACCGCACCAGTGCAGGGCCTTCAATAAGTTCCGTTACTAGTATTTCAGCCATCTTTGACCTCGACCTCTCGGTTTACCTTCAACGACTTTAACAGGGCATCCACAACACGCTGCGTATCGAGTGATTCTTGGAACCACCGTTTTTCCAATGTGCCTTCACGTACGATTTCACAAAACCGTTGGATCATTTCGGTCTGTTGAACTACACCTGCACTTAAGTGCGTCTCGCTATTACCACGATCGTCATGTGTCCAAAAACGGGGTGCGTCAATATTCGTCGGAGCTAGAAAATCGTCACAGACCAAATTGCCTTCTTCACCAGCCACTTCAAACCATTTCCTTAAGCCCATATCAAAACCACAGTCAAATACTGCCGTTCGTTGGTTACTGAACCACATTGTGATTGCGGCATTGATGTCAACGCCTCGGTGGTACTCACCAGTCGCGTACACTCGCTGCGGCAAATCGTCGAAAGCCCACAAGGCGGCACGAACACAATACCAACCGAGGTCATAAATCGCTCCCCCGCCAAGATCTGGGCTGAATCGTATTTGTTCCGGAGTGTCCGCGATATTGACAGTAAACGCTGAGGTGACACGTCGCAGTCGACCCAATTTCCCACTTTCCAAAACCGCTTTCATTTCTCTTGTCCGTGGATGATGCGACCACATCGTGCCGTCCATAAACTGGACACCATTGGCTTTACACGCGGCAAACATTTTGGTGACTTCGGTGGAATTAAGGGCGGTTGGTTTTTCACACAAAACGTGCTTTCCTGCTTCCGCCGCCTTCACGGTCCACTCACAGTGCAGTGCCGGAGGCAGTGGGATATAGATTGCGTCAATGTTCTCGTCTACCAATACTTCCGAATAACTACCATAGGCTTGCGGTGCCCCATACTGGATCCCCCAAGCTTTTGCTGTCTCAAGGTTGCGACTACCAATGGCCACCAGTTCAGCGGAGGCGGCGTCCTTGATTGCTTGTCCTACCTTCGTGGCGATCTTTGCGGTTCCCAAGACACCAAATCGAACCTTGTTCATCGTCGTGTTTCGCTTTCAAATTGACTATTCCAAAGAATCGACAAGATCGAATGTGGTCCTGTCCTTGCTATTTTAATTAATATCCTAACCTAACAATTAAATCGTAGTTCATTCGACGTAAATTAATATTCGAAAACAATGAAAAACAACTCTTCATTGAGAGTTTGGTCGAGGTTAAGGTAAAAGGATGACCGACGCCCAACCTACACCGATTTCTGACCAACTTAATGTACTAGACAGAATCGATTCTTCGTACGACAAACGTAAAGTAATCGATGAACTCGATCAGGATGTTCCATATAGTGTCAGTGTGGTTATTGATAAAATCGCCAAGAATTATAGTTATGTTCGCGAGGACGGTTACCGCGATGCCTATTACATCACTGGTGCCATCAGTGACTCGGAACATCAGGTCAAAGTCCTTTTACCAACGGCTATGAACAGCGAGGTTGAATCGTGGAACGAAGGCGAAACGATAAATCTTAAAGCAATCATTAGTGACTGGGATCTTGCCTATAAGCGATTTGGGCTGCTTGGTCATCGTTCGATCGTCGCTAAAATAGAAGTTGATAGTATTACTGACGTAGCGAAACCCGACACACCATCAGAGGGTTCGACGGAACAAGAGAATGCACTCGAGCCTGTGGAACAACAGGTCGTTGAAGAAGTGAAAGCAGAGACTGCAGAACTAGAACCGCTTGAACCGCTTGAACCGGTAGAGACGAAGCAAGCCGAAGAAGAAGTCATTGACCTACAATCAACAATGGCAGCATCAGTAGACCCCGAAGATGCAACACCGACGAACCAAGAGATTGAGGATTCCATCGAACAAATGGAAGCCCCAACTCCACTTGAACAACTTGCCGAAGACTACGCTGACGCTCAGACAAGTAATTCTGAAGATGTAACTTCACTAAAAGCAACCATTCCGTTACTCGGTAACGTGCCTACGCTAAAAAACGTTCCAATCCGACGAGCAGCGTCGACTGCACCGGAAGCTGGGCGATTCTCGAACCACACACCAGTACATCCCACGCGGCTACCTATTGAAGTGCAAGAAGATGAGGCGCAGGATCAAACCAAGAAGATTATCAAAATTACGGTTTGTGTTTGTGTGGGTATTATATTGCTAATGTGCCTTTGTTGTGGCATGTTTTCTCAACAGAACCTCTAGTATAAACAAACGTGGTATCGTTGCGGATCGACTATTTCCTTTCGCATTGAATCCTCACGACTGAAACAGGTTACAATGAACAACTACTAAATTCAAACGTGTAACATCAGCTTGAAGTCGGGATTCCCTATGGCCGGAAAATTTCTCTTATTCGCCGTCACTATTACGTTAACTCTTTTTACGGCATTCGTTCACGATGCAGTCGGCCGAGAATCATGGGAAGGTTCCATATCTGGCAGTCCTGATCCTCCACTACCTTTCAAACTAACCCGCGTTTACCCAGAATTAACCTTCAATCAACCTGTCGTGGTTACGCGTGGCCCGAACGATAAACGGCTTTATGTCTTAGAACGAACTGGCAAGCTTTACAGTTTTCCGGAAAACATTGACAAGGACACGCCAGCGGATCTGGCGATAGACATCGGCAAAACACGGAGTGCAAAATCCGCTTACGCATTTACTTTTGACCCCAACTTCGCCAGCAACCACCACGTCTACATGATGATTATCGACGCGAACAATGACCCCACTGGCAGCGTCATCTCGCGATTCACAATGACCGATCAGGATCCACCGACCGTTGACCCGACGAGTGAACGTGAACTACTCCGCTGGAAATCTGGCGGGCACAACGGCTGCTGTCTGAAATTCGGCCCTGACGGCTACTTATATATTTCCACCGGCGATGGAGCATCTCCATCACCACCAGATGGCCTCAGTACGGGGCAGGGCGTGGATGACCTGCTTTCTTGTATCCTGAGAATTGATGTTTCCAAAGATTCCACAACGACCGGTGGAGAAATTTTGCCGTACACGATTCCGCAAGACAATCCGTTTGTCAAGATGGACGGTGCACGAGGTGAAATATTTGCATTTGGTTTCCGTAACCCATGGCGTATGAGTTTTGACCAGGACACGGACGAATTATGGGTGGGTGACGTCGGCTGGGAACTTTGGGAAATGGTATTCCGAGTCGTCAAGGGAGGCAATTATGGTTGGAGTGTAACGGAAGGTCCGCAGGCTGTTCGCAGTGATATAGAAACCGGTCCAGGCCCGGTCATCGCGCCCGTCACATCCCATCACCATAGTGAAGCACGCTCAATTACCGGAGGCATGGTTTACCGTGGTCAACATCAACAATTGTTGGGCAAATATCTATATGGAGACTACGTCACCGGAATTTTCTGGGCTCTTACAAATAACGACAATGAACTTAAATCACTAGAAAAGATTGCCCACTCACCCCTAAAAGTTGTTGACTTTGGTGAAACTTCGGCAAATGAATTACTCGTCTTAAGCTACGACGGCGGACTCTATCGTTTAGCTGAAAACATCGTCGATACCCAAACCAATGACTTCCCTCGACTTATTAGTGAAACGGGATTATTCACCGAGCACTCGACACCGGCAGTTGGCGTTGCTTCTTACAAAATCGCCATGCAACAGTATGCCGATGGTGGGTGGAGTGAACATGTCATTGCACTTCCTGACGATGAAGTAGTGAAGCTTAACAAAGACGGCAGCATGGAATATCCTGCCGGAACGGTACTAGCAAAAACAATATTTATTAATGAATGGCGAATGCAGCAACGCAGACCAGTGGAAACTCAAGTCATGTTCATGCAGGACGGACAGTGGAGATTCTATACATACGTGTGGCGAGCCGATCAATCGGATGCGGACTTAGTTTCCGCCGAAGGCGACAATCTAAAAATCGATACATCCGACAAATACGTTCCGGGCGGAAAACGAACACTCAACTGGAGGTTGCACAGCCGAACCGAGTGCGTAACGTGTCACAATGGACGTTCACCAGTATTAGCGTTTCGTAGTGATCAACTACACGCAAACCTTACTGGAAATGATTCGCTGCAACCGACGGAGTTGCAAACGCTGGTCGTCGCTGGATTTGTCCATAACGCCGAACCTATTGGCGGCGCTGACAACGCCCAAAAAACCGCGGGTATCACTGACAAAATCAAACCAATGGTCGACTGGGGAAACCAAGACCGCGAAGCACTTGCACGCAGTTACTTGCACGTCAACTGCGCCCATTGCCATCAACCTGAAGGTGGCGGAAACGCTACGGTCGACTACCGATTTTCATCTTCTGGTGAACAACGAAAATTAGTGAACCATCGTCCTACCCGCGGAAGCTTTGGAATCCCCGACGCGCGGTTGATTTCAGCCGGTGATGCTGCGGGCAGCGTCATCCTCTATCGTTTGTCGGTGATGGGTTTGGGACACATGCCGCATTTGGGCTCACGCATTCCAGATGAACGCGGTATTCGACTCTTACAAGAATGGATCGAGGCACTGCCAGTTCCCGAGGAAACTGAATTAACCGTGACAGTCGACGCCAAGTCGCAAGCAAAAAGATCCGATCAAGATGTTGCCGTGGCAATAGATCGCGTGTTGGATTTGCTCGCTGCGGAGAACGACAATGCTTCACTCAAACAACTCAGAATTGCGGCAACTAATACCGCAGAAGTTTCTCCGTTTGAGTTTAACCTGTATGAACGATTTCTAGCACCTAACCAGATTCCTAAGCGATTGGGAGACTCGGTTGTGCCGGCAGCAATCCTTGCGTTAGACGGAGATGCGGATCGGGGAGCTAAGTTATTCTTAAGTACTGACGGGATCCAATGTAAGAATTGCCATAAAATTGACGGCAACGACACAGTTGGCAAGACAGTCGGTCCATCTTTCGAGGACATTCGCAAGCGATTGAATCGCGAGGAAATCCTGACGAGTATTTTGGAACCCTCAAAGCAAGTCGATGCTAAATACGCGAATTATGTTATCGAAACGGTGGATGGTCGGGTTCTCGGCGGTGTACTCAAGGAAAAAACCGCCCAACGACTGGTGCTAATAAACGCACTGGGAAAAGAACTTGTTATTCCTGCCCAAGATGTCGAATTTTTCGAACGACAGGACAAGTCAATGATGCCCGACCTGCAAGTACGAGACATGACTGCGCAACAGGTCGCTGATCTGCTCGCATTCATCCGCGGCAACTCCCCCTAATCCGCGACAAATCCACTAATTCATGGCGCATCGCAAATAACGGTTACCTGTTCCGAAGAGGAGTACCCATTCGTACCGATTCGTATCGCGATGTTGGCACATCGATTGCTTATACTCTATTTGTCGAGCGAATGCTCACGAGTACAGTCCGTATAGCAGGCGGTAAACAGAATAAAACCTAGTTAAATAGTGTCGCTAAATCAACATACCTGTCGCTGTTCTGATGACACTTTGCCAACAGACAAAATTAATATGAAATCTCACTTTAAACATAATCGGAAATTCAATCGGCTCTGGATAGAAACACTGGAGCAACGAATCGTATTGACGGGCATTACACCGCATTCGTTCGCTTTTGACTTGATTGATCTCTACGATATGCGACGACAACCCGATTTCCAAGAAATTGATGGTCAAGGAATCGGCATTGCCCTGATAGATACAGGTGTTGATGGTAACCATGAGTTGCTACGTGATAACTACGTTACCAGCTTGGATTTAGTCTATGGCGAAGTGGGAATCTATTATTCCTCCAACCACGGTACGCATGTCGCTGGAATTGCAGCCTCTACAGATCCAAATATTGGAGTTGCAACTGGTGCCGATATCATTTCCTTACAGGTCTTCTCAGAATCCGATGGCTATGGATCGTGGCTCGACATTTTGGAATCCTTACAATGGATTCGCGAAAATCACCATGCGTACAACATCAAAGTCGTGAATATGTCGCTCGGCGGCGGGATGTTCAATACTGCTGCTAGTGGCGCTGCAGTAACCCGAGACGTCTATCAAGAAATACTAAATCTCGAAAGTTTGGGGATCAGTATCGTCAGCGCCGCTGGCAATGAATACGGCTTTGATCGCAATGGCGTCAACTTTATGTCCGAAAGCGCTAACGCTCCCGGAATCTATAGCACGATTGTCGTCGGAGCTGTTTGGGAATCCTATGAAGGAGGCGGATTGTGTCTGGGGAATTATGTTTGTGACGTAACCACGGGTGCCGACCGTATTATCCATTACAGCCAACGACCACCTCAACAAGACAATGTCATTTTCGCGCCTGGCGCATTCATCAATAGCACCGTACCGGGTGATAACCTACAAGAAATGGGCGGCACCAGCATGGCCGCGCCCATGGTTTCTGGCGCAATCGCCTTAATGCAGGACGCTGCGATGACTTTTGGTGGACGGTATTTAAGCACCGATGAAGTGCAAACAATACTACGTAGTAGCGCTGACACCATCCATGACGGGGATGACGAGAATTCCATGACGACGATTGATGGAGTCGATTTCAACTACACCGACAATGATTATCCGCGACTCAATGTGCTCAATGCCGTTGAACAAGTCCAGGCTTTGGTGGAAGGAAATGGCGAACCGACCCATCGTTACCTTCCTAATAGTGGTGACCCTAATAGTACATTTTCCGGTGCATACCGAGGACCGGAGTTACCTCTACACTGGAATGTGTACGACAACAATCAAGATGAGGCCATTATCCTCAAAGGGATACTCGGTACCGATGCGAGACGATTTGAAATTGGTGATTTCGACGTCGATATGTTTTCCTTCGATGTCACCTCCGCCGGCATTGTCATTATTGAAACATCACCGTGGAACGCAAATCGCGATCCCGCCGATACGGTATTGAGATTATTCGACAATCTGGGCAATCAACTCGCCACTGATGACAACACAGCCGGCAATGGTTTTTCTCATCTCGAAGCAGCACTTCCTGCCGGACAATACTATGTCGGTGTCAGTGGATCAGGAAACGACATCTACGATCCCAACGTATCCGGGACTGGTCAGGCGGCGGACCGCGGATATTATCGTGTCGCTTTTAGTTGGGCAAATGATGACTTGAACGGATTTCTGGATACCGCTGTACAAGTCTCTTTCAACCAAGGACAAACTCAATTTGACGGTCTTATTGGAGCGGATTACGGAACATACGTCGGCACACAAGATATTGATCTCTTTCGAATAGTGGTTCCCGATGACGGTGCGATCCTAGTTGATATCGACACTCCCTACGTTGATGGTTATGTGGATTCCTTTTTACGAGTTTTCGACGGAAACGGCATCGAAATTACTTACAGCGATAACGATCTGCAAACTGATATTTTTGGTTATCCAGTCGAGTACACGGACGATTCCTATCCAGGATTAGTGTTCAACGATCCCGTTGAACGCCAATACTTCGACGGACACACTCGAGACAGCTTCGTACTCGGTGGCGATTTGACTCAAGGCCAAGTTCTCTATTTTGGTGTTTCCGGCTACGGTAACGACGTGTACAACCCGATGAGCGTCGACGGTAGACGCGCCACCGTCGGAGGTGCGTACGAAGTTTCGTTTCAATTTGAGTCCAAGGATTTATCGGGTACGATCAATCAAGCAATGAATTTACCTGATGCGGATACTTGGTACGAGGAATTTATCTACTACGACTGGGACAGTGTGACTGCTGACTGGGCAGTTGTCAGTGACAAAGACATTGATTTCTACGGCCTTACTTCTCCCACCAACGGTGTTTTTGAAATCGACATTGATTCCTATTCACTGCCGGACAATGACGATGTACTCGATAGTGTGATTACGGTGTTTGACCAAGATGGGAATTACGTAGCCCAACGAGACTGGGATTTTGTGACCGACGGGCAATGGGATGCAAAGATGCAATTCTTTTCCAGTGCCGACACAACCTATTACGTGGCTATTAGTGGAATGGGCAATCAGGCATTTGATCCATTCATGATCGGCGACGCATTACCGGGGGATATGGGTTACTATCAGATCAAATGGGATGTTTATCCCGAGGAGGCCTATAACACGCTCAGTGATAACCGAATTGGGCATAGTGGAATTCTGGATCTAGAGGTTGGCAACTATCTCACTGCGGAAATTGGCTATGACGATGCGTTCGCGTTAGACGCCCACGACGTTGACCTCTATCGCTTCACTCCCACTCAAAGCGGTGATTACATGACATGGACGACACTTCCAGACGAGTGGAGTGCCGATACTGTCATACGTTTATTTGACTTTAATGGTACTGAGTTAGCCTTTAATGATGACGATCCTACTGGCGGTCTCGGAAGCTACTTGAGCTACTCATTCACGGCAAATGAAACTTACTATATCGGCATTAGTGGATTTAACGAACAGCACAGTTCCTACAATGCGGTTACGGGGACAGGTACTGTAGCCGGATCGATGGGTGCTTATACCATAAGCTTAGCCCACACCGACCTGCCTCCGACGGTTGATCCTCTAACCAACATTACTGTGCTCGAGGACAGCGCGACGCATCAACTTCAATTAAACGGACTAAGCTCTGGCATAGGAGAAAATCAAGAGTTCCAACTCCGTGTCTTTGGCTCCAACACGGATATTGTAACAACACTTGCGACACATACGATCAACGCGCCCGCGGCCACAATCGATTTCACTTTCGCAGAGAATCAATTCGGAACTAGTGCTATCGTGATTGAGTTGATGGATGGTGGATATGACAACGATTTGACAACGCTTATTGACAACCAATATTTAATTAAGGAATTCTCCTTTACCATTGATGAGATCAACGACACACCCATTGTTGAAAACGCTCAATACACGCTAGCAGAAAACGAGACCTTATCTCCAGATCTCGCCAACGATTTGTACCATCTCGCAACAGACCCGGACGTGAATCTTCTCAATTTCGACATCGTCACGGCGCCGCAATTTGGGCAGGTCGAATTGCAACTGGACGGATCCTTTGAGTACACTCCAAACGATAACTTCAATCGCGAGGACTCGTTTAGTTACATTGTCAACGATGGCAACGTTGACAGTAACATCGGCCTGGTCGACATTCAGATGCAAACACAATACGAATGGTTCAATGGTGCGTTGCCAGGTGACACCAACGATGATGGGCAGTTGGTTCCCGCCGATGCCTTGTGGCTGATTAACGAACTGAATAGTGTTGGTGGTGGAACATTGGCTGAAAACCGTGAAGGCGGCATGCAGGCACCGTTCTGGGATAACAGCCGCGACAATCACTTCTCGTCTATCGATGTTTTGGTTGTGATCAACGAATTGAATCGGCTGTTTGCCGAAGGAGAACAAGCGTCTGTCGGGGAGGGCGAAGCTTGGGTCAGTCGCGTTGAGGACTATTTCACCGCGAAACACATCACTGCAAACGAGGCGAAGAGCAACACGAACAACTCTGGTTCCGCGACACCGGTCATCGAGGTAGCCAACGTGGAAATTGTGTTTGCCGATCACGACCTAATCACGCACGCAAAAATCTCGCCGCTGGTAACGCTTCAGCGGGAAGATGTCACGCAGCGGGCCGATGAGAATAACCCGACAGACATTCACGAATGGAACGTGACCGCTGATACACTCAGAGAAAACCCGTTGTTATAGCTCGTAGACGCGTAATGACCCGTCCGCACAGGCAATCGCGAAGCAACGACCGTCCGGAGTGAAATCCAATCCACGAACGGCCTTATCGACTTTCACAACATGAAACGGTTTTTGCTCGATCGGCTTAGGTTTTTCAGGTTTCGTAGCTTCGGTCAATTTATTTTTGTCCGTCTCCAAAGCAACATCCGAATCAGTGCTAACTGCGACCTCCGGATCTGCAATCACGGGTTCATCCAACCACCAAAACTCCACCGTACCAACATTACTTTGCCCAGCAAAACACCCCGCGACAAAACCATCTGCATGAAAATGCACTCCCCACTCAACACCTGGTTTGTTGTCCATGGTCCGGAGATGATGTGTTATTTCTTTAGTTTCCCAGTTAATAACACAAATAATAGGGTCTTGTTGCCCAGCAAATGCATTGACGACATTGGTCGTTCCTGCACAACCCAATAGCGTGCCATCCTGGTTAAATGCCATCGCTCGCGCTCCGCCCATGTCCGCTTGAAACTTCAGATCAAAACCTGTCATCACGGACGCATCAATTTTACTGCGTTGTTTACCATTCTTCAGTCCCCAGACGATAATCTCTCCCATGATATCTTCAGATACCAATTCCTGACCGTTGGGATGAATCATCACAGCCCACGGATGTCGTTCGTGGCCTACACAATCTCGTCGCAATTTCATCTTTTTCGTCGACCACACTTTGACCAACTTGTCGTTTCCACAAGTCACAATCGTTTTGCCGTCAGGCGCAACGTGCACCCATCTCGAAAACCCTTGGTGCGCTTCGATCATCTTCGTTGCTGCTACTTGCAATTGCATCACAGCCGGTTTCGCTTCTTCTTTTTCTGTTTTCTCAACAGCCGCTGAGATTTCTACTTCGACAGTTTCTACTGGCTCGACATCCCAAAATCCGATCCGCCCATCCCACCCCGAACTCAATAGCGTCTTACCATCTGCGGAAAAGTCGAATCGACGGACCCAACTGTCGTGTCCCAAATAGGCCATCTTGTCGCCAGTCTCCAAATCAAAACGGTAGATACCATAATCTTCAGCCCCAACGAATGCGTATTTACCTGACGGGTCAACCCGGCACGTTGTCAGCGGACGTTCATGCGTGAACTTCTGAATCTCTTTTGCTTTAGTAGGATCGACCTTTGCGATCCCCGTATCACTTGCAACATCAGCAGCAACATCAGAATCAACTAGTTTGGTTTCGTCATTAAGAATCATGACAGCAACTCCTTAATGGGTTCATTTGCAGGGTCGCCGATGGGAACCGAGCGACCGTCGATATCATGATTTTGTTGCGAATCGATACCAACGGCCTGCAAATACGTGTGAAACAGATGACCACCATCGACTTCTCGATCTTTAACGGCGGTCCCATCCGCATTGGTAGAACCAACGATGCCACCAGGTTGGATTCCACAACCGCCCATTGCCACGGATAGCGAGGCACCCCAATGGTCACGGCCAAACTTATGGTTGATTGTTGGCGTACGGCCAAATTCGGAGTAAACGATGACCAGCACATTATCCAGCATGCCGCGTTCTTCAATATCACCAAGTAAAGTCGCAAAGGTTTTGTCAAATTCGTCGAGTTGTTCTACGTGAAAATTGAAATTCTCAGCGTGGGTATCGTAGCCATGATGGGTCACTTTCACACAAGTCACGCCTTCTTCGAGCAATGTTCTTGCCAACAAACAACGGCGGCCGAACCAGTGTCGACCGTAGCGATCCAGCTCCTTATCGTCTTGCTCACCGAAAAGATGCGTTCGTTTAATTAACTGACGCGCCTGACCAAACGACGTATCATAGGAATCGATCAACGAGCGACTGCGGCCAGTTTTGAACTGCTGATTCAATTGCAAACGTAAATTATCACTACGCAGTGCTAAATCCTCGGACACTCCTTCCGGCAAACCTAGATGCTTCGGTGGCTTCACACCTTCGAGTCGCATCTGGGCATGTCGTGCTTCAAGGAAACCCGCCGTTTCACCAGACAAGCCCCGTGTTGTAATATGAACGAAGCCCGGAAGCGGATTGTCCGGCCGGCTCAAATATTTAGAGGCGACTGAGCCAACATAAGGATAGGTACCAGCCGGGCGCCCTTTTTCCATAAAAAGCATCCCCTTATTATGGTCGTTAGTACGTAAGTTAATACTGCGCACAATCGACAACAAATGCATCTTCTTGGCGGTGTGCGGCATAAGTTCACTGATTTGCGTACCAGGCACCGAAGTGGGGATTGCTCGAAATGGCCCACCATAGGTTGTACCCGGTTTGGGATCCCATGATTCAAACTGACTAACACCACCTTGCAAATAAACTTGCAAGATTTGTTTCTGCTGCCCCTTCATTTTTGCCGCCATCACTGGAGACAACAGGCTACCAAATCCGGCCATCGCGCCAGCCATCAAACCGCCGCCCATAAATCCACGGCGTGATAAATCGTGATCAATCGTATTACAACCTTGGTTGCGTCGTTTAGTCATCGGTAAAAGACTCCATCCCCAAAAAAGGAACTAACCAGAAACTCACCTTACAAATCGATATTCGGCACTGGATAAAAATGTTCGCATTAATTCTTGAACAGCTGACAGTTTCGCGGCACCGGCAGTGGCCATGAATTCCTGTGCCAGCTTACTCTCAACAGGTAAAGGTTTACGTGAATACATGTTCAAATACACTTTTTCAATCATTGAGGCATCATCTTCACAGGCAAGAAGTTCGTCGATTAAATACCCAGCGCCGGGCGTCAATCGTGCCGTGATTTCAGGGCCGTTTATTAGATACAAGGCATGGTTTGCAGAAGCTGCAAATTTCAGCGCTGTGTTCTGTGAAGCAAACACGGCGACGATTTCGTCGAGCGGCAACTTTAACGCTGCAGTGACTTGAGCTTCCATCAACACGCGCCCCGCGGCGGTCGTGGCGTCAAACTCTTTGTCTTTGCTCAACAGGACTGTCTCTGCGGCTTGTGTTTGGATCGAAACTTCACCTAGTGACTGCAACAGTGTCCAAGCAAATTGTTCTGGGCTTAGTGGTTTGATCGCCGCGTTGTAATATTTATTCGCCGTTGGAATTGTGTCGCCATTCCAATAACTCGATCGTTGATAGGACTTGGACATAGCGATTTCTTTGAACAGATACTTCAGATCGTATTTATGGTCTCGCAGCGCGTCAGCCAATGTTTGTAGCAAGGCAGGGTGAGAGGCAGCATTAGCTTCGTGAAACAAATCAAGTGGTTCAACGAATCCTTGCCCCATCATATGAGCCCAAATCCGATTTGTGATATTCAAACGAAAGGCTGTATTTTCATCGCTAATCATACTTGGCCCAAGTTGTAAGCGGCGATTATATTTCGGCACGCCCCGATTCGTCTTATCTGGCTTCGTAGCATAGGGTTCTTTGTCCGCCGGTGGATCAGACAACTCTGTTAACTCCAACATGCGAGGTTGTGTCTTACCGTCCTCGCCGGTAAACACTGATGTAAATGTCACGTCGCCTTCAATCTTGTCACCGATCGAGACAACCTTACTCTTGGGTTCCGTGAATAAATAACTCCGTTTCAGAAATGCAGCTATCCCGTAGTAATGCTGTTGAAAGTAATCATCGATCAGCGGGTGGTCGTGACATTGCGCACATTGCAAGTCGCGCCCGAGGAATACCTGTCCAATAACTCGAACTGTTTCGTCGCGTTTGAGCTCACGATCCAGCAGAAACCGACTGGCTGCACGATTAGATTTATCGGAGCCATCAGCCGTCAGGATTTCCAGTACCAACTGGTCATGCGGCTTGTTGTCAACGAAAGACTGACGCAGGAACTCCGAGAATTCACTCGGGGCAATATGTTTTTTGGGCAGGCGTTGCATCAGCAGGACGTCAAACTTGTACTGCATGTGGCGAGCGTATTGTGGGCTTTCTAGTAAGTAGTGGATCAACTGTTCACGCTTATCTGTGTTTTTGTCGTCAACAAATGCTTGCAACGCTGTAACTGTCAACGGGCGCCCCGTTAAATCCATACTGATACGTCGGGCAAACGTGTAATCATCACTGGCAACCGCCGGTTTTCCAACGGCAGAATCTTGCGCCGCTAGAATTTCCGCGTCGATAACATTGCGCAACGGTTTGTTTGATTCCTGAGAAAATACTGCGGTTGGAATCGCCGGGAGGAGACAGTAAATTGCGACTGCCAGTATAGGTGGGAGTTTACACTTGAACATATGGTTATTATAGCTTCTTCGGGGATGCTGCGCAACGTCAACTGATTTTCTAGGGGAATTTTATTTAACACTGACTATCAGATATTTGCTAAATCGGGGGCTAGTTGTTTCTGTAAATTCTCGTAAATCCGTGAGCAACAAACCGTTTTTCTTAGCTGGCACACATCTGCCAGCGCCCCACTTCCGCGGGCAAACCATCACAAGATACCCTGCATCATAAAATCAGATGAAAACATTTTTTTGTATCGATTAAACATTAAGGGTCGACATTCCAGTACAACAAATAGCAAGCTATTTAAATTAACCATGTCCATGAGTTAACGCACCATGCATATTACGCGATGCCAGATTTATCTCGTCGAAATCAAACAGACGTCACCACTTGCGCCCTATCGTTCGCATATCCGTACAACAGATACCACTACAAAAGCGATCGTTGAACTAACAACCAATACCGGTCTCGTGGGCTGGGGTGAACACAATCAGAATTTCCTTGATGGCATTAGTATCGCCGGGCAAAACATCGCCGCAACAGAATTCATCGATGGCTGGGATCCCTACAACATTGAACAATTCCACGTCGAAAATCCATTTGATACTCGGCTGCGATGCGGCTTGGAAATGGCAATGTGGGACATCATTGGTAAAGACAATAATTTGCCTCTTTATAAAATGCTAGGGGGTAAGGTGCGCGAGCGAATAGCATTGGCTGCGTGCATGGGCATTCAAAGCTACGAGAGAGCAGGGGAGATGTCGCGGTGGTACGTGGAACAGGGTTTTACGGCGCTCAAGACCAAAGCGGGCAGTGATGCCCAAGAGGATCTCGATATGGTGCGGGGAGTACGAGATGCTGTTGGGGACCAGATTAAATTAAGAATTGACCCGAATCGAGCGTACTCGAATGCAGCAGCGGCTGAACTGGGTCGCGCACTTGAGCCCTACAATTTAGAATATTTCGAACAACCGATTATGGCCAACCCTTTATCCGACGCGACCTGGCTACGGAAGCAGACTTCAACTCCAATCGCGTTGAACGAAAGCGTCGAAGAACCTGACAGCGTGATGGCAATCTTGGCAGCTGATGCTGCTGAGTATATCCTGCCGGATACGCATATAGCCGGAGGGATTTTACCCTGCGTAAAAATTGGACATATTGCCGAAGCCGCAGGCATGCCAACGATTATGCACTGCGGCCATGATCTTGGACTCAAAACTGCTGCCATGCTACATATTGCGGCGGCGTGCCCAGCCTACAGCATGGCAAACGACTGTACCTACTATGGTTTGTCAGATGACATTACGTCCCAAATGATTCCGATTGACCATGGCCACATGTTCGTTCCGGAAGCGCCTGGCTTAGGTGTTGATATCGTCAAAGAGAAAGTACTCAAGTACCAAAAGGATTGACCACGCTAACAGCAGTCACCGATACTATTGACCTAACCGGCGAAAGAATCTTCCGAGCGGTGTTCCGCCATCTTCGAGATGTGAGAGGACACGCTGGGCAGTTTCGGCTGGGATGAAATCGGGGAGACTGCCATCCTCGACCCAACTACGTAAACGAAGAATACGCTCTTGAGCGATTTCTTCAGTGGTCGGTAGACCACCGGGACGATTCAGGTCAACATGGTTCACCGATTCGATTCCTGCGCTGGGGATGATTTGAATCGCATAGCTAAATCCTGGCCCACCCATTCGAGTACTAGCAGCTTTAAGCATGAGGTTGCCGTTGGCGTCTAGCGTAGGCTGCATCATAATTTGATTCGGCCCGGGGACGACGGCAACAACGACGATGTTTTGAGTAAAATCGACGGACGGTACAGCGTCGGTCGTGTTCCATTCATTCCACAATTCCGCTAACGCAACTTGATCGACGATGAAATCGTGACGACTATCGACGTCGGCAAATTCAGAGTCCGCCAAATAGCCTGTGAATTGTTCAGTAACAGTCGTCGGGGTTACGTCAGGCGCATTGGCAAAATCGTGTTGGCCGTCACCAAAACGAAAGTCAAAGATATTTCGTTCACGGAGCGAGCGAATCGCCTGATTGACCTGGCCCGCATCAACGTGGTCTGGCAAGATGCCCTGACCGAATGCTTTTTCAAGACGGGCTGCATGGTGATCTACTTCTTGCTGCGTTACCTCACCATGGGGCAGATATTCTTCCCATTTGTGGTCTTGTCGCTTTAGTTCCCGGACTTCTGTGAATTTATCACGCAGTCGTTGGTGTATTCCGAGTTTACGTAAATCATGTTGCTCAATATACTGATCAGAAGCGTCACCATTGACATTGTTAAGGTCACTTAGAATGTCCTCACTAAATTCAGATGCTGCAAGACGAATACCTGCCAACCGATCGGCAATCCGTGTCTGCTCATGCCGAGGAGTTTTCAGAAAATCCTCAAGATCTATTCGCATCGCTGTGAGACGAGCCGACTGGGATTGCATTTCTGCAACGACGTCCTGGCTAATCTGCGCCAGATCGGCTGGTATTAGATCATCCATTGTCTCAATTTCCGCGACAAAATTTTCCATCTGCTCAAAAACAGATTGGTGCGTTACTTCAACTCCATTGAGATTGTTGATAATTCGTAAGGCATCGATTCCGGAGACAGATTCGTCACCATCGACATCGAAAAAGGACTGGATCTCTGTCGGTTGAGATTCAGTAGCTTCATTAACATGGTTGATTATCTGTAAAGCATCAATTTGAGATACAAATTGATCGAAATTTACATCTTGATAGAGTAACGGATTTTGAAACGCGACATTAAGGTCCGCAGCAAGTAAATTCCGCGCCTCGAGCGTTTCAATGGTCGGTTGAAACGATGTTTTATTGTTGTTCATGATTCCACTACAATATTGATAATATCAACTACAAGAGAACCTTCATTATAGGTATTTTTGTAATTTAAATCAATCCGTAAATCGACGACGGTAATCTTATATAGACCCGAACCAAGGGACATTTGTGTCGTAGAAATATTGACAAACTCTATTATGAGATTCGAAAAGTCGAATTTTATAATATTTTCAATGTCTTGTTATCATCAATCTCCTTAATTCCCAATAAACCGATCGTTTTGGAATCCTCACTCGGTTTATCTTGAACCACACCGTCATGCACCTTACGCCTTGACGACGAACAGTCGCTGGTTACAATAAAAAGCACTCGAGTTGGTCCTGGTAAACCCTTCTAATTGGGTGGTTACCCGCTTTCGCCTCTTGGGATTAAGTTGATGCTGTTTTACAGCTTACGCACCATTAATATACGCGAGGGCGAATTATGAATATGCTTTTAGCAATTGGGATGCCTGGCCTCCCAGAGATGCTTATCATCGGTGGAATTTTCATCCTGTTCTTTGGGTCGACCAAACTTCCTGGATTAGCACGCAGCATTGGCAAAAGTGCCAATGAGTTCAAAAAAGGAATCCGTGATGATTCACCTCTCAATGATGATGAGGACGAGGATGATGACGGCGACGATGGGGATAGCAGTAGCCATGGAGATGATGACGGCAGCGACAAATAGGCTCGCGCCAACACGTTCGCCAAGTTGACCAATCAATCCTAGCTTGACTCCCCCAACCGGATAACATCCATTGGAAATCTCTCATCATGAACCAACTAATACTAGATAATGCGCTGGCACATCTCGCTCCACTCGGATTCTTCTTCGGTGGTATGGGCATGATGGAAATTATGGTCATCGGCGGAATCGCTGTCATGCTCTTTGGAAAGAACTTGCCCGGTGTGGCACGTAAGTTTGGAAAAACTTATCGCGAATTTCGCAAAGGTTTGTCTGATTTCCAAAGTCAAGTTCGCGTCGACGATTATGTCAACGATGTCTACAGCGATAATGATGACGACACAAACAACATTTCATCTTCCGCCTCAGGCGCTGACGACTGGTCCGCTGAAGATTTCGATGACTACTCTCCGCCGTCCGCACCGATGTTCGAACCGCCGCCGTCCGAACCTTCAACTAGTGCTGAAACCGCTGAAGAAGCAGACTGATCCTCTGGTTCATTCGTGTCTATTCTCGGCCTTCCAACGAAAGCCCCATACAACCCTGCCGGTATAATTAAGATCGACCCTACATTCATCCACAACGGATGTGGCAGGCTTAGTAGCATTAACACTGCACAAAGAACCATCACACAGATCGTCGGCGCCGCATGCGCGTAAGGTAATTCATCGGTAAATCGAGCGGCAAACCACGCGCCAAAATATGTGCCACTTATCCAACTCAACAAGACCATCGCAATGGCGCCAAAAGGTGCTGTTGGCATCCAAGCCTTAACAATCTTGATTGTCTCTTCTGGCGTCGCACCTTCAAGTCCTGCTGGTACTTCAAATAACACATGCCCTAATTGCTGCACCACCGCTACCACTATTATGGCAAACACCACTCCGCCAAATGCAACGGCAGTACTTTTAAGCGTTTTCATCACACATGCCCCTAGCAATAATACAGAATTTTCCTTGCCGCGAGCTTCGACCAGTTTACTGGTAACGATAGAAACTCTCTAAACACAACGCCCCGATAGCAGTGCTATAGACCGTCCCACCATAACCTGCCCACTTAGTCACTGCCGGCCAACTTCCGTCGTTCCGCTGCATCTGCGGCAAGGTTTGCTTCAAAGCGACCGTCCAACGCTCCCACGGCTCTCCACCAACGAATCGTAATGACAAACTACCGTAATACCAATAATATAAATCCGGTTGTTTGATCGACGGCAACCGTTTTAACAAATACTGTGTACCCTCGGTCAGTTGTTCCGGTTTGTTCTGAACACCTAACCACATGCGGCACGCCATTGATTCCGCCGTCATTGCCGCAGTTGCTCCGAAACCAGGTCGGTAGGAGGCTAACCCCCGTTTTAAGCCTGTGTTGCAAGATTGCAAGAACTTTAGCATCAGCTTTTGCGTCTCCGGCGGTGTTGAAATCCCTGCCTGCTGAGCGCTCTGTAACGCCAACACCTGCCAGCCAAACTGACTCATGTCACCCGGGTCACTGCGTTGGTATCGCCACCCACCGGTCAACTCGTCCTGGCAACCAAGCGTATACTCTATCGCTCGCTGGGCACATCGCTGTAGACGTTCATCGCTGGTCATTGCATAAGCTTCACACACCGCTACGGCTGCCATCGCGTGACAATACATCCGCGCAAACATCGTTGCATTGCCTGCTAGGCTCCCATTAGCAGCTTGTTGCGCCAGTAAGTACTCTAGACCGTGCTGCACAGCTTCACGCCTCGAACCAACTAAATGCGTATTGCCATCACCCAATAATGCAAGCAACGCCAGTCCTGTGATACCATTATCAGCGTTCACTCCGGTAGAAGACCTCTGCTGTCCACCCACTTGGCGATCAACACCAGCACGATGTAGCGACGCGTCCCAACTACCATTCTCTTCTTGATTAGCTACGAGCCACTGTAAAGCGGCCTCTACTGCCGCGGCCGTATCGCGAGTCGCGCCAAATCGAAATCCCTTAATACCACTCGACGAATTTTCCGTCATTCTCTCGGTCGCTTGCTCAATTACCGGCGCAAATCGATTTTGATATCGTAGAGGAATCTCAGTCCCGTCCAAACGCTTTAAGGTTGTTGGACCAACGTTGGCGACAGTATCGGATATCGTATCCGCGACATTCACTGACGGTGGGGAACTGTCCACGGTGTTGGCCGTCTGTGATTTCACGCCGGTGGCATTAACACCATCAATTGCGGCTGAGCTTACCGGTTGAATTTCTGTTAGCGGTGACTCTTTTTCACCGGCGGTAACGTCACCGCTGTCGTCTGTCACATCAATATCCACCGCCGCCACTGCATCTATTGAATCGACCGTTGATGATGTCGGTTCCACAGGTTCGATATTTTCTTGTTCAGCAGTATCCGTCGCCTCCGTCAAATCCACAACCTGTTGAGTATCAATCATTTGCTCAGCACCGCCGGCCTTAACCATTGCCTCTTGAGCACCGACTCCTTCTTCCGACAGTACTTTATTGTCACTAGATTCTGCCCGTACAACTTCAGCGACATCGTTTTGTTCGTCCGTAACGTCAACTAACGCAATTTTGACTGACTCAACCAGTGCCTCGTTACCTCTAATCCCAAGCCACTGTGTCCCGTAAAAAAAAATCACCATTAACAAGTGCGCGAAGATACTGAGAACGAGACATTTAACAAGCGGTCGACCTTGACCAAGTTTTGTCCATGACATCACAAAAAAAGAGATCGTTAAAACCAGCAACCCAATCCAGACGATGGCACCTGTCGTCTGACTGATAATCGGGGCAGAATACTCGAGCGTCGCAAGCAATAAGCCACGCAAATAAACGAGGCTTGAATCATTCAATAAATAACTATCGATTAGCGAATTGATCATTTAACACCTCACTCACGAGATGCCATGCGAACTGAGATACCGAGATCATTCACTCCGGCACGTCGACAGACGCTAAGCACATTGGCTACGTTTTGAAATGCCCCCTCGGCATCACCGCGAATGATTACATGTAATTCTGCTCCGCCGTTAGCACGTTGTTTAAGATTCTCTTCTAGTTCATAAATCTCCATTACGTCATCATCGACTGAGACTCGGCCATCATGGAATACAGCTATCACACATTGCTGAGCCTCGGTCACGGCCGTGGCACCGCTAGCGACTTGTGGAATCGATACTTCCAGTTCCTGTTCAATTTCGGTAAACTTCGTACCGACCATGAAAAAGATGATCAAGAGGAAGACGATATCAATCATCGGCGTGAGATTGAGAGTCGGTTCTTCGGCACTGTTTAATTTGATGGGCATAAAATTAGGCCGCCTGTTTACGATCCGCAATTTTGAGATGTTTGGATTGTGTACGTTTTATACGGGAAAGTCCTTCTGCGGAAACAGCTTGTACCAGTTGATGACCATGTTCATCAACCCGCATCAAGATGCGGTCTACTCGGCTCGTGAAATACAGATAGATAATCAACGCTGGAATAGCTACGCTCAACCCTGCTGCAGTGGTAATCAGAGCTTGCCCAATCCCTGCAGCTAGCAATTCCGGTTTACCCATTGCTCCAGCATCCACTATCGCATTAAATGCTTTAATCATACCGATGACCGTACCTAGTAAGCCCAGTAACGGCGTCACCGTCGAAATCCCGTTAAAGAGTCTCAGGTAACGACGAAGTTTATTACTTAGCCGTTCACCGGCGTCTACCATCGCTTGTTCGACTTCTTGCGCGGGTTTGCCCCATTTTCGCAAGGCGACTAAAAAAACCTCTGCGACTAGAGATTTGTTTTCTTTACACAACCGATATGCCGTCCGTTTGTCTAGCTCACCAGACTTCAATTGTTCTAACATTCGTCGTACAAATGGCTTGGGAATGATCCGGCTAATTCGTAGGTTCATCATCCGCTCGAGTGAAAACATCACTAATATTAACGAGCAGATACCGATGGGAATCATCAGCAGACCTCCATCACCTAACAATGACAGAAATGATGTGGAATTACCGGTTTCTTGAGCAGAAACGACCGGCGTGAACAAAAACAGCGCAATCACCGGTGCGTAACTGCCTGTTTTGGCAACATTTTTCGGAAGAACTATCAACTTATAACATCCCTGAAACAACAAAGTCTTAGCAACCTACCCAAATTACCATCTCGTCCATGAAATAGTATCCAGATACAGGGCCAAAGGGCCAGTTTATTTATCGGGATATAACGCAAGCGAAGATTAGCGAAAAATACCGTATCCGGCCACAGTCGAGTCGAACAATAACACAGCGATGGTGCATTTACGACCGTCGGCCCGGAATCATAGCCAAAAAACAAAGGGAAGTCCGCTTCGATGAATCGAATCGGACTTCCCAAAGGGTCACACAACGGGGCAATACGCGGTGTGTTCATTCATGTGGATATTTTGGAACGAGTACCAACCATTCCCCTGATGTCTAATACGG
>Ga0302117_10000166_pt1 | contig 25446 bp, 23 predicted proteins | sample AG5_322_MG_FD_203112 | JGI IMG/M metagenome (GOLD analysis project Ga0302117, IMG submission 203112) | Marine microbial communities from Western Arctic Ocean, Canada - AG5_32.2 | ecosystem: Environmental > Aquatic > Marine > Oceanic | place: Canada: Western Arctic Ocean | collected 2017-10-01 | reverse complement strand
CAAAATGTCGGACAAAATAACTGGTCCCCTGCACGTGGTAACTGTGCCCAAGAAGGACATCATTATTTAGCTCGACCCAATACCGATATGGACACCAAGGGCATTGCTGAAAGAGACAAATCCAACAAAAACTTTTCAGACATCCTCTATCATGGTGCAAAAACAAAAAGAGACTATTAAATCAGTGATTTAGGGGTGTTGAATCTTGCTCTCAACCACCAGCACGGGTATCATGCGTGCTCCCATACGGGCCTGTGGCGCAGCGGTTAGCGCAGAGGACTCATAATCCTTTGGTCGTCAGTTCAAATCTGACCAGGCCCACCATATTAAGTCCATAGTTATCAATAACTTGGCAATCATTTGGCTAATTGCTATTAAACGCAAAACCACCAAGTGCTCAATATGGTGCAACTAATGGTGCGACTAACTAATTTGGTTGGTGGTATAATTAGAGCACCAGCAATCAAACGACGTAGGCCACATCAAATTGGCGCTTACAACTCTCCAAGAACGCTTCGTAGACGAGTACATATCTCGCCCTGCTAACGCCGCACAAGCTTACATAACAGCTGGTGGGGCTCCCAAGAGCGCTAAAATCAGCGCATGCAAACTGCTCAAACACCCAAAGGTACAAGAAGCGCTAGATCGGCAACAAGAACGCTTACGTCGTGAGTTTAACGTTAGCCGTGAAAGTATCTATTCTGAGCTTCGGTCTATTATTGATAACCCTGAAACCAATACAACTGAAATGCTGAGAGCCATCGATATGTTATGTCGGATGTTTGGCCTATATAACCAGGTAGCGGCTAGCGACAATGATGCTAGCAGCAACAGCACAACGTCATTGGGTTTGCAGGGTATGACGGATAAGGAGTTAGAAAACCTTATTTCAAACGACAACGCCTAAAATTGATCGGCTTGCCGGTCTGTTTTCGGTGTTCACACCCTAGGTCTCTGTTATTACCCGATAAGTTGGCCTGTCTGCGGTCTCGACATGCGCGGATGCGCCACTTGGAGTATAGCGCAGCGCACCGCTTTAGCGGGGTGTGAAGCGAAGCGACGAGGGGTGCGTTAGCGCCCTTAAGACGCAGATACAGACTACTGCGCGGACGAATAAAGGGCCCCCTCAAAACAAGGTTCCAAAACCCTGAAATCTAAATCCTAAATCTGTAATGTCGAATCGGGGGAAGCCCCACTTTTCAAGGAAGGGTACCTACCTATTCGACAGGTAGATCGAACTAAAAATAATTTCAAAAATAATAATATTCATTTTTATTCAACGCTAATTTAACTACTTTCCACCGAATCATTGGATAGCATTCTTTCTAAAGACTTTTTTGCTTACCTCAGACTGAGCCGAACCACTCAAGTAAGCAAGAGAACGTGTTTATGTCAAACATAGGTATAGGTAAGGACAAATCTATACCCATAGGTGAGAGCTTAACCACAAACGCCATTAAGGGAATGATGGACCCTAGAACAGGCAAAGCCTTTTGCACTGGCTTTATGACGAGCCATAAGTTCAGACATACTGCTAGCGCCATGATAAATGAGATTGAATACCCTGCTGACGCCATAGAGCTTCAGATGGCTCATTAACCCAGAACCTCGTTAGAGGTACGTACAACAAAGCACAGCTAATGCCTACCACGACCAAGATGATGACGGAATGGGCTATATTTATATACGATTTACTCAATAATTAGCAATTAATAGCTATCACTAAAATTCTGTTCGCCTACGACATGTCGATAGCGGCTCACAGCGCTACATTTGGTCTGCCAGAAATGAAACAAGACAGGTTATGACTGCAAGCGATGTGTTTCGCTTAGACCAAGGAATAAATCCTACTGGAGATATTATCGATACCAAACGTCAGCTCACTTGGGTTAATTAATTACCAGCTGTAGAGGAGGGCCCACTCTAGAAATATCAAAAAACTCACCCTTGGCCGCGCAATTTCGCCTGCAACTTGCCATGCGGCAAAGACTGCTGACAAAGCTAAGCTCTGGCAATTAAGTGAAAGAATTTAACCTGTCGCCAGCTCAATTTATGATACCTTAACGGCTTCTATTGCTTTTGCAAAGAAGCCACAGCCCCATTGAGGAGGGTGTTAAATATAGCCAATCCGGGAATGGGTTTCTAATAGGGTCAGCTGGGTATGCATATAAAAAGTAAGTTTAAATAGCTTAATCTAGAGGTTTGAGAAGGCGCTATTTTTGATCGAAAATTGATATACTTACGTTAATTTTTCATATGGCAAACCTACATATTGCTCGGCAATTATGCCCCGGCCATATTCAGATGACAGGTAATAATTTAGTTCTGATTCCATAAATCGCATAAACGTATCACCATCTAGACCCCCAGCATTCGTTTCGCCAAAATTGTGCAACATATTACTCATCCACCACGAGAAACGCTCACCATTCCATACGCGGCGCAATGCAATTTCAGAATACTGATGTATGCAGGCTTTATCTCCCTGTTTATAGACCCGCGTGAGAATTTTATAAAGAGTCGATACGTCAGATGCTGCCAGATTCAAACCTTTTGCCCCAGTTGGCGGAACAATATGCGCCGCATCACCTACCAAAAATAGATTGCCGTATTGCATCGGCTCGCAAATAAATGAGCGCAAAGGTGCAATGCTCTTTTCAATGCTTGGGCCGGTGACTAGATTCAGGGCAATGTCTTCTGGTAACCGTTTTTTCAATTCATCCCAAAACGCTTCATCTGACCAGTCTTCTACTGTGTCCGTGAGAGGAACCTGTAAATAATAACGAGACCGTGTCTCTGATCGCATACTAGCTAACGCGAACCCCCGCTCGGTTTTACAGTAGATCAACTCGTGACTTACCGGCGGTGTGTCGCTCAACAAGCCCAACCAACCAAATGGATAAACACGCTCATGTTCAGTTCTCAACTCTAAGGGAATCGTCTTCCGGGAAACTCCATGAAACCCATCACAACCAGCGATGTAATCGCACTCAAGACGGAACTGCTCTCCTCCTTGCTCAAAAAGCACAAAAGGTGAATCTGCTTTCAAATCATGTAATGATACTTGACTGGACTCATAATACGTTTCCAACCCGCTTGCTGACCGAGCATCCATAAGGTCTTTGGTGATCTCAAGTTGCCCATAACACATCACTGTTTTACCACCAGTCAATGCTTTCAAGTCGATACGAACACGACGGTCACCTACCGATATTTCAAAGCCATCATGGACTCCACCTGCAGCATCCATATTTGTCGCCACTCCAGCCTCGCGTACCAAATCGACAAAGCCCTGCTCCAAAATTCCGGCGCGGATGCGACCCAATACATAATCACCAGCCACTCGCTCAACGATTACATTACTAATACCCTGCTTGGAAAGAAGCTGACCTAATAACAACCCTGAAGGCCCCCCACCAATAATCGCGATTTTGGTTTTAATTATTTTCATGCAGCTCTCACTTTTATGATTCATTTAACATCTGTATATGCCTGACACAACTTATGTATATATTCCTCTTTTTGTGATGAATTCTGAATTCAATAATCAGACATATACTTGTACTTTTTAATCAAAATGATAATATGGTGGATCTATAAAACCTGTCGTAAGGGCTACCATTCGCGAGAAGAAAAAACACTCTATTCCACAGTTTGGCCTCTACGGAGAAATTAACCATTCTCAGGAACCAGGATTTGTACATATAGAGGATATAGTCACGCGAAGTAGTGAGAACGGCTGGCTAATCAAGCCCCATCGTCATATAAAAATGTTCCAAATTTTATTTATGTACAATGGAGAGCTTGAACTAACGCTTGATGAAAAAAAAGACTCTATCTCCGGCAGCTACGCCATCACAATTCCACCTGGAATTGTCCATGGATTTCGTTTTATGCCGGGGGCTGAAGGTGTCGTACTGTCAATTGCAGACCCCTTGCTGGCATATCAAAAAAATCAAGTTTCACCCGGCTATTTTGGAGATATACTCGATCACCCTCAGGTGATGAATTTTAGTCAAAAAAATGTACTTTTAACGCAACTAGTCCAATATCTTTCACTAATTAAAGGTGAGTCAGAACGCACTGATGCCGGTTATCAACTAATGCAAGAGTGGCTAATCCAAATGGTGTTGATGACGTTAAAAAGGCTGTACGAACAAAAACATCATGAAGAAAGGCATAGTGCAACCTCGCACACATCTACTGGTAGCCAGCTACTCAGTAGATTCCGAAAACTGCTGGAAACGCACTATCGGCAACATTGGAAAGTTAGCCAATACTCTGATGCGTTAAATACCTCAGTATCTAGCCTTAATCGACTATGCCATGAAAATCTCAGTGTAACTGCCAAGGCTATAATTCAGGATAGAGTTATGATTGAAGCAAAAAGACGATTAATTTATACACAGGAACCTCTCGACCAGATGGCATATACATTGGGATTTAAAGATCCTGCTTACTTTTCTCGCATGTTCAAAAAAATCGAACAGGTCTCACCTAGCGATTATCGTAAACAAAAAAAACAACATCCAAACACAATTCAATTGTAAAAATATTTCGTTTTATAACAGGTATCACTTCCGTTTCTATTTTACCTGATTAAGGTGCTGCTCAATTCGATCCAGAGTATTCATGGCGGTAAAGCACTGCCCTACACTCGCGTTAGGTTCACGTCCTTCACGAATAGCATCAAAAAACTCTCTATCCTGCAGCTCAATACCATTCATAGAAACCGCAATATCTGATAAATCTACCGCATTCTCAAAGCCATCATACAATTCATCATAACGAGCAGTATATGTACCGTTATCACAGATATAACGGAAGAAGGTACCAAACGGCCCTTCGTTATTGAATGACAATGACAGCGTGCACAATGCCCCTGAAGGTACTTTCATGCCAATACTCATATCTAACGCAATACCCAAGTCGGGATGCAGAGGGCCTTGCAATGCTTGAACCTGACTGACCTCTTCTTGAGTTTGGTACTGAAATAGGTCAACCGTATGACAAGCATGATGCCATAAAAGATGATCAGTCCAAGAACGCTGTTCACCTTTGGCATTTGTGTTACTACGACGGAGGAAATACGTCTGAACATCCATTTGCTGAACCGTAAGCTCGCCTGACAAAACTTTATCATGGATCCATTGATGACTTGGGTTAAAGCGGCGTGTATGGCCTGCCATAGCGATCAGACCACATTTTTTTTGAGCGTCGACAAGGCGCTGTGAATCTTCGATATTATCAGCCATGGGTATTTCTACCATGACATGTTTACCCGCTTCCAGACACTGAATAGCCTGAGCCGCATGCATTTGTGTAGGAGTGGCAAGAATAACCGCATCAACATCTTCACGAGCAAGACTATCTGCCAAGTCTGTAGTGTAATGTGGAATATTACGATTGGCGGCAAAAGCTTTCATTTTTTCAGTATTAGTACCTACTATAGAGGTGACTACAGCACCCTCTATACAGCTAATAGCATCTAAATGTTTGATACCAAATGCACCTGCAGCACCTACTACGCACACGTTCATATTGAACACTCCAAAGTTAATAACGGGGTCACCAAATTTTTATTAACACTAACATCCGTTCTAATTTATAGGTAATTAAATAATGATATTAGATATTCATTTTTTGCATAGTATAGAACTGATATGTTATAGATCATCATTCATATCTTGCCCATTCCTGCGGAGTGAATTAACAAAGGAAAGCTGTGCTTTTGTTGGCTTCCAGCTCGACCTCATAGTAATACCAATAGGCCTGTGGACATTCCGTAGTTTATAAGAAACAGGCTTAAGTACTCCCTGACTCAACTCATGCTGTATCTGATGGCCCGAAATTATGGTGAGCCGATCACTTCCCAACAGCAATGAGCGAATAAGTATTTGAGAACTGGTTTCTACTATACTCCTAGGTAGCGGCACATTATCTTTAACGAATATAGATTCAAATATAGCTCGTGTGGGAGCGCCCTTTCTTGGAACAACCCATGAGTACTGTGACAACATGTGGGTGGTAATCGTCTGTGCCGATATTAATGGATGCTGTGGACGCGCGACAATTTCAATTGTCGATGTAAATAGTTCCTCCTGTACCACATCATCACTTGGTGGTGGAAAACGTAACGCACCGATTAGAAAATCGATATCACCATCAAGCAGGTGATATAAAAGATCATTATATGGACCATCATTCACAATAATTTTAACATCAGGAAAACTATTCGAAAAATCGATAATTGCTTTAGGTAAAACTGACGTACGTGCCAACGGCATGCTACCAATAACAATACGAGGGGCTTCACGATTATACAAAGAATCTATTTCATTCCGTCCCTGTGCTATTTCAGCCAAAGCCAACTTTGTCGCTTTTGCCAACAAGCGCGCCGCTTTACTGGCGCTAATACCTATACTAGTTTTTTCAAATAGAACAATACCCAGCAAGCTTTCTAACTCTCGTGCAGCTCGATGCACAGACGATTGAGAAACACCTAAGTTACGCCCTGCCATACTGAAACTCTGAGCCTCTGAAACTGCAACCAGCGCGCGCAATTGCGTTGAAGTCAATAACTGTAACAATTGGGAAGGCTGAACTCCTTTGACCCCACCAATGCGTACTGCACCTTTCAGTCCATTAATAAGCAAATCCAATGCTCTCCGCACCCGTTGAGCGAGAACTTCTCCGGAAGGCGTTACATACATTCCATCACTCCGCCTCTGAAACAGAAGTGCTGATAGGTTATATTCTAATTTGGATATCGCCTGAGTAATTGCTGGTTGAGAAAGAAATACCCGACCAGAAGCCTTACTAATACTTTTAGAGTCAACAACTTCCAAAAAAATACGTAAATGCCTGATGTTAGGACTTTTTAATTCCATAGCCGCCTCTTGAGCCAAAATACTAAAAACGCAGTCTATCTCAAAAATGAATACCCATGGGTTAAAAATCAAATGGAAAAAATGAGCATTTCGTATAATACTGTATCTCACATATCTAATTGACGCACCAAAAATTCATTTTTTAAAGTGAGATACATAATGATCATCGACTGCCATGGGCACTACACAACCACACCGCCTCAAGTCGGTGAGTACCGCGAAAAACAAAAGACAGCACTAGCCAGTAACCCTCATCACGTGGGTGAAAAAGGGTCCATTATTATCAGCGATGATGAAATACGTGAAAGCATTGAGAAAAATCAATTACGCCTGCAGCAAGAACGCGGTACCGATCTGACAATTTTCTCCCCGCGCGCCAGCTGGATGGGCCATCATATTGGCAATGAGAATACGAGCCGTTTTTGGACAGAACAACAGAACGACCTTATTCGCCGCGTATGCGATCTTTACCCAAGCAACTTTGCCCCGGTTGCACAATTACCCCAGTCGCCAGGAGTCCCCCCGAAAAAGTCAGTTGCTGAACTAGTTCGCTGCGTCGAAAAGATGGAATTCATTGGCTGTAACCTAAGCCCAGACACTTCTGGTGGGTACTGGCGGGATGCATCATTGGGTGACCGTTGTTTTTATCCTCTTTATGAAAAAATGGTCGAGTTAGATGTGCCTGCTATGATTCACGTCAGCGCTTCTTGTAATGATTGCTTCCATACAACCGGCTCTCACTATTTAGGGGCTGATACTGCTGCATTCCAGCAGTTGGTTATGTCTGATGTATTTAAAGACTTCCCGACACTTAAAATAATCGTGCCACATGGAGGCGGTGCTGTACCATACCACTGGGGCCGATTCCGTGGTCTGATGCAGGATCAGGGCTTTGCACCACTGGAGGAGTCTGCACTGAAAAACATATACTTCGATACCTGTGTTTATCACCAGAAAGGTATCGATCTTTTATTAGATATTGTGCCACCCGAAAACATACTTTTCGCGTCCGAAATGATTGGTGCCGTACGTGGTATCGATCCAGAAACGGGGTACTATTTCGATGACACTAAACGTTACATAGATAACAACACGAAACTATCTGCCGAGCAAAAGAATCAAATTTTTGAAGGCAACGCGCGTCGTGTATTTAGCCGACTTAAAATCTCTGACGTAAAATAGTACCACTCAGAAATAGGAGATAATGATGCATAAAAATATCGTTGTTCAAACAATTGAACGCGCAGACCCCGCTATCATCGAAGCCTTAGGCAAATGTGGCGTTGCTACCGTCCATGAAGCACAGGGGCGCCGAGGGCTTCTGGCTGATCATCTACGCCCTATTCAGCAGGATGTTACCGTTGCAGGTTCCGCTATAACCATTTCCGGTGCGGCCGGAGATAACTGGATGATGCACGTGGCAATCGAACAATGTCAGCAGGGAGACATTATGGTATTTTCTCCAACCTCACCTTCAAACTTTGGCTTCTTTGGTGACCTGTTGGCAACTTCTGCTCTGTCTCGCGGTGTTGTTGGCTTAATCATTGATGCGGGCGTTCGGGACACACGTGACCTGCGTCAAATGAAATTCCCAGTTTGGGCTAAACATATCTTCTCTCAGGGCACCATTAAAGAAACCCTTGGTTCAGTTAACATTCCAATGTCTTGTGCGGATGCCATCATTAACCCTGGTGATATTATCATTGCTGATGATGATGGTGTGGTTGTTGTCCGTCGAGAAGAATCGTCAGAAGTTCTCGCAGAAGCTCAGTCTCGTGAAGCCCGTGAAGAAAAAAAGCGTATTCGCATGGCCAATGGAGAATTAGGGCTAGATATTTACAACATGCGCGCTCGTCTTGAAGAGAAAGGTATCAAATATGTCTGATTCAACGCGCTGTATGTGGATGAGAGCCGGCACATCGAAAGGCGCCTACTTTCTTGCGGACGACCTACCTGCAGATACATCTGAACGAAATGAATTTTTATTGCGTATCATGGGCTCTCCCCATCCACGCCAGATAGACGGCATTGGTGGCGCAGACCCACTGACATCGAAGGTAGCCGTGGTTAGTAAGTCTGATAGAGAAGGTATTGATGTCGACTATCTTTTTTTGCAAGTGTTTGTCGATCAGAACATTGTTACTGATGCTCAAAACTGCGGTAATATCTTAGCCGGCATCGGTCCATTTTCAATTGAACGCGGACTTATTCCTGCAAAGAATGGCGAGACAACCGTCACTATCTTCATGGAAAACACCGCGCAAATTGCTATTGAGCAAGTACCAACACCCAATCGTAAAGTGACATATGAAGGTGATTCGCGCATTGATGGTGTTCCAGGAACAGCTTGCGCAATTCCTATCACTTTTCCAGATACAGCCGGCTCCAGTTGTGGAGCGTTACTGCCAACAGGTCATCAAGTCGACATTATTGATGGTGTTGCTGTGACCTGCATCGATAACGGTATGCCTGTCGTAGTCGTAAATGCTGCTGACATGGGTATTAGCGGTATAAAAAGCCGTGAGATGCTAGAACGAAATGAACCGCTAAAGGCCAAGCTGGAGTCGATTCGATTACAGGCAGGCCCAATGATGAATTTAGGCGATGTAAGTCAAAAATCTGTCCCAAAGATGACCATGGTGAGCGCTCCCATTAACGGCGGTTGTATCTCAACACGTACATTTATACCACATCGTTGCCATGCCTCTATTGGCGTACTATGCGCTGTCAGTGTTGCAACGGCCTGCCTTTTGCCTGACTCACCAGCATACAAGCTGGCTAACATTCCAGAAGGCCCACGCAAAGCATTAGCGGTTGAACACCATATCGGTGAAATGACTGTTATTTTAGATATCGACGGCGAAGGCAATGCCAACAACGCCGCTATTCTAAGAACAGCGCGTAAGCTGTTTGATGGCCAAGTCTTTTCCTAATAATTGCCTAACAAGAACTTGAGGAATAAAAATGGACGCGGATTACCTACCTTTTCACCCTAATCCAAGCCAGCCAGTTTTCACCGCACCAGATGGAGCTGTGGATGCACATTGTCACGTCTTTGGTCCTGTGGATAAATTCCCTTACCACCCAATGCGTAAATACACACCTTGCGATGCCTCTAAAGACCAGCTTTTTGCTTTGCGTGATCATTTAGGCTTTGCTCGTAACGTTATCGTTCAAGCGTCTTGTCACGGTACAGATAACACTGCACTGCTTGATGCACTGCGAACTTCTGGCAACCTAGCACGTGGCGTTGCTGTAGTTGACTCCCAGGTCACCGATGCAGAATTAACACAGATGCACGCGGCAGGTGTGCGCGGTGTGCGCTTTAACTTTGTGAAACGCCTGGTCGATACAATACCGAAAGAAGTGTTCCTAAACATTGCCACCAAAATCAAAAAACTAGGATGGCACATTGTTGTATATTTCGAAGCCCCTGATCTAGCCGATTTAATTCCATTTTTGAAGGAATTAGACACCGTTATTGTCGTCGATCATATGGGCCGCCCCGATGTAACAAAAGGAGTTGAGGGGGAAGACTTCCAGAATTTTGTTAACCTGCTCTCTGAAAACTCAAACATCTGGACAAAAGTAAGCTGTCCAGAGCGCCTTACGCAACAAGCCCCTAATTATAATGACGTTGTTCCTTATATGCGCACTTTGGTTGAACAGTTTCCGGATCGCGTACTTTGGGGGACAGACTGGCCACACCCAAACATGATATCCCATGTACCTGATGATGGTAAATTAGTTGATGTTATCCCTAAAATCGCCCCAACAGCGCAGTTACAACAAGCCCTGCTGGTCGACAACCCAATGAGACTATACTGGTCGTAAGGAGAATTACAATGTCCTATCTGGATAACCCAACCCCTGTGCCTGGTACCTATTTTTTTGATGGTAAAATGGCACCTAAGGGATATGGTCTCAATAAAATGTGTTACACGTTCAACAACAAAGATGCTCGTGATGAATTTTTGAAGGAAGAAATGGCATATTGCGAGAAGTTTGGACTTTCCGATGCGCAAAAAGAAGCCATCAAAAACCGAGATATAATTGGTTTACTGGAAGAAGGTGGCAACATTTACTTTTTGGCTAAGTTTACAGGCATTCTTGGCCTAAATATGCAGGATGTTGGAGCCATTCAAACAGGCATGAGCGTCGACGAGTTCAAAGCAATGTTAGTAAAGGCAGGAGAATAGAGATGGCAAAAATTATAGGTGGCATCACCACATCCCACATCCCTGCTATAGGTAGGGCAATTACTCTTAACCTTCAAGAAACACCTTACTGGAAACCTTTCTTTGATGGCTATCCACCAATACGCCAATGGTTAGGTGAGAAAAAACCAGATATTGTTGTGTTGTTTTATAACGATCACGGCCTAGAGTTTTTCCTGAATAAAAAACCCACCTTCAGTATCGGCGTAGCTCCACAATATATTAGTGATGACGAAGGCTGGGGAATCGCTACTATACCGCCCGTCACGGGTGAAACTGAGCTTTCATGGCACATATGTAACACTCTTGTAGAAGACGAGTTTGATATCACTATATGTCAGGAAATGAAGGTAGACCACGGTCTGACTATTCCTTTGCAGCTTATGTGGCCTGGCAATACATACGGCCACATTAAAGTGATTCCAGTCTGCATCAACTGCGAACAACACCCGATGCCTTCATTGAAACGCTGCTTCAACCTAGGCCGCTCCATTGCCAAAGCCATCGAAACCTTCGATAAAGACCTTAATGTTGTAGTATTTGGAACAGGTGGTATGTCTCACCAACTGGATGGCCAACGCGCAGGCTTTATCAATAAGCCTTTTGATCTAATGTGCATGAATAAGATAGTTAATGAACCAGAGGACCTGTTCCAATACAGCGTGCGAGACCTAGTTGAGCAAGCAGGGGCACAAGGGCCTGAGCTGAATATGTGGATGGGAATGCGGGGTGCTTTGAATGGAAAGGTAACCGAGCTACACAGGAACTACCATATACCTATTTCAAACACCGGTGCAGGCACTATGTTATTAGAAAATAAGTAAACGCCAATTTCTGATTTTTGAACAAAAATCGTTTTAGCTTAGATCTTGACTAAGTATCGCTAAGGAAGGGTATGGACTCTAGGCATTAACTAATAGTGGGATTTGCTGAGGTTAGCTACTCGGGTTATCTGATATTTTACAGACCCAAAAAAATATCCTTATCGTTTATCACATAGGTCTTCTAAATCTTAGCAAAGAATCGCACTAGCTATAAGAGCCTCAGCTGTAGAATTAGTCTGCACGGCACTTTACCTCTCCTCCATTACCATTCCTTAATTTAAGTATAAAAAAAAATAGCTTATGAATTTTTACATTAATGTACAGGCTAACCAAATTTACGATTATGGCCAGTTTGCATATCCAAAAGAGAGGTCCTGTTGTTGCGCAGCTTTTGGTCTTTTACTCATTCTACGAAACCCAGCGGGTGTAGTTCCAGCATAGCGTTTGAAGTAATGACTAAAAGTCGTTGAATCAGAAAACCCCAAGTCATTAGACAGTTGCTGAATGCTGCTCCCCGACCTCTCTAATCGCAATTTAGCTTCAAAAATAACCCGCTCCTGGATTAATTCACGAGGTTTTTTCAATAAAGTCCGTGTGCAAATTGCGTGCAACCTGTCATGACTAATCAGCAATTCATCAGCATATCGTTTAACTGTCCAGCGCTCTCGATAGTGTTTTTCAACAAGGTGTCGGAACCGCTGCAAAATAGTTGTTACTTCCCCATACCCAAGGTCTTTGGCTCCCTGATTCCCAGATAACCGCCATATACTCATTATTACAAGCCTAAAATAGGCTGCGACAGCCAAACGGGATCCTCGTTTAGGATCGTTCATCTCGATCATAAAGCCATGAGACAATCTATAGAGCTCTTCAAGATAATTCATTTCAGTTTTATGGATGACAGTATTTCGCTCTGAAAATTCACGAAGTAGAACCGACTCAGCACTAAAACCCAAAGATTCAATCAAAAGATCCTGAGAGACTCCAAGCAGATACCCAGAGCTACCTGCATGTATAGAAACAGAAAAGTTCTCAGAAACAGGTATATATAATACAGACCCTACAACAAGACCTAAATCTTGGTTAGCCGTAGACAGGTGGCCTGTTCCAGTGAGTAAGAAAAAAATATAGACAAAATCAGAATAATTACCCCGCTTAGGATCGAGTTTTTTATTGAGCAAAGCGGCTTCAATAAACTCGCAACGAGCATGCACATGGATATTTACAGTTTTAATATTTTGCATAGAGTTGATAAACCCAAAATAAATAGCCTAATCTCTGTAATCACAAAACAGAAATTCCTAATTTTAACAACTATAGACCAAATAATGACATTTACCTATCTAATATTTTCATTGATACTCTAATGCATAGGTATCGGAGTTGTATCTTCATATAAATGGAACAGCTCATAATTCTTAACTGAAACCCCATGACAGCGAGATCAGAAAGGTAAATTAATGGTTAAAGCTCACCAAGTGACACAGAATTTGAGCAGCTCATTTTCTCTTACAAATTTCAACACGTCATCTGAATTAACAGATAGAGACAGGGCCATTTCTGCAGCGAATAAAGCTGCACAGGCATACTATGGCTGGTCATCAACATTGCCTACTGAACGCAGGTCTCTGCTATTGAAGGCTGCTGATAATATTGAACGACATAGCCTAGAGCTAAAACAAATCGCCTCGGAAGAGGTTGGTTCAAAAGTTAGCTGGCTGGATAGCAATATTGAGACAGCTGCTAAGTTACTCCGCTATGCCGCCAGTTTAACAACGCAGATTGATGGTGAAATATTAGCCACTGACTACCCGAAAAAAACATCTATGGCCTGTAGGCAATCCGTTGGGGTCTGTCTTGGAATGGCATCCTGGAATGCACCTATCATTCTGGCTGTTCGTGCGATTGCTATGCCTCTAGCCTGCGGCAATACAGTCATTCTGAAGGCTTCAGAGCTTTGTCCTGAAACCCACAAAATGATTGGCAGAGTGATCACTGAAGCTGGCCTACCTGATAACGTTTTAACTGTAGTAACTAATGAGTTAGAAGAAGCTGACCAAGTAGTTGAAGCTCTGATAGCCCATCCAGCTATCCGCAGAATTAATTTTACCGGGTCAACCCGTGTTGGACGGGTAATTGCAAAGTTATCTGCACGGTATCTTAAGCGTTGTTTACTAGAGCTTAGCGGTAAATCGCCGTTTATTGTGCTAGATGACGCTAACGTCGAAGCAGCAGTTGATGCTGCGATATATGGATCGTTTGTCAATCAGGGCCAGCTATGTATGGCAACAGAAAAGGTTATTGTTCAAGATTCGATCGCCGATGCGTTCATTACCTGCTTTGTTACCAAAGCAAAAGTACTTAAAAGCAGTGTCACAGCAGACCCTAATCACAAACTTGGGCCTCTGATCAACATTGAGTCAGGAAAACGGATACAAGCACTAATCGATGACGCTATTGAAAAAGGTGCCGAATTACTCTGTGGTGGCAAGGTAAACGGGGTATTTTTAGATGCAACTATCATTGATAACGTCACCCCATCAATGCGAATCTATTCAGAGGAATGTTTTGGGCCACTGGCTCAGATCGTTCGTTGTTACTCAGATGAAGACGCCTTAACCATAGCAAATGATACCGAATACGGCTTATCTGCAGCAGTTTTCAGTAAAGATACCAGCCGAGCATTAAATATAGCCCGCAAGATAGAGTCTGGTATCTGTCATATCAACTCATCTACAGTTGCTGATGAAGCACAAGCCCCATTTGGCGGCATGAAATCTAGTGGTTATGGCCGGTTTGGTGGCAAATCATCCATTGATGAATTCACAGAACTTCGCTGGATAACAGTAGCCCAAGACGGCAGCGGGTCGCCTCCAATTTAATCTATATTCAAATGAATTTTTTAGGCTGTACCACAATAATAACTAGCCCTATGGGGCGATATCTTAACAGGAGTTTTACCATGAAAGAACCAAAAATAAATCAAAATAGAATTTCAAGACGTCAATTTACATTCTCTGCGTTAGCAGGGACCGCCTTGCTTGGATCAAGTTCAGTTTTTGCATCAGAAGAATCTAATAAAAAACTACGCATCGGATTTATCAGCCCACGCACTGGACCGCTAGCAGGGTTTGGCAAAACTGATCCTTATATACTTACTCAGGCACGTAATGCACTGAAATCTGGATTGACTATTAAAAACGTCGTATATGAAGTTGAGATTTTTGATAGAGACACTCAGTCAGACCCCTCCCGTGCCGGCCAATTGGCTAAAGACCTGATCAATAATGAAAACATCGACCTGATGTTGGCAGTTTCCACTCCTGAAACCATTAATCCAGTATCTGATGCATGTGAAGCGGCTGGTATTCCATGTATTTCTACTGTAATGCCATGGGAAGCTTGGTATTTTGGTCGCGGTGCCATAGCTGGCGAGCCATCACCGTTTAAGTGGACCTATCACTTCGGTTTTGGTGTTAATGAGTTTTATGAGTCATATATTTCCCAGTGGAGTCTAGTTGCAACCAATAAAAAAGTCGGTGTAATGTATCCTAACGACGCTGACGGCAATGCTATCCGAGCAGTACTAGCACCTCAACTTGAAGCCGCTGGTTATACGATCATTGACCCTGGCGCATATGAAACAGGCACATCTGATTTCTCTTCCCAAATCGCATTATTTAAGCGAGAAGGTATTGAAATATTTAACTCATTTCCAATCCCACCTGATTTTGCAGCATTCTGGCGCCAAGCAGCACAGCAGGGTTTAACCCGCCAGATAAAAATCTGCCAGGTGGCTAAAACAGGCCTATTTCCTTCTGATATTGAAGCACTAGGTGGCCTCGGCGAAAACATTGCTAGCGCAGCATACTGGCATAAAGCATTCCCTTATCGGTCTCCACTTACGGGTCAGAATGGTGTAGAACTCTGTGATAGTTATGAAACAGAGTCAGGTGAACAGTGGACCCAACAACTGGGTGCATCGTTGTCTCTGATCGATGCTGGTGTAGAAGCCATGCGCGCAACTACTAACCCTAAAGATAAAGCGGCACTTGCAACTGCGATTAGTCAGCTCAAGACTACTACAATAGGCGGCAGACTCGACTTTACCAGCGGCCCAGTACCAAATGTAGCCTTCGGGCCAATAATTGGGACGCAATGGGTAAAAGCAAAGACAGGACCGTTCGAATATGATTATGTAATTACGGAAAATGCTACCGATAAGAACGTACCGGTAGAAAGCGTTTTACGTCTATACAACTCATAAAAAGAGTGAGAAAAACTGATGGCACCTAATAGATCAGAAGGCTTGCTTGCCGAAGGGATTATCAAAAATTTTGGAGCAGTCTCAGTATTAAAAAATGTCAACTTCGAGATGCGATCGAATGAAGCCATTGGGATAGTAGGTCCCAATGGCGCTGGTAAAACGACATTTTTAAGCGCATTGGCTGGAGCCTTTGTGCCTGACTCGGGTGTCATTTCACTCTATGGAGAGGATGTGACAGCTAAAGATGCATCAGAACGATGCAAACTGGGTGTAGTCCGAACTCACCAGATTCCTAAACCTTTTGGTGGAATGACAGTGTTCGAAAACGTTCTGGTTGCAGCGTTTTATGGCGTGAATGTGGATCAGGAAACCGCTTACCAATATACGCTGGACTCTTTAAGTCTTAGTGGTATGACAGAAATTGCCAATCGCCAGGCTGAAAACCTCGGTCTGCTGGACCGAAAGCGATTGGAACTCGCTAGAGCCTTGGCCACTCAACCCAAGATCCTCTTACTAGATGAAATTGCAGGGGGTTTAACTGACGCGGAGGCAGACGAGCTGATAGTCACAATAAAAGAACTACATAATCGCAATATTGGCATTATCTGGATAGAACATATAGTGCGTGTATTGCTGCAGGTTGTTGACCGATTAATTTGTATGAATGCTGGTGAAATTATCGCTGATGGTGACCCTAAGACAGTGCTTAATAATTCACAAGTCGTCAGTGCTTATCTAGGGGGAGCAGCCGAGTGACAAGTCTTAAAATTCAGAACCTCGATGTACAGCATGGACAACTAAAAGCGGTTCGTAATCTGAGCCTAACAGTTCAAACAGGTGAAGTAGTCGCACTTATTGGGGCTAATGGAGCTGGTAAAACTACCCTACTGGGATCAATTGCCGGAGTCCATAGGGCTACTAGTGGCAGCATTCTCTTAAATGGTCAAGATATCACAGGCATACCATCTCATAAACGAGTCCAGGCTGGTCTGGCCCTAGTCCCCGAGGGTAGAAAACTGTTTACCGAGATGACGATCGAGGAAAACCTTCGACTGGGTAGCACCTCAGCAAGACCAGGGTACTGGACTGTTGACAATGTTTTGGAGGTATTCCCCAATCTAATTAAAAGGCGTCATTCTAAAACTGGGTTGTTATCAGGAGGTGAACAACAGGCAACCGCCATTGGTCGGGCACTGATGAGTAACCCCGAAATCCTTATTCTTGATGAGGTTTCCCTTGGTCTGTCTCCTCTGGTAGTTAATCAAGTTTACGACTCACTGAAGAGACTATTAGAAACAGATACTACAATTATTCTGGTAGAGCAGGACCTCACTCGGGCAATGAAAGTTGCTAGTCGAGCAGTCTGTATGCTCGAAGGTGAAATTATTTTGAATAAGCAAATGTCTGAAGTTAGTCGTGAAGAGATTACTGACGCTTACTTCGGCCTTCATAAAGTTAAAGATAGGTAGCGGAGTTATGACGTGACAAACCAAATCATTCAGGCCATTTTATTGGGTGGATACTATGCGTTACTAGCATGCGGCCTGTCATTTATGTTTTCTATTATGAAAATTATAAATCTGGCCCATGGCAGTTTACTTGTTCTGTCTGCTTACATGTTTTGGCTCCTAGCAGATAACTATGGCATTTCGCCCTTTTATGGCATTTTCATTATTGTACCTATTATGATGTTTGTTGGATGGGGTCTACAGGTTTTTCTACTTCAGAAAAGTGCCAAAGCTGGAGAGCTTCTGCCAATCCTGACCACTTTTGGTCTAGCCATTGTTATTGAGAACTTACTGTTTCAGCAGTTTGGAGCAGACACGCGTTCCTTAGCTCCCTATATAGGGGATCTGTCATGGGCATCTTGGGAGATATATGAAGATATTTATGTTGGTAAAACATCTGTTTACATCTTAATAGCAGCAATCATAATTCTTGGTGGGCTCCATCTTTTCATGAAGAAAACCGCGTTAGGTCGACAAATTCGAGCCACTGCCCATGACCCCGAAACTGCCGGTTTGGTTGGGGTTAATGCCCGAAAAGCCAGTGTAATAGCGGTAGCCTTAGCAATGGGTACTGTTGCTGTGTCTGGACTGGCGCTCGGTATTAGGGGTGTTTTCAATGCGTATTCTGGAGGACCACAACTGCTGTTTGCATTTGAGGCAACCATTATTGGTGGTGCAGCATCTCTTTGGGGCACATTAATCGGTGGCATTATATTAGCTCTGGCACAAACAATAGGAGCTAATATTCATCCACAGGGCTTCCTGATCGGTGGCCACGCAATCTTCTTTACAGTGCTCTTTATACGGATATTTCTGTCAAAAGGTGGCATGAGTCGACGCATAAAGTCTGTTTTGGGTATTTCAAGATGAGTAAATGGTCAAAAAGTGTTTATATAGAACGATGGACTCCATCATCCCGCCGTGCGGTTATCATTGCAGGATTGATCATCCTTACCCTAGCTTTTGCGCCACTGTTCGCTTCTAACGGCGTATTGGACAGGCTCACAGCTTTGTTTGTTTACGTCATTCTAGCAGCGATGTGGAATGCCCTTGCCGGTTATGGTGGTTTGATTTCTGTCGGCCAGCAGGCTTTTTTTGGTCTGGGAGCTTACTTCACTATCCGGATTGCTCACCTGGGATTAGATCCTTTTATAGCAGTAGCTTTATCAGCGATAGTGGTGGGTATTATCTCCTATCCAATTTCCTTGATCATGCTCCGTCTACGGGGAGGAGAATTTGCCATTGGCATGTGGGTTATTGCTTCAATTATCCATTTACTGGTTAATTTGGATGGACTGATTCAGGGCGAAACTGGCATCTCGCTAATCAGCCTGAACCAGTATGAAGCTGATACCCGCTTGACTACTATCTATCTACTTGCTCTATTCACGATGACCAGCCTGTTGGTGATGCTGTTCTTAGTACTCAGAAGTAGAGTAGGGTCAGCTATCGAGGCGATCCGTGATAATGAAGACGCAGCAAGCTCAATCGGAGTGAACCCAGAAAAAACTAAGCGTTTATTATTCGTGCTAGCAGCCTTTGGTATTGGTGCAGCCGGAGCAATTTGGTTAACAACAGCAACTTCTTTTCAACCCAAAACTTACTTTAGTGTGCAGTGGACCGCCTACATGATTTTTATGGTTCTTGTTGGTGGTATTGGTAGATTTGAAGGTCCAATACTTGGTGCTCTGTTGTTCTTCTTAGTTGAGACCTGGTTTAGCAGCTCTGGCGTTTGGTATTTAATTGGGCTCGGTGCAATAGCCATCATCTTCTCTCTATTTTTACCTAAGGGCCTCTGGGGAGAACTTGAGCGGCGCTTCAACTGGCAGTTCCTCCCGATCGGGTATCGCGTTGAACCTAAAAATAATAAATTGGAGTAAACGCACTTACAGCCTTGAAGACTAAGCCTCTTCAAAGGTACTAGATTTTTAAAATAGCTAACATTTTACTTTAGGAGCTTAATTACAATGGATATCAACCTACTTATAGATGCTGAATATGTTCAAGCATCAAACAAGACAACTTTTACCCGTATCGATCCGGTAACAGATGATGTCGCAACAACAGCGGCAGCAGCAACCATCAGCGATGTTCTTATAGCCGTTGCATCAGCAAGCACTGCGTTCAAGAGTTGGTCAAAAACTGTGCCAGCCGAACGTAGGACACTGCTATTGAAAGCAGCTGATATAATGGAATCAAAAACTGATGAGTTTATTCAAACAATGATTACAGAAATTGGTTCGACTGGCCCTTGGGCTGGCTTCAACGTCATGCTGTCAGCAGGTATTCTGAGAGAAGCTGCAGCTATCACAACCCAGGTTGGTGGAGAAATAATTCCGTCCAATAAGCCAGGCACCCTGGCAATGGGTATAAACAAACCTAAGGGTGTTTGTGTCGGCATTGCACCCTGGAATGCACCGATAATTCTGGGCACTCGAGCAGTCGCCACCGCAATTGCCTGTGGTAACACAGTTATTCTTAAAGCCTCGGAGCTTTGCCCTGCAACACACTCGTTGATTGGTAGAGTGTTCAAGGAAGCAGGCTTCCCTGCTGGGGTATTAAATGTACTAACCAATGCACCTGAAGATGCTCCTGAGATAGTTCAAGCCCTGATTTCAAACCCAGCGGTTAAGCACATTAATTTTACTGGTTCTACTCGTGTTGGTCGTATCATTGGCAAGTTAGCAGCTGAACATATAAAACCCGTACTACTGGAGTTAGGAGGTAAAGCACCGTTAATCGTTCTGGATGATGCAGATATCGATTGCGCTGTTAACGCGGCTATCTTTGGAGCCTTTATGAATCAGGGGCAAATTTGTATGTCGACTGAACGCCTAATTTTAGATGAAAAAATAGCTGACGAATTCAGTAAAAAATTAGCAATACGCGCGGCGCAATTACCAGCAGGGAACCCAAGAGATAAGGTTGTACTTGGTTCACTGGTCGATATGGCCGCAGCCAAAAAAATGGATCAGCTTATTGAGGATGCCACAGCCAAAGGCGCAGTTCTTACTGTAGGAGGGTCAAGAAATGGTACGATTTTTGAAGCCACTATCCTTGATCATGTCAACGCCGACATGCGTATCTATAAGGAAGAATCATTCGGCCCAGTAAAATCGATTATCCGAGTAAAGGGAGAGGCGGAAGCTATTCGAGTTGCAAATGATACCGAGTATGGTTTGTCCTCTGCTGTATTCACGCAAGATATTCAACGGGGCTTGAGGGTCGCCGATCAGATTGAAAGCGGCATGTGCCACATTAACGGTCCAACTCTGGCTGATGAGCCACATATGCCATTTGGCGGTGTTAAAGAAAGTGGTTACGGCCGCTTTGGTGGTAAATCGGCTATTGCCGCATTTACCGATTTACGCTGGATCACAATTGAAAACCCTAACCAGCACTACCCTTTCTGATGTTAAGGTAGTGCTATTATGCGTCTCTGGGGAGCTTAACAGTCTCGTAATTATGACAAAGTTACCTATGACTCTAAAGTAAATAATACAACGCAGGAAAAAACAGGTATCACCGCATATATCTGTTAAAAGGAGAGATGAATGAGTTTTTTAGGTAAAAAAATAGTAGTAACAGGCTGTTCTTCTGGCATTGGCGCTAAAACTTGTGAGCTTCTTAAGCAACAAGGAGCTATTGTCATCGGAGTTGACCGCAACACCACCAGCCTCAATGTTGATGAATTTTTTCAGGCTGATCTATCTGACCCAAGATCTATTGATGCGCTGATTGCCGCATTACCAGCAGGTACTGACGGACTGCTAAACGTGGCTGGTCTGCCACCCACATCTGGCGCTGTTTCAGTGGTTCGGGTAAACCTTCTTGGCCTTAAGCGCTTAACTCTAGGATATGTCGATAAGCTGGCCGATGGCGCCGCAATCGTAAACGTTGCCTCTCTTGCAGCTCTGGGTTGGCAGGATGCAATTCCCGCTATTAAGGCCGTAGATAAGATCACAAACTTTGAAGACACAGAAACCTTCTGTAATAAACATAATATTGACGACGCCCGCAGCTATTTCTTTACAAAAGAAGCGTTAGTTGTATGGACAATGCAAAACCGCTGGACCTGGCGCAACCGTGGTATACGCATGAATTGTGTCAGTCCAGGCCCTGTTGAAACTCCAATACTGAAAGATTTTCTAGAGACCCTAGGCGAACGAGCTGCTGAGGATATGAAAGTTATGGACCGTGCAGGGACCCCTGAGGATATTGCCCCAGTTATTATCTTTTTGGCATCGGGTGACAGTGCCTGGATTCGCGGTACCAACATCGCATGTGACGGAGGTATGTTTAATCATGTCCAATGTGCAATGAACGATTTGTTGTAAGCTTTAAGTCAGCCTGGTCACTTTGAATGCTTTAATTCAATATAGCGCAGATTCCACAATTCTGCGCTGAATGACTTCATATTATGACGACACGCGCCAACTATTAGCCATAGAGATTTAACCGACAACTAGACCTTAACAGCATAAGAGACAAGTTTGTAATGCAGGACTAAGTCATTCTCAGGTAGTAACAACCTCCATTATCACCTGATCCATACTGGAAAATCTGCAGGTGTCGCAAAAACTATAACCTTTGCCTATGATTCAAGTACTAAGGGTCACCCCTCAAGCCAAGACACCCCAAGGTGTCTAATCATAAAGAATCATTATAGACACCAACACACTAGACACATACTCACACCTAGATTATGCGCTTAATATAACTTCTTTAGCTCTCAACTCATGAAGATAGCGGTGATGGTCTTTCCAAAGGTCTGGTTCGCCGACCTTGTAGAGGCGCCACAGTGGCGCTGCATCGCCTATTACGAAGGTGTCCTTTATACTTGAACAGGCCGCCTGGGCGAGTTTAGGTGCCATGAGCTGGCAGGCGAAAGATACCTGAATTGCTAATTTACAATGCCTGCGGCAACCATAAAAAACAATTCCTACCCGTCTGGGAGTTCATCAATCAACCATCCAAATTACCATGCTGCACCAAATCTAAATCTTCATTAAAACGATGATAATGGTCGCAGGCTTTAGCGCCATTTTCTGCATTAACCACGTTGCCAGGAGTGGCAGCAAACGTGTCCCAATGGGTTGGGCCAGCGCCTCCATATGTATGGCCTTCGATTTGATAGGCCAATGTTGCAGTGCCAAACAAAAAATCATTGGGGAAATCTTGGCGGGAAAATTTGATCATATTAAGCTATGGGTGCTGGGCCAGTAGATTGGCCTACTAGTAATTGAGATTCTAATAAAATGTGCCGCGCATCACCGCGTGGATTCGGGTTTTCAATGACGTCTATCAACATTTCTGCACACAGCTGGCCTGCTTCAAACACGCTGGAACGGGTGGCTGTGAAAATGGGAATATCACGGCCATTACGCAGATACGATATGTCATCATCATGAATGATAACAGAGATATCTTGGCCCATTTTTAGCCCCTTGTCAGAAATAGCACGCCTAACGCCAATGGCAGAGATGAGTGAAGACACCAAAAATGCCGTGGGTGGCACGGGCAGCTCTAGCATAGTGCATGCGGCTTGATAGCCTTGATCTTCGGTCATTTGAGAACAATACATATAATGGGCTTGGGCATTTATTGCTGCTTGGCGCAAGGCATCCAAATAACCTTCACGACGTCGCTTGGCAAAGTCCATATATTCAAGGCCATTGATCAACGCAATACGCTTATGCCCTAAATTAAGTAAAAACTGGGTGGCTCTCAAAAAACAATGGGTGTTATTTACATCTACCCAGTTGTAAGGCTCTGTGACCTCAGAAGCGCGGCCATGTAATACAAACGGAATACCCAGTCGATTGAGTAGTTTTATTCGTGGCTCGTCAATACTTGGGCCTTGCACAATAAGCCCATCGACTGCACCTTTGGACTTAAGATTATTATAAGCGCGCTCTTCATCCCCACTTGCCACCTGAGAAAGCAATAAATCGTAGCCATGCTTCGTATAGGTGCCCGAGGCTCCCGACAAAAAGTCACCAAAAATGGGGTTCACCATTTCGTCTTTAGTGGCCCCAGGAAGGATGTGCCCAATCATCATGGCCCTGCCTGTGGCTAAGCTTTTGGCCCTGGTGTTTGCGCTGTAGTGAAACTTTTTAGCCGCCGCTTGCACTTTAAGGCGCGTTTTTTCACTTACCTCTGGGTAGCCGCCTAACGCCCTACTGACGGTGGTTGGCGAGATACCTAAGTGATTTGAAAGTTCTTTTAGATTCATTAATTTTAAAGCTATTTGGTTGTATTTAGAGACATGATTTTATTTTCAATAACGTCCTTATTTTTCACTAAATAAGCCCTAACGTCAATAGTAGTGGCGTTATTATAGGCATGGGTTGTTATTAATAAAATGATTGACACTTAGTTTGAGTTTGTTTTAGTATGGATTTATTCAAAGCGCTTTGGAAGAATTTCTTGAGTTGTAGCTTTGGAAATTTTTATGCTGATTAAGGTTCAATCGCCATAAAATAACAATAATTTAGGAGAAATCAAATGAAGCCATTTATCTACGCAGGTGTCACTGCAGCAGTGATGTCTGCAAGTGCAGTTCAAGCAGGTACAGTATCCATATTCGGCCCTTGGTTGGGCCCAGATCAGGAAAACGTAGAAGCAGTGCTGGACGGCTTTGCTAAGGCCACAGGCCATGACTACTCTTATGTAGGTTCTGATAGTTTCGAACAACAAGTACGTATTGATGCTGCAGCAGGCTCTGCTGCTAACGTCTCTGTATTTCCACAGCCAGGCTTAGCTGCAGACCTTGCTAGCGCAGGCCAGCTTACACCTTTAGCCTCTGGCACAGCTGACTGGGTACGTGAAAACTATGCAGCGGGCCAATCGTGGGTTGATCTTGGCACATTCTCAGGCCCAAGCGGTGCTGACGACTTATACGGCTTTTTCTACAAAGTAGACTTAAAGTCTCTGGTTTGGTACAACCCAGAAAACTTTGACGATGCCGGTTATGAAGTGCCAAACAGCATGGAAGAGCTAAAAGCGTTAAGTGATCAAATTGTTGCTGACGGCGGCACACCTTGGTGTATCGGTCTAGGTTCAGGTGGCGCCACAGGTTGGCCAGCAACAGATTGGGTTGAAGACCTAATGTTGCGCACTCAATCACCTGCCGTATATGACCAGTGGGTGTCTAACGACATTAAATTTAACGACCCTCGTGTTGTTGCTGCTATCGAAGAATTTGGAGCTTTTGCTCGTAATGATGATTACGTAGCTGGTGGTGCAAACGCTGTAGCCACTACAGACTTCCGTGACAGCCCTAAGGGCATGTTTAGCTCTCCTGCGCAATGCTACATGCATCGCCAAGCCTCATTTATTCCTGCTTTCTTCCCAGAAGGAACAGTCATAGGTGAAGATGCTGATTTCTTCTACTTCCCTTCATACGAAAGTAAAAATTTGGGTAACCCTGTATTGGGTGCCGGCACAGTTTGGGGCATTACTAATGACTCACCAGAAGCTCATGCTTTAATGACTTACCTTCAGTCTACTGAAGCTAATGAAATCTGGATGGCTCGCAAAGGTTTCTTAACACCTCATAAGGGCGTTGATACCTCTAAGTTCTCTGACCCTACTTTGCGTAAAATGAATGGCATTTTGTTAAACGCAACTACCTTCCGCTTTGACGCATCAGACTTAATGCCTGGTGGTGTAGGTGCAGGATCTTTCTGGACTGGCATGGTTGATTATTCCGGTGGTAAGCCTGCTAAAGACGTCGCT
>Ga0302117_10000163_pt1 | contig 25623 bp, 10 predicted proteins | sample AG5_322_MG_FD_203112 | JGI IMG/M metagenome (GOLD analysis project Ga0302117, IMG submission 203112) | Marine microbial communities from Western Arctic Ocean, Canada - AG5_32.2 | ecosystem: Environmental > Aquatic > Marine > Oceanic | place: Canada: Western Arctic Ocean | collected 2017-10-01 | reverse complement strand
GGACGTGGCATATAACCAATGGCGGGATTGTTCATGCCGTGCAGTATTGCACACCCCTCTCGGCCATCCAGGATCTTCCTTTGACGCCTATGAAGGGACCGCAGATTACATAGTAGCCGTCAGTGATACATTATCTGGATTCAGTTTTAGTGACTGGAGAGGCCATGATGGGAATGACTACACTCAGAGTAGTGAGTTCGGTTGGTATTCTCTGGACAACAATTATAAGGTGGAACCCGATGTTGGGTGGGGATCGGGTGATTGGGTCACAAACACAGGTAGTCAATTCGTACTGAGCTCTAACGTAATGTATATGTATTTCAGAAATGGGATGCAGAGAGACAACGCAGCGACCACCGTACCATACCTAGTAACGAAATATAAAAGAGACACACCCAACGCCAACAATCAATGGATGAAGCTTCGTTACAATAAAAGAACAAAGGCATGGGAAGATGCGGGTTCCGCGTCTGATATGATAGTGCGTCCAGGGGATATACTTCATTATGATCATTGCCTGACATATTCCATCACATTGACCTCACAGCGTTACGAGTTCACCATAGAAGAAAGACCCGTGGTACCGCCATTCAGTGCGTTCGCCATCAGATCTGATTTTTCACAGAATTCACAATTGCCATTACTTTCTACTACATGGGACACGTACGGCCTTTCGGCCAATTTCGCGGATCCTTCTAATTTTGCAATCTCGTCAGTGTCGAGCCTTAACTTTTATCCTGTATCCTCGATACCACTTACATTTTATTCGTCCCCAACAGGACCAGTGACATTGAGCGCAACATTCGAGAATATGAACCCTGCTACGATCTCAACTGTGTTGTCCACCATAACCACAGTAGTAATAGATACATATGCATATACGACAGATGCAGCCAATTTCATGTTGAACGTGCCACTATCCGGATGGAACTACACCACCAACACATATGAAGCTAGTTCGTCAGGTGCGCGTCCTTTCTGGGCGGTTGCATATGACACAGATAATGACTATACAAAGAATAAGGGCTTAAACATCTGGGCGGGATCCCCTTCAGTGGTAGATGAATACAATTTCGCATCCCAACCACCATTCTCCAACATATTATTCCGTGAGGGGTATTATGTGGAGTATCAACGACGTGGCGTAGCAGATGGACCTGCCAACACTTGGGCTCAGCCTATAAACGGAACAGTACCACTGAACAACAAATACTGGAGACAGTTAACTTTTGATAGAGACAGCACCTCTAATTTATCTGCAGTGATGTTCAACAACATAGAAGAGTTGGTAATATCAGCAACAGAGATAGATTCCGATATAGTACTGGATATATCCAACACGGGCGACCCATTACAGATCAATTACTATGCCCGAAAGGCATTCACATGGAACCAGACATATTTGGATTCGTCCCAGGGACTTCCACCTACAGGCGGCGTATGGCAGCCCATTTTATCTGGGTTGTTGTTGTTGGATGCAGATCAACCATATGCTCATTTGACTAATCGCCACTTCCCAACTTACGCCATGGCACCTTATATTGGTGACCTATATACGGCGAAAGAATATGGCGGGTTCATGGTACCTCATAATTTGGGTGCAAGTACCGCACTAACACAGAGTGACACGAACATCCTAGAAACAAGAGGACAGTACAGCAGTGGAAACGTTTATCAGGATCCGTCATTATACAATACAGATGTCGGACTCACCAATACAGCACAGTACACACCAGTGTCCACCATAGCCACCGATGCCACGTGGATGAAGCAGTCTTTCATCAATGGCGTGAGACGTGGTATGATAAAGGACGCCGATATATATCAGGGATTCGTGCCGTATCAGACGACATTTGAAACATGGCGTAGGAATTCATTGGGTGTATTACAGCAGCAGGACTCGGATGCACAGTATAAGTATATCACAGAGAACCTGAGGGGATCTGCCCTGGGTAATTTTGAAACAGACATATTTGGCAATCAATACGGGTTATATACCGCGGAGTAATATATGGGAACGCTTTGGTTTAGAGATTTAAATGGTGATAGTGACAAAGCACATCGTGCAATGTCATCAGTATACAGTGTGGTTGTTGGTTTCTATAACGATGAGCTGGATAAAAGTGTCACATCAGAAGCGTTCAATGAAAGCATTGTGAGCTTCAATGTGTTTTTTGACACATGTGTGTTCGTATTGAACGATGCACTGATAACATGTAAGATAACATTAGATTTTGAGACGGGGGGCATCACCACCACTACTGACGAATGCAATCTGATCATCTTGTCCCTTTGCGCCGATACAGCCAACGATTTATACTATGTAGATCACTTTGTCTTCCCCGAAGACAAAGAAGTGACTTTTGGTTTTATAAAGATAGAGGATGGATTGGATACATCAGTTACGGTACAAGCAAGGCCCGTTATATATTCACTGGACCTAGAGACGTCAGAAATGATCATACTTTATAACAGTACATCGACAGACACGGATTTTGGTAATGGTCATATCCCAACTGGCTCATCCACATCAGTCATACATTCAGCCGCATTGACGTATAACGACACGAGGAGAGTATACAATATCACGTTTGCAAGAAAAGATACAATAGAAGGCATGTTCCTGTTTTCTTATAACATCCAGAGGAATAACAATGTATATGATCTCTTATCTGTAAAAGTTATCGAACCATTGTAAGTGAAAAACAGCACATGGAAATAAGTAATAATATATGCCAAACCAATTCTACAATCTACAAGCGTCATTTACACAGGTAACTGAGTTATCTGCAGCTAGTCCTCTGTACCCGTCAGCGACCGACCATCAATTCATATTGGATTGGTCGTACCCTGCACAGGATAGGCCCACCTTACTGCAGTATGATATCGAATCTGTTCGCATTTATAGGTACATCGGTGACCACAATGAATGCATCGACCCCAGAGATATCCCGGAACCCCCAACGAGTGGCATCCCAGGCACAGGAAACGCATCGAAGCTTAGACTGGTATATCAGGCAAATCAAAATGGTGCGGATGTCGACGAGAAGACATATACATATGATTCGAATGGGCTGAGGACACTCGAGTCAACGGATATCACCGCCAGTGTGTCCGTGACTAGCGTGACTCAATTTACAGACGATTTAAATTCATATTACAGTAGTGCCCTCTCACCTCACCTATCCAGGGCACATAATAGTGCAGTAGAGGAAACCAATAAGACACTGCTGAATGAGATATATTCAACCGAAAGGCCCCTTGTATACGTAATAGCAACATACACATCAGAAACACAAGATGCATTGGGTATGTCCTTGAATGCCCAGGGGGGCTCGGAGGACCGCTTGACATCATATTCAACGAAGACGCAAGTGAGGCATGACACACTACATTATGAATTTGACATGATGTGGACCTCTAGAATGAATAGAGGTGGTTCCACCGGTATCACCACTCAAGGCATTTCCAGAACCGCCATAGATGCAGATGCACTCCACCGCGATGACGGTCAGCTCGATATTCACAGAGGACCCAATGGCAGAGGTGGATGGGCGTGGGTGTCAGACAGAGGACCCAATGGATATGTATTCAGACTGAATCTCTCGAACGGCATAGCGGCAGGCAAAAGTACTAACACATATCAAAATCAAAGGATAGATGCCACAACAGGGAACACTAGTACACCAGCAGCTCCCGGCGAACAACCAGACGATTATCAGAGATATTACGGGCACGGCATTACACTGGATCGTGAAACCGGATTTTGTTGGACTGGATCAGGCGCGGGTCACGTAGTTATTATTTCAAACGCGGCACCAACAGGCAGCACCGACCAGACATTATCAAACACCCTTAAATCAGAGTTAGACGACGACCATGGCACACGTTATGACAATTGGTCGTTTGCACAGAATAACTGGGTACATACCGATACGCATGATTACGGCAAAACATATGGAACTGCTTACTGCGGTACAGAGAGAGTCAACATTGTGCTTCTAGGCGAAACCGGGCTCAAATATGAAAGAGATCCAGCGACAGAGGAAATATCATCTGCATCCATTGAATATCAGTTAGGGGTGTTCGGTGCCGTCAACAGCCGGAAGTCGGTCAATTGGTTAACCTTCTGTGTGAAGAGTGGGACATCAAAAACGGCATCTGATTTCAAAACAGGAAACAACGAAGACACAACAGAGTATCTCAGGAAACAGATTTTGATTCGAAAGACAGAGGATCCTTGTACGCACGAATGGAACGACCTAGGCTCTGTCGTAACCAAATGGAACCCTAATACTACCAATTTTGATGAATGGGAAGGTTTCTATGATTACTTCCATCCTGGTGGGGTCCAGTGGATTGCCCCAGTTTACACGAGTGACCCTTTGAGTGGTTACTACTTCCACAACCCATTACTTTCCGCCAATGATAAATTCAGCGAGGAGAACCTTGATACTGGGGATGCGGTGGTCACCCTATCAGGGCTCGGAACACCCACAACGTATGCGTCTGGTGATTGGAACTCATGGTATGACTATAGGTCCCAAGCAGCTACTGCAATCCACCTTCCGTACTGTATAAACAACACACCCAACGATCAGTTCATTTACATCGACTCTAACCAAACAGAGGTGAGAATAACGACTGCGACGAATGGTGATTTCGTGGTTGTGCAGGGAGGTGATATTTCAGATCCTGGCACATCTATTGTAACAGACCATTCACATCTATTCCCCAACCTCACCGCATCTGTGACCCCGCCTGCCGGATGGTTGAGTGCCGCTAATCCATATGTAGCTGAAGAAAAGTTCAGTGCTGTTTACTTCACTACAGCAGGGGATATAATGCAGCGTGCAATCGACACTGACACATGGGCAAGTTCAGAAGTGAGCATGGTAACACCGGCAACGTTTAGCAGCATGGCGTTGGATGTCGATGACACTAATAATATCATCGGCTTCGGAAACAAGAGAATTAAGATATATAGAATGGACTCTGATTTCACGGACAATGCGGATTCATTCCCATATGGCCCATCAGCAAGATATCCAAACGTCCCATTAGATGATCAACCCTATTCGGTAGTCAACACAAAAGAGATAGAATGGTTCTTGACAAGAGACCACTATGAGATGGATGACATCACAGCAAAGACATCAGCTGGTGGTAATTTTGTAAGCCAGACCGCATTGGATGCATGGATGTCTTTAGTAGAGTTCAATCGATTTGAAGCTGCACATGACGCGGACGGATTGGCGACGACAGTTTCTGATTTGACCTCTAGAGGGTGGGATCCCGCAGATACCCTTGGATACGGTGACACTACTTATACGGTGCGTTTCGGTGTTAGAATGGATTCGAGTGTTTACGACCCAGATGATAGCGCACTAGACGACCCCGCAAGCATAGTGGCGTTGATCCGTGAATGGTCAGATACGTATGCGTCCCCTGTATATGGTGCGATCTACGAAGACAACAGAGAAGGCAGGTACTTGCATCCTAACCACAGAGACAATCATTCAAACAATGAATGGAGGGCTCATCCTAGTTTTGAACAGGTGTCCACGGGTACCGTAGAGAAGGACGGAGGGGCCGCTGCGGATTATTGGTATAGATTACAGAAGGACATGGAGTTCTCTGGAAGCAGTGACTCATATAACCAGATGGTGGCTAATACAGTATTATCAGCTGGGGAGTATCTATACAACTATGATTTGATTCATCCAGAGGTCGTCACACCAACACTGACTATAGTAGTGACGGGCTCTAATGTACAGTCATACGCAGAGAGCACACCTGATTGTTATCCTTGGTTACAATTTACTTTGAGTGCAGGTCCTGCGGTGTCTTCTTATGATAATGCAGATATCAACTTCTCTTTAAATGCAGATCCGGGCACCTTCATTGTGAGGAATTGGTATTTCTACCACAGCGATCATCCACATCTGATACCAACCTCATACTCAGATCCTGCATTATATAGTTTGCTGACCAAAAACAATCAAGGCACTCTAACACAGGACCTTTCGACATATCTGACAAGTGTCGAGGTGGATTACACGTATATCGATCCATCAGTGGGTGGAAGAATCTATTTGAGCGACCCTGCGGTGGGTTCAAATCCATATAGTGCGGACCATGCTATACTACCTCGCAAGACACCTATCCCCTTGTATGGTGATGGGTCCTTTACACCTCATGCCTTTATTACAGCAAGGGACGTCTACGAAGATATGTATGAGAATTACAATAATTGGACATGGACATCAAACAAAACAACGTCTGCGGATTATCAGGATGACTGCATTCTATATGCACCAAGCGCCTACAGTAGTTTGAGTGCGGACGTTGATGTGTCTATTTATGAGAGATGGCCGGAACCACAGTTCTTCCAGGCCATTAGCGAAAACTCAGATATCCGCCAAGATTACTTCGGAACGGCAACGTACGCACCTCGTTTTGTGGACGATCCAAGATATGACAAGAGTGCCGACTTTATCCACATGTCCAACGCAGGAGATGCGGTTAGACGTGATTTGTTTATCGGAGTCGAGCCATTATCCGCCGTCATACAGGATCGCTCTATATCGCGCTCTTTCCCCGTGACCTCTAGGTATATGCAAGTGTCGACTGATATGCAGTGGATATCATCGGCTGACACTATTCCGTATTACTTCTCAAGCAATGAAACGACGATCGACATTCAGAGTAATTTTGCATACCTGACAAGCCACACATACAATTTTGGAACCAACCTGATATCATTAACAGCCGAAGCTTTATCGGCTGCCACGATATCAGATAAAGTGTTTAGTCAGTGTGTGGCGGTTCAAGAGATGGAGCCATTTGCCGGGTTTGTGACATTAAGCGGACATACAGTACCTTCCACATACACAGCCACTTCAGCAGCAACATCAGTATTAGTATCCACTGCATCTGGGAATGCCCAGTTCGACTCGGGCGATTACTATATAAGTGGATATGCACCTTACATGAAAGTTTATTTCCAGGATGTTTCGTTTGCACATACAATGCCCATCTCATCCTATAACTGGGATTTTGGTGACGCCTACAACGAAGGACCCGCTGACATATATGACACAGAATCAAATTTCTATACTTTGACAACATCACAGCTGACTGCAGGCGGATTCCACTGGGATGGTGTCACTATTCCATGGGGTACCGATAGCAGCGGCGGATACGCATCACATACTTACATTATGCCAGGTGATTATACGGTTACATTAACGGCGAGAGCAAGTAACACAGGCACCTCAGATGAGTACGCAGAATACCCAGAGCTAGTAGACGGGGAGTTCCAATACAGTGTCCATGTTGAAGAGATCGATCCCGTGTGTGGAGTCACATTAGCCGGTCTGACCTCCTCTACAATGTCGACAGATGTATCCACCGTTAGTGGTACCAGTCCAATAACGGCGTATTTTTCAATGTCCGGTTACACCCCAGGTTCATTCCTGCCATGTGAGATCATCTGGAAGATTGATAGCATCACAACAGAAACCATTTCAAGAATACCTGCAACAGTGACTACCTCACAGGGATTGTCTGTCATATACGACACGACTTATCCCAATGATGTCACTCGCGCGATTCTCCCCGTTGTAATAGACACCTCTAATAGTGGAGCTGGCACATTAACAGTCGAAGTGTCCACGGTGATATGCAACACGAATTCAATATACTACTGTGGATCGTCAGAGACCGGTGAATTCACACCAGAGACTATTAAGACACAAGATTACTCATTATTCCGTTCGAAGATTGACGATGACGGTAACCTTTTCCTTGTGTTCACCGATGATACAGATGGAACGTCTCACACAATCACATTATCAGGGGAGCTAGCAGACGCATGAGTTTAACCATAGTATCAGTATCAGCATCAAATTGGGTTCCACTGAAAGCAGAATATGCACTCGACCCATACATTCAGTTATATACAACGGAACTGACAACAACAGATGGATACCGAGTATACAATCAAAACATATTCAACGACCCCAAAGACACCGCAATGAACAGAGAAACTGCACTGTACTTGTCGGGGCCGCAGAATCTGCTTGGCTTCTTATATGATATAGGCAAGTCCAACATATATACAGGTGGGTATGTGACAATGATAGTAGAGGATAGCGTAGAGGGCACACTTTACTTGTCAGTAAACAGCGACAACAACCTATATCTGGATGCCAGTGCAACGGCAGCTCTATACATCAGGACGATAGTGAATTCGGACAACTCTTTGACCTTCTTCACATCAGACAATAAGCTAATCACCCGAAGCACGAACGAGCCTATCATGTTGACGTTAGAAGAACCTTTAACCCCTTCACAGAAATTCCGTCAGCAATTCAATTACACATTGTTCAGTGGGGATGACGTGGCGTTCTCGACGAAACCCGCCACCTCTAAAAGATATTGGGGATATAAGACGACGGGTCCCATGGCATATATCCTAAGAGCTAATGGATTTATCCCCAACGATGATTCGGACCCCATCAATAAGTATTTGTTCAACATGCCCAACTTCCAAGACGTTATACGTTACAGGAACGCGGGATTATCTACAGAGCACACTTGGGTGAATTACAACGGGAGTCTAGCAGACAAAACAGGAAACAAAAATGTCACCCTAAATGAAAAAGTGACAGTAGCAACCCAACATCTGATGGACACGCCATATCACATGGCAGATCAAGTTGAAGAGACATTTGAAATTAATATAGCGAATTTAAAATCTGTTATGACAGAGAAACACACACACAACAAGATATCCGAGTAAATATTTAATAATGATACCTATCAGACAATATAACAGAATTTTAGCAGGGCACAACGAAGAAGGCGGGTATACCAAACCCCTTCTGACATACGGCGCATCCTCACGCCAGTTCCATTTCTACACGGATGCACAAAACATCTTCGAGTACCCACCGACATCAGTATCAGGCACCCCAGTATCAGCATCAAGCTTTATAGACAGCGGGGCATTTGCAGGGGCACAGCCACTATATTCAGACTATATCCGATTCGCCCCTAATTGCGAAATACTAGACCAGAATTCTATGAGAGACGATTTTGGGCAGTACTTGTGCACATGGCTTTACAAACCCACACTGGCTGCATCAGCAACACCCATTTGGATTGACCGCTGGTATGATCCATTTGACGTGACAGAGGAAGCCGCATTCGCGATAGGGCTGAGTGCTGATAGCATAATCAAAGATGAGGTCAGCATACTATCATTGGCATCTGGAGTTGATTACGATTACTTTCGCTTCGGGAATTACACAAACCAGACAATTCTAAGCACTATCAGTAGTGACCGCAGTCTACTATTACATGTAGACGACTGGAATGAGAGCATTGTCAACATTGAAGGTGGTTCCATAAACAATGACCCATCCCATCGAGTGAACAGGAACGTCCCCCTAGTAGAGGCCCCCGCAGACATTATAGTCGATGCTAATGTGAATGTGAGGCGAAACAATTCCAAAACAAGAAACGATCCTGTATTAGACATAAGAGGCAATGCACATGCCTTTACCGATTTTGATTCTTCACTGATAGACAATAACCAATTTTCCGTGTGCCTATGGGCAAAGACCGAAGACTGGAGAGATTCAAATCAAAAGCATATTTTGAGTAACGGTTTCCGTGGTGGCTGGAACATGATGGTCAACACCGGGTTCTATAATCCCATGGTAAGCTTCTTCACCACCACTTCATCCTTTTCCCTGTTCTTCACTAACGAGGGCAAGATGTTTTTCGAGTTGGGACAAGACACACGAGAAGATGATTTCGGTACATACAATTTGAATCACACCATTTCGACAGTGGATGCGTTTGTCGTCGACGATGACATGTACGCTTACGCCCAGGGAGCCTCCATTAGCTCCGTAGAGTCAATATTCAAAGTCGATATATTGAATGGCGTTATAGTGAGCTCAGCCACCACGTCTTCCTCTTCCAGTGGTCCGATGAAGCTCGACGAGGACAAGAACCTACACATTTATGACGACACGTTAGGTCTTTCATTTATACATGATAGGGGATTACAGTTTGTGTCGTCATCTGCTCCAGATTATGAGCTAGAAGTCACAACAGCAACGTATTTTGATATCAATTCACTGAACGAGACAATCACCCACGATATGCAATTTGCATTAGACAATGACGACAATGTATGGGAGATAGGATCTGACATGGGCATATATCGCCGTGAATTTTCAGGGACGGCATATGGCACCGCCGCTTCTGTCTACAGTGTGTCCGCGGAGGATATCAAGTTTGCTCATGATGAACGACTTTGGGCCATCACCAACGACGGTAGCAGGAAGCTTGCCATTTATGATTTGTCTAATATGCAATTCGTCATAGACAATACAGAAATATCATTCCTATCCACCAAAATATCAGAGAATGAATTGGATTTCTTATCTGCATCATATCAATTTGACCTGTTTAGTTATGGCAATGAGGTAAGGGGCTTCCTATTAGACCTCGAGAACAACAAAGCATTCATTATAGACAGCACGGGGAAGGTAATCAAAGCACGCAAGTATAATCTCCCAACAAGTGCAGCACTGGCACAGTCGAGCCCCACCACATACGAATGGCACCGCAAATTCAGTTATTTAAAGAACAACAAGGTGCCTGCGGTGGAAATGAACATCACAGGAAAATCTGTTTTATCCGCCGACCCAGTAGAGACCACCCTATCCGTGCCCGCATCAAATCTAGTGGATAACGAATGGCATCATTTTGCGTTGACTGTAACCAATTCAGCGGCGAACCTATACATGGACACTGTTCTATTGTCCTCAGTAAGCTCTGCCAACATCAACAACATTTACAATATATATGAAACGCCACTTATAATAGGAACCGCCACAAGTAAGTCTAGTATTTTATCCAGAGAGCTGACATTGGACAATTACGGGTTCTTTGATGGTCATATTGACGATCTGCGTTATTACGGGGGAGTATTGACACAGTCGGAAATAGAACGAATCTACACCCATAAGTTCCGTTATGAAGACATGGTCCTGGATTTGGTATATGGTGACATGCATTATTATGTAGAGGAAGTGGAGCGTTTCTTCAAGATGAAGCTCCCAGGATCCAAATCAACCTTCTTCAACATAAAGATATCAGGCTTCAGTACAAGCAGCCAAGAAACGAAGACAACTATTGAGAATATAATCAAGAATACTATCACTAAAATATCCCCCGCTTATACCGAATTATACGAAATCACATGGACAGACTAGGTGTGCGCTGTAAGTATTAGAAAGGAATTAAAATGACAACATCACTCTGTGCACTATCAAGTAACATGTACTATCATGTATCCACCACGAACACCAAAACGGTGGATACAATGAGCGTCACTGGTTACTATGGTTTTGGTCCCCAACCAGGAACTCTCATCGAATTACCAACAACCATCAACTGGCATTTGGTAGATTACAATGAAAGGGGTGGCAGGGGCGGACGAGTCGGAACCAGAGACACCGAAGGAGTCGGCACCTTCTTCGGAACGTACACGGACGACACATACGGTATTACAGGAGCCGAATATAATAACGGCATCCCAGCCAATGGCGTATGCGCATATGAAATAACAGCAAATAACAATTACTTGCTAGATCTGAGGGCCATTAACCTTCTCTCGGGCATCACCATTTCTGATTACTTCATCACCGCAGAGAGTAATAATATATTCAGTGTAACTGCAAACCCAGGAGCACCTGACTTTTCTGTGCTGGGCCTTTGGGCGAAAGACGAGCGGGATTATATGTATTTAGATGCCGCGGGTGGTTCCAATTTCCCGTGGATATCCAGCTCATCGGATGGATTTATAAAGTACCCCCTTAGCTTATCTGCAAAGCCAGCTAACCTTATATACCTTAACGATGAAGCATATCCCGGTATGTCCGCACGCAGCCTTTTTTTCAATCTCACAACGAGGGATGTATCAGCAGACCCCGTTAGTGAGTTTTTCGTTGAACAGTTTGAAGTGGGCCGAAGTCTTTTCGCAACCTATAAGACACCAATTATAACCACATTGAGCTCAGTGTCCTCCACCTCAATGTCCACGCAGATTTGTTCCATTGATCTGGGGAATGATCTGATACACTGGAGGGCACTCAAAGAAGGGGCATCCCCCGGAACATACTCACAGATCATAACAAGACCCCCCACCGGGGAATATGTGAATTGTGCTAGTGTATTTGACTTCGCAAGTGCGTTGGGTTGTGCAGGCACCAGTGCAATTAACATCACGGCAGGCAAAGACACAGAGTCCATTTTCGTTACCATACTATCAGCAACAACAGCTTCGAGTGGCATACAAGTCATAGGTGGAACTGTATCGGAAGGCACTGGAATATTTTATACTGACAGCGAGGCCAATATAATAGAGTTCAAACCGAAACGAGTACAGATAACCTTGGATGAACTGGGCATTGGGTATGCAACTCTTTCGTCCTCCTTTATTGACACCGGAGGAGACGAATCCGGCATAGTAACAGAGGCGGCAGATATCACATGGACGATCAATTCAACTGATGACCTTTCAGCTGGACATGGGTTCACTGGCGTCACCCAAACAGGCGTGTCTGAAATAACATTGTCTGCAGGGAACGCCTTGACGAAAAGCCTAACAGCTACCATAGATGACCAATTTGCTAGTCTCCGAACACCATTTATATATGAAGTGACGATAGGTGATGGAGTTACAATTTCATCTACTAATTTAGGATCTGCCATTAGATTGGTCCCAGTATATAGTGTATCACAGGAATCATTGTTTGATGTGTCTCCTTCCAGATTGGTTCAGTGGACTACCGACACCCCAGGCGCTGTATGGGCACCTGGAGGAGTCACCGGCACAACAGCATCCACCGCAGTTTCCAATTTTAGCCCTTATTTGACACTGAGCGCGACGGCTCTTACAGGAACACACACCATAACATTGAGTGCTGGGGGAGATCAAGACTCTATTACATGGCGCCCATATCTACCGGTTGATGTGACGACTACACTATTACTTTGTACTTTAAGTTCGACGGCAGATGCGGATTCCGTGTTATATAATATGAAGACACTGGGTGACAGTGTGTATGCACCTGGCACACCCCCTCGCATTAACCATAACCTCCCATTAGGCACTACCGTCACGTATACACATACGGGCGAGAGAATTGCTTTGACGGAGATCCAGGATTCCATCACACTGAATGCCGATTTTGAGTGGGACGTGGACATACCAACAGTGATTTACGGTGGAGGTGTTTTTGACAGTTCACACGACACTATAACAGCAACCACAAACCCGTCAGGCAGTGTGACTTTCGAATCTATTCCAGTTGTGAACGATACATATTTCAAACCACTGCTTCAGATAACCAATGATGCCAATGTTAATAGTCCATCTCCTGTTGTATATATGTCAAGACCCTCAGCAGATGAGATTATATTAGATGTGGATAATAGTTCCATTCTTACGGGAGACCTGACAATAGGAATGCCTGGAAATGTGGTGGGGTATGTCCAGTTCAACTCAACAGATTTGACTACAGGGCCCGTAAGCTCAATTACAGGAACAACATCAGGAGAGGCGTACACAGATTTCATTAGCAAATATCTGACTGTCAGTGTACCGCCCGCAATATCATCCACCTCCATTTCATTGGACGTGACAGCATACTATGGCAATACAGTAGAGACATCAGCAGTTCCCATCACCAAGAGTTACTCGACAAGTGCCATTTTCGTCAACTGTACAGGACCCACTAGTGGTGATATCGTCATCATCCCAGAGTATAAGTGGAACACAGGAACAAGAGCCTGGGATCAGGTAATAGATAAAAGCACTTTTATACTGCAGGATACCATTCCATCCTTTATATACGGACACGGCAGAACCGAGACATTAATAATAAGTGCGGTATCGAGTGAATGCATAGGAACATGGGATTGGAGCATTCGAAGAGCATCAGGTGACATAGAAACCACAATACCATCTGATAGCCGCACAACATACAATTTCAAAACGTCAGCAGATGGAAGCGAGAGTATTGATCTGATATTAACCCCATATACATCGCAAGGCAATATTCGGCTTCCATCTATAACGGCAACCAATGCGCTATCTGCTGTATATGACACACCATCCGATATCAATGTAACGGTAGATTTCGTATCCGCGTTTGGTGCTCCCGGCACTTTGAGTGGAATTGTGTCCGCATCAAATAGCACAGGCGATATGCCCATTGATTATCAGATCACTACATTGGCCGCAGACGTTTCAACATTGCATTGGTCTGCCACGGCAAGATCAGCAGCTGCTGGTGGGGTAGATTTGGCGGAGATGGTAATAGACTTTACCGTATCAGATATCGGCGAAAACGCTTTCTCCATACCAAAGTTCAGAACGACCGAAGTACAGACATCCGCAATACCGTATTATCAGTATTCGTACGTGACACACCCAGTGCATAATGACTGGAGTTATCCCGTCTCATTCACGTCAGATACAAGTGCAAGTACCATAACAGATATATCGACGGGCTATCCGGTCATCCCCCATTACTTCCTGAACAATAAGTACGTTGAATTGTCAGGTGGGACCGTGTCGGTTGAATTAGATAACGAAACAGTATGGCCAACACCATTCATCTCCGCATTCGAGTGGACCACCAATTCAGTGATTTCCACTTTAACAGACAATGCAGCTCTTACAGGTGGCCCCTATACAGAAGAGGGCACATATAGCATTCAAATGGTGTCCAAAATAAACGAAGGAGCCCCCCATTCGGTATCTGACACTAATGGCATTGTCGTCCTATCGTCATATCCGGAATATAATGCAGCTATTGATCGTCGCGTAGACAATTACACCAAACCAACATTACAACCTTGTGGTATAGGAAGTAATGACTGGGTGACTGCAGAGACTGTAAACTACTCCCTGAAGAAGATATACGATAACGCAGAGGCCCTTTTGATATCATCGAAATTATACGATGATCCGCCATACGAGTATACCGGATGGCTGGGATCCGTTAACCTTTACAATACGTCAATACCGCAGTTTAGATGGTTTGTCAATATCCCGGGATTGCAGTACAGCTTGAACAACCCAGTGCCCGTGTCTGATGTATTCTCTGATATAAAGGATGTTGTGGTCAGAGATGATGAGTTATGGGTATCAGACAAAGACAGCGTGTTCCTGCTTTCCGACGATTTCATGCCAACCAAGATCACAGAAGAGAACACGGTAGGAGTGGGTGTTAATTTCAACTGCATACGCTCGATCGAACTTGACAACGTAGACACTGACAGAGTCTACCTATTGGATTCATTGGATCCGGACGATTCGTCATCTGGATCGAGGAATGAAGTGTATGTATTTGAATTCACAAGAGGAAGCAATGTATGGACACTATTGTTCAAATGGGGCGGGCTGGGAGCTGCAAGTTCCAAATACAAGTTCCGCAATCCAGGCGACATCATGATGGACAGTGACAATTTCCTATATGTGGCGGACACAGACAACCTAGTAGTAAAGAAATACACCAGAACAGGTTCATGGATCAAAACCATCACCAACACCAACTTCACAAGTACCAACAAACCGGTCAGCTTATGCCAGACCCCAACGGGTGACATTCATATTCTATGTGGAGACAAAGTAGTGGTGGTCGATACCGGTGGCACACAACAGAGAACATACGATATTAACACCACAGGGACATACAGAAAGATAAGCAGCAGCAAGAATGACGGGTTTGTGTATGCGATGTCAGATGATAATGTTATCAAATGCAACACTGACGGAACATTGCAGCTCACCTTACAGTACTATGAATTGAGCCCACTGTTCACCCCCGCTCATAGAGCGGTATTCCAGGATGATTTCAGGAATCTATATGTAGCACAAGGAGCTTCCATATTGAAGTTCAATGATCAGATTAAACTCCTGTCGTTAATAGACGAGGATTCAATCGAGAACCGTTGGACGTTCGATGAGATTTCAGTAGAGCGCCAAGAGTATGTACAGGACTGGGTATTTAACAAGGCCATAAACCGACTCTGGGATAACATAGAAATTTTACGTAAATCTGTGTTAGGTAAATTATCATTCAAGAGTAATTTGACCTACGCATCTACTACGGCGATCAGTGGAGCAGGCCCTACCTCACTAGAGGATTGCACCTTTGACTGGCTACCTGGCAACCTGGCAAACATCGACAATACACAGACATATTGCTATGTGACTCCTATAGTAAGGGGATTACTACCAGATGAGTATATAGAGCCCACATACGCGAAGGACGAGGCCATAATAGGCATCAACGAGCTAGTGACAGCAGATGTAATCAACAGAGTACTGTGCCAGCTTCAGGAGAACATAGATTCCATATATGACATGCTAGATCAATCCGGAGACAAGTCAATGGAGCTATGCGATGGCCTATCTGCAACCGCGACTACTGTGCCCGATACGGTTCAAGCCATATTGACAGCCTGCTATCCCGAATACATCCCTTATTTCTAGTGACATCTATATTTGCTGCCATATAATATGGTCATGAGAATATTAATACTAGGCGGTGATGGGTTTATTGGATCACACCTCGCGACAGCATTAAAGAAGAGCCCCCTTGACGAAGTATTCATTCTGGACAAGGAAGACCTAAGATCAACCCGAAACGGAATAGCACCCTCACATTACATCAAAAAAGAGATACGAAACAGTATAGATGTACATACGGTGATACACAAATACGAACCGGAATTCATAGTCAATTGTATTGCAGTCGCCACACCACATTACTATGTGACCAACCCCCACGACACTTTCGATCTCGATTTCACTATCAACCATGAGATCATCAAAGCAGTACAATTCCACTGCATCCCATTTATACATTTTTCCACTTCAGAGGTATATGGCAAAAAATGGACAGGAGTTTGCAAGGAAGACACGACAAACCTAGTCATAGGCCCAACTCATAAGTCTCGATGGATATACGCAACCAGTAAAATCTTATTGGAACAACTATTACTATCCGGTGAGGACAATAATTTTTGTATTGTGAGGCCCCAGAACTTTTGTGGATGGGACATGGACTGGCTACCCGACATCAGCACTAATGTAGACAGGAAATGGAAGCCTAGGTTACCTGCCTGCATGTTAAACAACCTATCCCAGAAGAAGCCGCTGTATGTTGTATTACCGGGAACACAGAAAAGATGCTATACCCATATCAACGATGGAATAGATGGGATACTATCAATAATAGGGAACTGGGATGAATGCAAGGGACAGGTATTCAATATAGGCAATCCTCTCAATGAGGTAGAGATTGTTGAAATGGCATCATTAATGGAAGATATGTGGAATGAGCTGAAAGAGGACAGGGAACAAGACATTGAGCATATCAGTGGAGAGAAATTTTATGGTAAAGGATATGAAGACTGTGACCGCAGACTATTTGATGCTAGTAAGTTGGCGCGTGCCACCGGATGGCGGGCAAAAATCGATTTAGACGATACTGTGCGTTTACTAGTTAAAGAGGCAATTGAGAATTACCCATTATGAGGACATTAGTATTTGGAGTACATCACTGGGGTAATAGACCACCCACACACGAGGAAAGAGGCCACTGCAATGAATGGTATGACCGCATCACTGCTTTTGTGCCCGGTGTAAAGGACGTATTCGTTGCCACAGGATCATACAGTAACCCCAATTTTTCCCCCTTACCCGAAGACGTTCAATTGGTACAGAATAATGTACATTTCGACGCACCATATTCGAGGGACATCAATTATTTCCGCAACGGGTTCATGACGGGTATTTGGCACGCCTTGCTCAACGAGAAAGACTGGGATGTATTGTTTCATATACAGACAAGGGTATTTATGGGGGCCCCACTTACAGACGAACTTGATCAGTTTTCTACTATGAGTGGGATGGACGTCATGGCGCCTAGATTTGCACAGAAAATAGGAACCAGTATAGAGATCAGTATATTTGCAATGAAACCCGAAGCAGTTAAGAAGTATGCTACGAGTGGGGTCAGGCAGAGTTTGAATATATACGGCATACCTGATGTGAATTGTGAGGAAGAGGCCTTTATAATGTTCAATAAGTCATGGTTCAATCCATGGCCTGATGTGATAACGACACGAGCCAATGATTTCATGGAAATAGGAGATGGTAAATTCATCAATTCACCGTTCGCCATAACAAACCCGGAAGTACTCAATTCATTACCATTCATATCTGCAAATGACAAACACATCAGTGAACCCCTTTTAGAAGGATGGAAGGAACAACACCCATGTCCCATATATTAAATCCAGGAACACAACAGGATTTCCACATCATACTTTTAGCTGATATGGTAAAACCCGAACAGGAAGAAGAGCTTCAGTATTTCACTAAGGCACTGGGCCCTCACGTTCTGGTCACCGACAAGGATATCAGTTTCGGTCGCAGTTTCAATCTAGACAGCACAGAAACCGCAGCCATGGATGATACAGTGGTTATACATAATACGAACACATATACCGGATATGATGAGAATAAGATGAATATCTACGTATCAGATGCATCTACATATCACCCCTCAGATTTGGTATTAGAGGTCGGTGATCACGTATCGAACAAAACATTAAAAACCAATACATTTTACAGGAGATGTGGCGACCTAAATATTGCATATTGTGGTGGCCAACCAACAGACAATCTTAGCTGGTGTTTGTTTCTAATCAGCAAAGAAACCCACAAACTGACATGGGGAATGCACTCAATGCAATGGGCAATGGCCCCCATGGCAAACGTATATAATAGGGAACTGAACCCTGAATCTATTTTTGATTATAGTGTATAGTTATTATTCTCCCCTTTACAATAAGTATATACATAGGTAAGTATTTTTATAAAGGAATCACAATATGGCAATTCAAACTGTTCAATATTTAAAAGATAAATTTTCGTGCGGTAAAATACCCATCCAGCAAGACTTCTATGACTTCATAGACACCGCCGTTCAGGACAGTTCTACGTGGGACTCCGTATTCACCACTGTGTGTTCCAACAGCGCTATATGGTCAGGTGAATTCTGCGATGTTCTGGTGTCACTCAGTGCAATAGACGCTTGTACGAATGATACGATAGATGTCAGAGCAAATCTCGATCTACCCACGTATAATATCAATGTATCCAGTATCAATGCAATAGAAGGGCATTTTACATATATCTCCGCCGTCTCGACGGTCGTCCAGTATACCAATATTATTGTCAGTGAGTTATCTGGGTTTATGGGGATGGGGTCCGATTTCGACCAGCAAGTGCCAGCCAGTATCACTCCCGGTGTCAATAACATCACACTCTCTGGTTTAGGTTTATCATCCACAAGTTGGGGTTCATTTGGTGGAGACATAAAGTCAGATGGCATTATATATGCAAGTTGCGGGAACAGCGAAGACTGGTGCGAAGCGGCAGCCGGTAATTTCTGTGATACAACAATCAATGCCAATACATTAAGCGCATGTAGTGGTGTGATAGGGCTGAGTGGTAGTATCGAAGTCACTGACTGCGTCATAACAGATTGCATACAGTCACGCGACTATCTTCCAATATCACTAAGCCAGTATTCCACAGCTCAATTCATCAGCGCGCTCCCAGGCACTGACTTTTTAAATGACGGCTCTACCTTAACATATTCACCGATTTCGGGTACTCTGTGGGTCATCGAATCGGATCCAGGGGGATCCGAATGGGATTTCCGCGAATATGACACAGAAAATTACGCACTTCAGCAGGAAGTCATAGGCTCTAACTTCTTCGACATTGAAGGCATGTGCTGGATTTCAGGTAATTATTTTGCGGTAGTCGAAGAAAGAACGGCAGCATCACCCAATGACGATCGATTAGAGGAATTCTTCGATGTAACCCGTTTCTATCTGTCGGGCCAGACAACGATCGACAAGAATGATTGGAATACAGACTCAATTTATATGCCTTCATCGTATCACCGCAATAACGGCCCAGAAGGCATCACATACGATCAAGCCAGAGACATTTTTTACATCTGCAAAGAGGGTGTAGGGTATCGCGCAGGGAACGATACAGGTCGTTCATGGACACCGGGCTCTAGTGCCATGGGTGTATTTTCCATTGATCTTAATGCGGGAGGTCAGATATCCGCCGTTGAGTTGTTTAATGCCATCGAGCAATTGTCCGCTCATTTCCACTCATACCCACTAAGTGGTGACCTGAGCGATATTTATTATAACAACGTTACAGAGCAATTATTTATCCTAGCAGATGAGGGCCATTCACTTTTTCAAACGGATTTAAATGGTAATGCGGTCGAGACCCTCTCACTATCCGCATATGATGCACCACAACCAGAGGGCATCGCATTCGACCCTTCACATGCCCGCATGTGGATAATGAGTGAAGCAGGTGCCTCCAATGACGGAAACAGATTATACGAGCTTATCAGAGATTACTCTCTCATAAACATATATGACGGTATAGCCATATCTAGACTTGTTGCGGCACCGCTTATTTCTGCAAGCTGTGGTACAAGTGATGATTGGTGTTCAACGTATACAACAGTCAGTACCAACAGTGCTACTTGGGATTCAACGTATACAACAGTCAGTACCAACAGTGCTACTTGGGATTCAACGTATACAACAGTCAATACTAACAGTGCTGATTGGGATTCAACGCATACAACAGTCAATACTAACAGTGCTACTTGGGATAGCCATGCAGATTTAAGTGAGGTTGCAGCAGCATCTGGTGGATGGAATTCAACCGAAACGACTGTTAATACTACTAGTGCTGATTGGGCACTTAAGAGTGCGTATAATGAATTCTCGGATATAAATCGTTTTTATGACCACGTAGCTATAGGTTCACAGGCTTCTGCATCTAATGAGGGTCATACGCTTCATGTAATGGGGTCTGGTGGTGTCGCGTTTAATAACGTTTCAGGGAATTTGGCGATGTATATGGCATCGCTCACTGGGCATGCGGCACAAACATATTATCAAGAGATTGATCCTATATCGGGACATTCTAACAAATGGACAATGGGGATGGGAGCGAGCGGTGATTTCTCTATCGGTGGATGGCATTCTCCCAACCTTTCCAATGGGAACGCCTACGTATATCTTGATTTTGATAATAACTATGTGGGTATTATGGAGAGTGTACCCAAAACTCCGTTGGATGTTTATGGAATAGCAAGTGCCGATAATGCAGTATCTGGTAGGCATCTTGTCAACTACCAGACGATGGACAGTTTTGTAACAGCAGCAACCGCAGGTATTCCAACAGGTGGCTCAGATGTATCATCCTTGTCTGGTAATTGGGAATCAACCTACACGACAGTACAAGCTAATAGTGCAACATGGGAAGCTGGTGGTGGCTCAGTTTTTGGTAATCTTACAGCTGATAACATCCAAATTAATAGCACGGTTGTATTTGCGGCTGAATATGATAATGGTGTCGCAGGTGTCGCTGAAACAATTGATTGGAATAATGGAAATAAGCAGAAGTCATCGCTTAGTGGGAATTCTACGTACACATTTGTTGCTCCATCTGGAGTTGGTAACTTCTTATTGAAGGTCGCTCAACTCTCTGGTAGTGATTCCATAACATGGCCTGCAAATGTATTGTGGCCAAGTGGTACCGCACCAACCCTGACTACAACAGCATCTGCAATAGATATTGTTACCTTCTATTATGATAATGTCGATTATTATGGTGTTGCAAGTCTAGACTTTCAATAAAGGAAACACATGAAAACATTAATAGTTATAACACGAGAAACAAGATTTGAACGCCCAAGTGAGTCAACTATACAAGCCGACTCAGATGCTATAGTTACAGGGACAGCACCATCGCAAGACCAAACAAAAGACAACTTCTTTGTTATCACAGGTGATCCTGTTAAGCATGCTATTCGCCTGCTATCGATAAATGCAGAGAATTCTTATGGTCGCACAGCGGGTGACGGAGTTGCTTTCTATACATATCCACACGGAAGCCGAACGACAAATGCGACAGAACTTCGAACATGGGATGGTGTTGATATAGATGATAACCCAATAACAATAACAGCGAAGGCTATTGTTCAATATACGACTGAAACCTCTGGTGGATCTAATGAATACGATACACTAGAAGCAGCGCAAACGTTTATTGCATCTTTACAGCCGTCGGATGGGTATAATCTTCTCGATGAAGGGTTTGGTACTACACAGGTCATTGAAACTCGACCATCGTTATGGCCAAGTTCAGATGATATCCAAATTGGGGTGTCGTATGATGTCGACCTTTCGGTAAAAACTTCACACACAAGAACTGACGCTGATAGATATTAAAAATGCCCACACAACAAGATACATTCACAGACGAGAGTAAACTAAACGAGACTCTCGGCACTACTGTTACAGGTGGAGAACTAATATCTGAAGATCTTCAATCGGGTAATGTTCTTTCGTTTGATGGTGTTAATGATTATGTTGACACAGGTTCAGCTAGTGTTGGAAATTATATTCACCAAGATAAAGTGTTTACTATTTCTGTGTGGGTGAAAATTAACGGTGCGGGTAGCGGGAATGATGAGTATATTGGTGGGTCTACCGCGACGACTGCTGCCAAGGGATTCTGGATGGGCTATGTTGACAGCTTTTTAACTAATGCTATCAGATTAGTTATTGTTCATGGAGTCGGGGGCCAATCTGACATACTTAACGTATCAAATGTGATAGAGGATGATGATTGGCATCATTGGCTATGGACAGGCGACGGTACGACTATTAAGTTATATGTGGACAGTGTACTAACTCCAACAACCGAACCTGTAACATATACAGGAATTACTGGCAATGCTACAAACACGCTGAATTTCGGTAGATTTAATCACACTACACCTGCGTATATGGATGGCTCTCTTTCGCAACTCGCATTATTTGATTATGGATTAACTCAATCTCAAGTTACCGATTTATACAAATACGGATATGATAATGCACAAAGTCTTCAACCAGCAACAAACTACTGGCCTCTTAATGATGGATCAACTGCTGATGATTCCATTGGTGGGGTGGATGGTACGATTAACGGTGCCACATGGGGTGATGGTAGTATCTACACTTTAGAGTCTCGTACAACATCAGACGACAAGCTAGGTTCTACTGATACACCGACTTCAATAACTGATTTCAAATACACTACATCTAAGAAGGGTGGTGGCGTTGGTGCTCGTATGGGCTTTTCGCAGGATTATGATGTTCAGAGAGAGAATGTTTTAAGTTTTGATGGTGTTGATGATTATGTATCTGTGGGTGACAATGCAACTTTAGACCCAACTGTTATAACGTTAAATATGTGGGTTAATTCTAATGATTTAACATCTGATGTTCAGAGAGTAGTGTCGAAGGGAGATACTAAGGGTGCGGTTGCTTCAAATCCGACAGGGTCTTATGGTATGGTTATATTCCCTGGTGGCGGAACTTATGACTTCGTTGTAAATTTAGCAACCAATGACAAACAAGTTGTCACCGCTCCCATACAACAAAGTGTTGGTGAATGGATTATGCTAACTGGAGTATTCACTGGAACAGTTCTTGCTATATATGTTAATGGTCAATTAAAAACAACAGCCAACTTTACCGACACAATTAAGAACACGGCTACAGACCTACTGATCGGCAAGAATGGCGATGACACTCACTACACAGATGGTGATATTGCGGATGTTCGTGTGTATGATGTTGCGATAACGGCTGATAATATTTTATACCTCTATACATCAGGTAAAGAAGGCACAGACCCAACAACTACCAATCTAGTCTCTCAATGGCTATTAGATGAAGGTACTGGATCAACCGCTACTGATAACGCTGGAAGTAATAACGGAACAATTACAGGAGCAACATGGGACACTAATACCGACATTGCACACATCACATCTACATGGAAGAATGTTAATAACGATACTTTGGTTCGAGGTGCTTATTCTTTTGATGGGGTTAATGACAATATAGAAGTGGATGGATTGGCATCTACTATTTCATCAGATACGTTTGGAACATGGTGTGCGTGGATTAAGGTTGATAGTTTTGATGCTTCAGGTGGACGTATTATTGCTTTAGGTGATACTAATGCCATTGGTTACTTAGAGTTATCTACAACCGCGTCGGGCGAGCTACAGGCTTCTGCTAGAAGCTCTAGTGGTGTTCAGTGGGATATTGAATCAGATGAAATCTTGGTTGTAGGTAAACGGTATCATGTTACTTTAGTACAAGACGGTACAGAGCCAGTCTTATATATAAATGGTTCACTAGCTCCCTCAGCCTTTGCCGTAAGCACAGATAAGACAGTGTGGGCTACTGATTTGTCAGCACAATTAGATAATGCTTATATCGGAGACTTGTCATTCAACAGTAACGGTCTTGGTACATACACATGGGACGGAGAAATATCAGACGTACAAGTCTATGATGCCGCACTTTCTGCATCTGAAATTTGGGACATATATGCTAACTCAAAACCTAGAGCAACAAATCAAGTATCACGATGGAAACTAAACGGAAATGCCCTAGATGAGTGGGGCGCGAACGATGGTACTGTTTCAGGTGCACTACCTTTACCTGCTAGAGCAAATACGCCTGTTGTTGGTGATTCCTTGAATCAACGAAGTGTTGCTAGTTTTGATGGGGTTAATGATTATGTTTCTATAGGTGTTACAAGTGCCCACTATACAGGAACTGGTTTGAGTTATTCTATTTGGTTTAAAGCCCCTCCCGACCTATCGGACTACCTAAGTCTTTATTCAGATTTTGATGGAAGTGCTTCCCATACAGGAACGCTAATCAGAATATCTAATACAGGGGTACTGTTTTTCTACATGCAATCAAAAACTCAAGGTAATGTTTTTGCGATGGACGCAGGAACAGGTCACGACGATAACAAGTGGCACCATCTCGCCTTTACTTGGGATGGCTCGACTGGAGTTGCGGCCCAACTTTATATTGACAATGTATTAATAGTATCGGCAAATGCAAGTTATGCATTGGCTGGATTTGCTGCACCTGATTACGGTACTTATAGTATCGGTAGACAAAATTCTGGAACTAGTTATACCTTTGAAGGGGAACTTGCAAACTTAGCAATTTACAACGATGCTAGAACAGCCTCAGAAATCCTAACAGACTACGAAAACGGCTACATCGATGAATCAGATGCCAACCTTGTATCCTACTGGCCTCTAGATGGTGATTACCTAGATTGGAAAGGTAGTAATGATGGAACTAATAGTGGTTCAACTATTGTGAAGGCTATTGATGGTCCAATGGGTAAGAGGAACTTCGGTCATGATGATGTTTTAAGTTTTGATGGATCAAGTGGCTTTATAGAAGTAACAAATTCAACTGATTTTGATGTAGGAGCATCTGACGAATTTTCTATTGCCGCTTGGATTAAAACAACGTCTGCCACCACAAACATGAGAATAGCAACCAAGAGAGATTCTGACAACACTGCTCCGATTT
>Ga0302117_10000162_pt1 | contig 25642 bp, 20 predicted proteins | sample AG5_322_MG_FD_203112 | JGI IMG/M metagenome (GOLD analysis project Ga0302117, IMG submission 203112) | Marine microbial communities from Western Arctic Ocean, Canada - AG5_32.2 | ecosystem: Environmental > Aquatic > Marine > Oceanic | place: Canada: Western Arctic Ocean | collected 2017-10-01 | reverse complement strand
ATTTTTGAAGGCGAGCGGTTAGCGTCGCGGTCGCATGTTCTACAAGATTCTGCATTTCTTTGAGCCCCTGTTGCGTCCGGTGGCCTTTGTCTGGCTGCTTTGCGTGGTCGGCCTCGGCATCCTGATCTGGAAAAAGCAGAAATTGGGTTCGGTTATCCTGGGTGTCATTACGCTGACTCTTTGGGTTCTCGGCACCAATGTTCCCAAAAAGTTTTTCAACGGATTGGAGAAACCCTACATTGGGTTGGATCTGAATCAACTGCCTCGCGGCGACGCGATGATTCTCCTGGGCGGCGGACACGTGCCTTCGCGCTACGACTATTCGGGCTTCAATCTGAACGACGCCGGCGATCGCATCACCACCGCGATCCTGCTGGCGAAGAAGACTAAGGTTCCCGTTCTGGTGTTGGGCGGGGCGCCCTACCGGAATGGCGGCGAGAAAAAGAACATGGCCGATCTGCTGGTGGACTGGGCGCAGGAGCAACTCCCGGACACCGAGATCGTGGTCATGGGCATCACGGCCAACACCTACGAGGAGGCCATTGAGGTGCGCGACATGGCGAATGAGCGAGGCTGGCGCGACATCATCGTCGTGACCTCGGCTTATCACATGAAACGAACCGAGGGGTGCTTCAACAAGGTGGGCGTGCCGATCATTCCGGCGCCTTGTGATTTTCAGACACGCGGCGACGATCCTTCCGGCTGGAATCCCTTCCCCAAGGAGCGCGGGTTCGACTACGCGAGTCGCTACGTTCATGAAAAGGTCGGCTGGCTGGTGTATCGCATGAAGGGTTGGGTGACGACCGAGCGACCGCCACCGTTGCCGCCGAAGGCTCCGGAGGAGCCCGAGCTTCCTGTGCATCCTGAGACTTCCGTGCCTCCCGAGACGCCGTCCACGCCGCCGTCGCCGAAGGGACCGTCAGCTGAGCCGGGGAAATCGCCGCCTAGTCAATTGCCTTGAATTGATTCCTCGGATAAGGTCGCAACGTTCGTCAAAAAATCATTCCCGAAGGACTTGAAACGATGTTGTTGAAAGGCGTTTTTACGAATCGAATCCGGAATCTGATGCTGGCTGGTTTCCTGTGCTAGGGCGGCGTCGGCTCCGTCTTGGGTCAAGCCGTGGTCAAAGGCAAGGCGACGCTGCCCGCGGCGAAGAAATCCTCCGTCAGCAGTCAACGCTATTCCAACATCGCTGGCAAGGTGGCGACGCCCAAGGGCCGCGTGGGCGTAGTTTGGGTCGAAGGGGATTTCTCCGGCGTCACCAACAAGGCCCGCGCGGAAATCGTGATGGGGCAGCAGGGATTTCAATTCGAAGTTTCGGCGTTGCCGATTCAGGTTGGCACGAAGGTGACCTTCCCCAACCGCGACGACGCGTATCACAATGTATTCTCCTATTCGAAGACCAAGCGTTTCGACCTCGGCCGCTACCTGAAGGATGAGGCGACGCCCGCGGTGATCTTCGACAAGCCGGGCATCGTGCGGCTGTATTGCGAGATTCACGAGCACATGAGCGCGACCATTGTGGTGGTCGACTCGCCCTATTTCACGACCCCCGACACCGAAGGGAAGTTTTCCCTGAGCGGCGTGCCGGCCGGTAAGCACACGCTGAAGGCCTGGCTGGGAAAGAAGGCCATTGTGGAAAAAATAGTCGACCTGAAAGACGGCGAGACACTGTCGGTCGATCTCTTCGGCAAATAAACGGGCATGCGCGGGCCGTCCTTCAGTTTCAGGATCAAGCTTGTCGCCGCGATGATGCTCATTGTCGTGGGCGTGACCGGGGCGACGCTGTATGTGGCGCAGGATCGAATGAGAGCCTCGCACGAACGGCTGTCCAACGCGCAATTCAAGAGTCAGGTGGACCTGTTTTCGAGCATGCGCGATGCGCGATTGGTTCGCATCCGGGAGAAATGCAGCGAGCTCGTGCGCTCTGTTCGCGTCGCGGCCGCGTTGGAGGAGGAGGATCTCGAAACACTTTACCTCGTCGCTTTCGATGAACTGGCGGAAGTCTTGCGTCAACGCACGGGTACCCGCTCGATGGGGCGGCCCGCGCGGCTGGTCCGCGTCATCGACACGGATGGAAAGGAGTTGCCTCCGCCCAAAGGCCAGTCGACCAGCCGAAAGCGAGGCAATGGCATCGGCGTGGAATCCATGTTCGCCACCGAGGAGTTGAAGGCCGCCTTTGCCCAGGTCGCGAAGGCGATGGAGGGAGAAGGCGAGGCGCAAAAAATCGGTTATGTCGAGCGGGTGATCGGCGCCCGCTCGATGATCATGGAGGTCATTGTCACCAAGGTCATTTTACGCGCCGACGATGAGTACATGGGAGCTCTGGTGGTCGGCTTCCCGGCGGCCGACGGCATGGAAGAGGTGATGAATCGCTACACCGATATTCGCAGCGGCATCTGGGTCAATGGAGAGATCTTTTCAAAAACGCTCGATGAAGGCGAGTTGCCCGGCATTACGGAAGCGGTGACGGCGGCGATTCGTCGCCGGGGAACGGGTTCGGGCGTCTTGACCATGGATGTTGGAGCGGCGCCGCACAAAGTGTTCTTTCAGCAAATGAGCGATTCGGAATTTCTGCCGGCTTACCGAGTCGCGATCTATTCCCTGGCCGAAGCGGCGGCCGACCAGGGAGCCTTGCGCGCCCGAGTGCTTGCCTTCGCCGGGATTCTGTTGATAGGCGCGCTTGGGTTGAGTTTGTTGGTCTCGCATAGTTTCTCAACTCCGATTCGCGCGCTGGTCGGAGCGACCCGGGCGGTTCAAAAGGGGGATTTTGATGTGCGTCTGCCGGTGCGCAATCGCGACGAGATCGGCCAATTGACGGCCTCGTTCAACGAGATGACCGAGGGTCTGAAGCAGAAGGAGAAATACCGGGCCGTGCTGGACATGGTCGCCGACAAGGACGTGGCCGAGCAGATGATGCAGGGCTCCTCGTCATTGGGCGGCGAGTTGCGCGATATCAGCGTGCTCTTCTGCGATATCCGCGGCTTCACGGCGATGACTCAGGATATGCCGCCCAAGGAGGTCATCGATCTAATGAACGATCATTTCACGGCGATGACCAATGTCGTTTACGAGCATGACGGCGTGGTCGACAAGTTTGTCGGCGATCTGATCATGGGCGTCTTCGGCGCGCCCAAGAGCTACGGCAACGACGCCCACAACGCGGCGCGCTGCTGTGTGCGCATGATCCAGGAGCGGGAGAAGATGAATGAGACCGCCGAGCAGTCGATCCACGTCGGAATCGGGCTGGCGAGCGGTGAGGCGGTGGCTGGCTGCATGGGATCGGAGGATCGGCTGAACTACACCGTTATGGGCGCGCGCGTGAATCTCTCGTCGCGACTCTGCAGCGTCGCCGGGCGGGACGAGACGGTGATCGATCAGGGCACCTACGAGCTGCTGAAGGATTATGTCGAAGTTGAGGCGTTGCCCGAATTACAGGTGAAAGGATTTAACGACCCGGTTCAGGCGTATCGGCTCCTTGGCGTTCGTTCACTGCCGGAGTCAGCTCCGGAGCAAGAAACACAGGAAGTCGCGCCCCAGTCATCCCCATCATGAAAACCAATTCAAGAACGCCTTCTGCATTTGACGATCATCGACCGCCGCTCCGGCGGCTCGCCTTGTGCGGGGCGTTCCTGCTCGGTCTGACCACTGCGTCTTTCGGCCAGGAGATTCTCGACCAGATCGACGAGGCTCTATCCTACGAGTCGCCCAACGGCCTGGTCCGCGCGGATCTCAGCGGGACCATCGACGCCGAGTGGCGCTACGTCGACCAGAACCCGCCCGGCCTGATCTTCGCGGACGACGAACATTTCTTTAATCCGCGAATGTCGCTCTTTCTCGATGCGCAAATCGGCGATCGTCTTTACGCGCTCGTGCAAAGCCGCTTCGACCGGGGATTCGATCCGGGCTCAGTCAGGGACGGCGACGTTCGTCTTGATGAGTATTTCCTGCGTTACTCACCGTTGAGCAAGGGCCAGTTGAATCTCCAGGTGGGCAAGATGGCGACGGTGTTTGGCGGCTGGGTTCCCCGGCACCTTTCGTGGGACAACCCGTTTATCAACGCGCCGCTGGCCTACGAGAACGTGACGATTATCACCGATCATGTGGCGCCCGGCGCGCCGGGAGGTTTTCTGGGAAGACAGGGTGTGCGCGACAACAAACCGAAATGGCTGCCGATGATCTGGGGGCCGTCCTACACCTCGGGCGCATCGGTGTTTGGCGCCATCGAGCGATTTGATTACGCATTTGAATTTAAGAACGCGTCGAACTCCTCGCGGCCCTACGCCTGGGAGCCGACCCAGATCAATTGGGAACATCCGACGATCAGCGGGCGCATTGGCTATCGGCCCAGCGCGATGTGGAATGTCGGCTCGTCGTTCAGCTATGGGACCTACCTCCTGCCCAACGCGCAGGCGTCGCTTCCCGCCGGAACGGATCCCGGCGATTTCAAGCAATTGACGATCGGGACGGATGTGACCTTTGCCTGGCATCATTGGCGGGTCTGGGCCGAGGCCATCGCCGCGCGATTCGAAGTCCCGAACGTCGGCGACGCGGACACGCTGAGTTATTTTGTAGAGGCGAAATACAAGCTCACGCCGAAGCTCTATGGGGCCGCGCGTTGGAATCAGCAGTTCTTCGATGACGTCCCCAATGGCGCGGGCGGCTTCACGGCCTGGGATCAGGACGCGTGGCGGATTGAGGGCGCGGTCGGATATCGCTGGACGCGCCACCTTCAGACGAAGTTGCAGTACGGCTACAGCCATCAAAAAGGCCCCTTCCAGCAGGGCGAGCAACAAGTCTCCGCTCAGATGACCGTGAAGTTCTAGAGGGGAGTCTTGTGGCGCCAAGGGCTGGATATTATTTCACACCCTTTTCCCGGGGTTCACCCCGGGCTGTCAGCCCGGAAACTGGCAGAACGGCCCTTCGGGAAACGGTTGGAGTTGGGCGTTCCCTCTCCCTCCCTCCGCTTCCTACCGCAATCCCGGAGGCGTAGGCGTGAAGGCCTTGATCTCAATGCCGCTGGCGGATCCACCGACCGACATGACCGAGTAGCCGAAGTATTTCTTCACCTGCTCGAAGGTCGGCAGGAGGGAGAAGTCGACCCATTCCTTGCGTCTCTCAACGTCCCAAAATTCGATGCCCGGCATGCCGGCGAAACTGCTGGAGATGATTTCCTCAAACATCTCGGGATTGTTGCGGAGCATGTCGAAGATGAGCTTCATGGATTCGGTGGAGTTGTCGTAGTAGAACATTCCCGTGCTCATGCCGCCCACGTGTTCGGCGGCGGCGGCGAGGCCGGGCTTGGACCGTAACGGGCTGCTGACCGATGCGCCTCGCAGGTATTCCTCCAGCATGGCCGAGTCCATCGAAATGGCGACGTAGTTGCCGGTCGCGGCAAACTGGAGCGCGATTTCCTGGAAGGAGCCATCGGCCGCCGGCGCTGAGGGCAGTCCGAGGGAGTAGATCGTGCGTCCGAGGAATTCCCGCTCTTTCATGGCGCCGCCGCCCAGGGGTGAAATCGCCGCGAGCATCTTGAGCGCGTTGGCCATCTCGGCGGGATTCGGCGAGCTGATGAGAGCGACGGACGGCGGCTGCGCGATGTCGGACGGATCTGCGCTGCGAGGCGGTTTGCCCCATTGGATCATGTCGTCGCCCAGGTTGGCGAATAAAGCCTGCTTGATGTCGAAGTTGGGATCCTTGTCCTTGCCGACGCTGCCGAGAATGAAGTTCAGCGACATGCCAATCTGCGGCGAAAGCCCGGTCAGTAGCGATTCGAATTCGGCCCAGGCCTTCTTGCCGTCGAGGCGCCAGCGGCTGAAGTTTGCGGCGTCGGCGGGAATGAACGGCAACGGGCCGGAGTCCTTGGCGTCGGCCAGCATGATCTCGAAAAGTCCCCGGCGATCCTGCTCGGGAATACCGAGGAAGAAGCCGCCGTACTCGCCTTCGGATTGCTGCTCCAGGTGAATCGCCATGGTGCGGATACCCGTCAGGCCCAAGGCTTCCATAATCTTGTCCGGCGGCGGAATCGGCAACAGCGGATTGGCCGAAGTGTCGGCGGCATTGCTCTTCAACTCATCGATCAGGATGTCGATGAACTTCTTGGCGTGAAGCCAGCCGTAGGCATCGGAGCTGCGAAACAGGGCGTTGTGGTCGCGCTCAAAAGCGGGCAGTCGGCCCAATGACGGCACCGAGCCGCCAGACTGGCGCACAAGGAGTTTTTCAAAGGCCTGGGGCTCGTTGCCAATCAGCAGCAGGGAGCCGGATTGGGCGACATTAATCGTGAAGGTTGGGGCCTCGCCGCCATCGGGATCCCCGCCGGCCAACATCGGAAACATGCGCTTGAAGGCTTTCTCCAGCTCGGCGCCCTTGAATTCGTATTCGACGAACTCCACACCTCGGACGTCCTGGGTCTTGAGTTTTTTACCGCTGTTGGTCCACTTGGTCTTCAATTCACCGAGCGCCTTGGCGAGTTGCTTCGAGCTGTTCTTGCTGTCGAGAATGAACAGCGCGGCAGGTTCACGGTCTTCGCCGCCGTCCCAGCCGTTCTGGACCACGGCGAAGGTGATCTGCCCGTGAATGAGTTCGGCGTAATCGTCGAGGTTCACGCCCAGTTCACGCTCGATCGGCGCGACAACGTTCTTCTGCCACGCCGAGCTGAATTTCTCGATAAAGGGCCGCATCGCGGGATCGCCGATCAAACCGCTGGCGGCGGACTTGCCGTTCTTTTCCTGGAAGGCGTCCCAATCGGGCAGTGTCGCCATGACCAGGGTGTCGGAGGGGAGGAGATCCTGCGCCGGCGGAGTGGCGGCTTGACCGGTGAAGGCGGCGACCGCCAGCGCGGCGGTCAGACTAAGGCTGAGTTTCAATTTCATAAAATCGATCGTGTGGTTCTTCAATTGGCGGAAATAGGGATCCAATGCGCAGTGATTAGTGACGCGGGCGACGTCGGACGGTTACATCGCCGGTGGCGAAACAAAGGAGAATGAACGACGCGGTGAGTGATGGTCAGTCCTTCGCTTTGGTGTTTGTAGACCGACGACTGGGCGGCGGCAGGTAGCGATAGGCGTTGCTGGGGTTGTCGTTGTCGTAGGCGTAGGCGTCGCGGTGATCGAGAAAGTATTTCACCTGCTCGGAGGGAATGGCGAAGGCCAGGCCTTCGCTGAAGGTCATCTTCATGTTGGTCACGCCGACGACCTCGCCGCTCAGGTTGAACAGCGGGCCCCCGCTGTTGCCGGGGTTGATCTGCGTGCTGGTCTGAAGATAGAGCCGGCCCTGCATCTGGCGCGTCTTGGTGCTGACGATGCCCTCCGTGACCGTGCGTTCCAGCCCGAGCGGGCTGCCGATGGCGAACACTTCCTCGCCCACCCCGAGCGGGTCGGTCGATCCGACCGGAACGTACTTGAAGCGGGGCGCGTCCTCGTCGTCGATCTTCAACAGCGCGAGATCGGCGAATCGGTCGATGGCGATGATGCGCACGTCCTTGTAGCTCTTGCGCTCAAGCTGGCCCTTTTGCTCCTGATAAACCTCAATGGAAATTTGCGTCTCGCCCTCGATGACGTGAAAGTTGGTGATCAGATAGCCCTCTTCATTGATGATGAAACCCGATCCCAGTCCGCCGGGTGTGCGTACCTGAGCGACGGCCTCGCCCAGCTGATTGACCAATTCCTTGACCGTGCTCCGCGGCGCGACCGATTCGCCCTTGCGATAGAATTCCAGGTGAGTCTCCAGCGGTTTGTCGGTTTCCGACTTCTCGGCGCCCTTGCTCTTGGCCATGACGTCGGTCGCGCGGAGAATCTTGGAAATCTGGTCCCGGGGCACGACCAGCACGGTGTAGCCGACATCGATAACGATCTGGTCTTTCTTCTCCGCGAGGATCTTGCCGTTAATGGCGCCCTTTTCCTTCAAATGAATCTGATCGTGCGCCGCTGAAGCCGCGCCGCCGCAGAATAACCAAAACGTGAGGAGAATAACCGTCCTTCGCATCAACATGCGGCTACGATACATGCGACTTGGACGAAGGCAAGCCGGCTTTGTTCAAGGACCGCGGAACTCTTTGACCGCAGATTACGCGGACCTCACGGATAGAGCGAAGGCAGGTCCGGGGGGAGCAGGCTTGGCGTGAAACTGTGGCTGCCTTGTGTGGAACTTCTCATCCGCGTAATCCGTGGTTGAACTGCCTTTGCGGAATCAGCGGTTTAGTGGATCTCGCGAATCCGGACGGCGCGGAATTCGATGGGGACTTCCTTGCTTTGCAATCCGATGTGGCCGTCCTTGCGCAGGAGGCCCGGATGCTTCCTGGTCACCTCCGCGGGAAAGCTCGTCAGGTCGACAACTTGCGCGACTTTGCCGTTAACGGTGACGCGGCAGCGGGAGTCGAGGCAGCGCACGACCATCGTCTGCCATTGGCCGGGTTTCCTGGCGGCATCGATTTTAGGCGGGTTGACGTTGTAGAGCCCGCCCATGCGTCGGTCGGGCGTGAGCTTCTTCAGAAGCGCCGCGTTGGACATGTCAGCGATTTGAATTTCGTTTCCGAGGTAGGCGGGGCGGCCTTTCTCCAAAGGCGTCCGAAAAAAGACTCCGCTGTTGCAGCCGGGGTCGAAGCGAAATTCCAATTCCAGTTCGAAGTTGTCGAAGACCCGCTCATGCGCGATCCAGCTGGCGTTGCCCTTCTTTCGACCGGTGTTGACGAGCAGGCCATTCTCGACTTTCCAGTTGGTCGCCGTGCCATTGGCTCCCTTCCAGCCGCTCAGGTTTTTGCCATTGAAGAGTGGAATCCAGTCTGGCTGGGCGGTCGCGGACATCGCGAGGCGCGTTGAGGCCGCGCCAACGAATGCGGAGTAAAGGAATTGCCGTCTTGAGAAAGGGCTTTTCATGGTTTGGAACTAGTCGTATTTCGCGTCTGCCGCGAGTTTGCGATAAACGCGTTTCGCGTGCTCGTAAGCCTGGCGGGCGTCGTCCTTTTCGTCGGCGTCGTAGGTCCGCTCTTTCTGTGACCAGAGTTGATCGACGCCGGTTAGAAACCACTGGGCGCTGCGGCGGGATTGGATCGGGCGTTCGTCAACCATCACGAAGATCGGATTGGTGTGTGAGGATGGGGTGACGCGCAGCGCGACCCAACTGCTTCGTTCAATGGCGATGTCAAAGTTCAACGTATGTTCCGTCCCGTCGGCGGGGATGCTTTTGTTCGCGACGGGATAGCCGTTCACGATGACTTCGATCAGCGCGTCCTTGCGCCCGTCGTCGAATCGCGCCGCGGCGATCGCCGTGAAGCTGACTTTGGTTGGCTTGCCGACACGCAATTCGCTGCCTTTCTCGCCGACGGAAACGGTCGTTCCCCCGGCCGTCCCCTGAAATTCCATCAAGTGGCTGAAGCCGTCGCTGACGTAGCTGCGGCCGTTTTTGATTTCCTCGCACCATTGGTCGTAGTTGAGCCGTCCATCGATTTTGACGTAGACGCGGCCCTTGCCGACGCGGTCGCCGCTGATGCAGGGGAAATCCGTCTCGCCGCTCGCGCGCACACGAAACCCGCAGTTCAAGGTGTGATACCACATGTTCCATTCCATGCCCCGGTGGGTGTCCATGGTGGAAATGAAATCGATGGCGGGCACGAGCTTGCCGTCGGCGCCGGGGACATTGTGCGTGATGTCGACGATGTATTCGTTCGCGCCGATTCCGTCGTATCGGGGGGTGGCATAGCTGGGGAGTTTGTTCGGGCCGTCGGGGCCCTTGATGCGTTTCGCGGTTGGGGCGAGGCCGATCGCGGAATGCGCGGGGCCGGTGATTGCGCCCTGCTTCTTGGCCCACTTGAGCGTGTTCAATCCCAGCGTCGGCCAATGGTCCGTGGATTCGCCGCCGGGATAAATCTGGTCGCTCAGACGGAGCAGGCAAAGATGTCCCGAGCGGTGCGAGCCGAAGCCTGACACTTCCACATCGTAGCGCAGCAAGTAGGGATATTTCGAAGCCTTGTCCAACTCGCCGGTGAAGAATTGCTTTTGATAATCGAAACCCGGACCCCAGGTGAGGTTGGCTCCGATCTTCAAATCCTCGCCCTGAATGTGCCGCGCCATGTCTTCGGCCAGCACGCCCTCGGTGGGATTGGCGTAATGACGGCAGCCGGCCGCGTGAATGTGATGGTCGCCGGAATACCAACCGCGCTTTGCGGGATCGACCCAGCGTTGGACGCGATAGTCGATGACCACCGCGTTGCCCGCGATCGTCAGCTTTTTGGTTTCGGGAACGGATTCGGGGCCGCGCGAGCAGCGAATGGTGTAAACGCCATCGGGCAGGCGAAGCGCTTCGCCGTCGGCGCGATAGATTTGCGGGTGAAAGAAAAAGTCGGGCGCGAGCCGCTTGGTTTGGGCGGGGTAGATGCGGCCGGCCTGATCCTCGATCACGAAGGCCGCGGTGCAGGGCTTGCCGTTCTCGTCGCGCACACGCAGGGCGACTTTGCGCGAGGGCAGGGCGTTGAAAGCAAGATCGACCGACGCCCATTGCCGGCCCGGCGCATCGGCGTAGGAAAGTTGGACCCAATCAACTTCAATGTCGGAGGGGCCGCCGCCGAGGTCGAGACGCAGGCCGCGCATCTCGCCTTTGGCCTGGAATGGGATGGCGTATTCCTTCCACTGGCCGCCGTTGCGCTCGAGCATGAAGTTGACGCGGCGTTGGCCGTCCGGGCGCGGCTTGTCAGTCGTCCACCAGAAAACCTGGCCGAAGGAGCCCTTCTCCGCCTTCACGCTGAAGCGCGCGACCATGTGCCCGCCGGGCGTCCGCATTCGCGCGGACATCGAGGGATCGTTGCCGGTGGTTTTACCCTTAAGAGCGCCGTCCTTCGCTTCGACCTGGATGTGGTTCTGGACGAACCAGCCCTCCATGCCGTCGTCGAAATTCCATTCCTTGATGGTCCCGGTCCGGCGTGTTTCCTCTGAAATAGAGCCGGCGGGCGGAAGATTGGGTTGCCCGAGATTGAAGGCGACTTGCGCGGTCCTGGTTCCGGCGTCCTTGCTGTAGAGCTGGATGATTCGGTATTCCAGCGGCAGTCCGCTCAGTTTGGGTTTCATTGGCCGGCTGTTGTACATCTGGAGATCGAACCACCGCTTCTCGACTTGATCGGCCGGCGCGTTGGGCAAGGGGCCGGCGTTCGGGCTGGAGACTCGCAGCGTCGTCGCGGCCTCGGCCTGGTTGATGACTTTGACCAGGTGCGTTCGCCACCCCTGTTCCTGCAGGTCCGGGGCGCGGTCCGCCGCTTTCGCCGCGAGTTGGCCGTCGTTCGAAATCGTCACTGCCGCGATGCAATGCGGATCGAGCGCAGCCTGGACGAGGCTGGCCGCTTGCGCGTCGCTGGTCCCTTTCGCTGCGTTCGCGAGCGCCTGCCGCGTTTCCTCCGGCAAAGGCGCGCCAAGATAGTCGAGCGCTTCCTGCAATCGTTGGACCTGGGAAATGAGCGGCTGAGCTTCGACCTTTGCGGCTTGGGGAAGCGCGGCCTGTGTCGAAGTGAGGAAACTCGCCGCCAGCGCCGCCACCAGAAGCGTCAGGCCGAGGCGTCGTCGTTTGAAGGGAAGAAATTTCATGTCAGGTTTCGTTGTCTGCGAGGGTTGGAAATTTGGCAAACGCTTTCTCCTCTTGAACGCTCACGGTTCTTCAGGTTGGGCCGACGGATTCCAGCCGAAAGCCAGCTTCACCCATGAAGCGCACGCGTCGGGGCATGCGGCGCATCTCCGCCGTGGAGGCTGTCGCCAGGGCCAGCGCCATCGCGGCTATGGCGATGAGGATCTGGTCGAACCCTGCCGATCTCGTCGAGGATGAAAAGAGCTCGTTGATGGCCATCAGGCCGAAACCCAGGGCGGCAAACATCGCCAGAAACGCGATCATCGACACCGTCTTCAGCGCGCCGCGAATGATCGGCTCACGACCTTTGCAGCGCTGGCACAGGCGATGCAGGCTTGTCAGCGTGATGCCTTCGACCTGAAGGCTGGCCTGGATGTTCGTGGATGCGGACCATGCTTTGGCGTCGACGCTGACAGGTTGGCTGGGTTTTGCGCGCCAATGGAAACTGTCCCGCCCATTGTCGGTCGTGTGGCCGCAGGCAACGCAACAATCATCTGCAGCGCTTGAGAGCCGCGCCAGCGCCTTGTCCAGCGCGCGCTGGGCCTGCTCGGCGTTTTCAGCCTTTCCGATATTCTCCGGCGTGGAATCTTCGTCCGTTGAAGTTTCGGGCGACCCGTCGAGATGGGCGTGCATCCGTCGCCAAAGAAAGTTGAAGCCAAACAGAAGCGGGATCGTAATCGCGATGCTGATCAGTCCGAGGCGCAATTGCGGATCCATGAATGGAGCGTATTGAGTTGCGGGCAAAAAGTCCACGGCGGGTGTTTTCGATGCAGGGCTTACGTATCCAAATCTTACAAGAAATGCCGTTCTCGGGGCTGAAGGCCCCATCGCACAAAGCACAGGGTTTCAGAGACTGTGTCTTGTGATCCACGAACGAATGCGGTCCCGCGTGCGCATGCGGGACCGCATTCGCTTTCCGGGCGGGTTCCATAGGGCTGAAGCCCTATGCTTTGCGCGGCCGGGCCTTCAGCCCGAAAACCGACGCCCCCGGACGAGCTGACGTCACAACCCGCCACGTTTGCCTGTTTTTGATGCGTACGCCTTGGTCTTTGAGGCGTTCTCAAACCCTTCTTTTGCGGGCGCGCTTCGTTACGATCTCTCTGAGTTTAAAAAAGGAGCGGTGCATGAATCGCAGGCGCATGGGAAGGCGTCGCTTGGTCGCAGCCTGGATAAATCTGAGCGGAAACGGCCCTGTTTGGATTCCGCGTGTATGGCCGAAGAACTTGCTTTCGAACAGCTCCTTGGGAATGGAGGCGCAGTTGACCCGCACGAGCGGCTAAGTGAGAGTCGCCCAAAGACACAGACATGATCGCCATCAGAAAATCAGATGAACGGGGCCGCGCCAACCATGGCTGGCTGGATGCAAGACGCACCTTCTCCTTTGCGGAGTATCACGATCGGGCGCACATGGGCTTTCGCAGTCTGCGCGTAATCAATGAAGACCGCATCGCGCCGGGGATGGGATTTGGAACGCATCCGCACAATGATATGGAAATTCTCACCTGGGTCTTGTCGGGCGCTATCGCGCACAAGGACAACACGGGCGGGGGCTCCACGCTGACGCCGAACATGATTCAGCACATGAGCGCGGGATCCGGCATCACGCACAGCGAGTTCAATCCCTCGGAGGAAGAGTCGACGCATTTGCTGCAGATTTGGATGCGCCCGGAAGCCGCAGGCCTCGAGCCGTCCTACAGCGATCTCGAATTCGATCCCGCCGATTGGCGCGGCAAGTTCAAGACATTGGCTTCGCCGGATGGAGTCGATGGCTCGGTGACGATCCGGCAGGACGCGAGTTTGTCGGTCGCCGAACTGGCGACGGGCGAATCCGCGACGCGCCCGTTGAAGTCGGGACGCCACGCGTGGATTCAGGTGACGCGCGGCTCCGTGTCGGTCAATGGCGTCGCGCTTGAGACCGGCGACGGCGCGGCGGTGAGCGATGAGAAGGAACTCAACTTTGCCGGACGCGAGGACGGCCAGATCCTGCTCTTTGATCTGAACTAAGTTTGATTTGGCGTCGCGAAACTTCTAGAAATTCCAACCGGAATCCATCGTCAACCCCTACCCCGCCCATCCATGTCAAAACCCGTAATTGCCGACCGCAAGCCCACCGGAATCGAACTGAACGCCAACGAGGAATACTATTGGTGATCTTGCGGCCAATCCAAGAACCAGCCCTTCTGCGATGGCTCGCACGCCGGCACGGAGTTCACGCCACTGGCCTTCAAGCCGGAAGAGTCTGGCGAGGCCTACCTGTGCCTCTGCAAGCACACGGCAAACCCGCCGTATTGCGACGGCTCGCATGCTCGACTGGGCGCCGACGAAGCGGAGGACAAGCTGGCGTTAGCCGCCGCTCCCTCGACCGGCCCGTCGGTCGCGCCCACGCCGGAGGAGCCGACGGTTAAATTCATTCACGATCTGGCCCGCGACAGATTGTCGAAGACCGGTCATCACGGTCCGGTCGGCGCGATGGGCGTTCCGGGGCCGACCCTGCCGAAGTGGGACGACATTCAAACATCGTGGCGCGCTTCGACTGAACTCAGGCGCGATGTCGTTTCGAGGCGGCCAACCTATGGGCGGCTCATTCACGATCGATATGAACTCCATCGAGAACCATAACATCGAGGAATCCGGCATGCGGCAGGTATTGGTGGATCATTTGAAGAGCGACGATTTCTTTCATGTGGAGCGGTATCCCGAGGCGGTGTTTCAGATTAAAACGATCGTCGCGATTCCGGGCGCCGCGGCGGGCGGGTTGAACTACAAAATTGTCGGGACGCTCCAGCTCAAGGATGCGACGAACGAACTGGAGTTGGCGGCATCGGGCGGCGTGGACGCGGAGGGTCGCTTCGTGGCGCAGGCACATTTCGATTTCGATCGGACGCTGTGGAATGTGGTGTACGGCTCCGGCAGGCTTTTTGAAAAGCTCGGCATGCATCTGGTGAACGATTTGATCAGCCTACAGCTGAAAATTGTCGCGTGAAGCCTCGCTCAGGCGACCCGGCTATTTCTTGAAATAGCGATAGTGTCCGATGATCGAAAGCTGAAAGAGCATGTCCTCGCGTCGCGCGCCGCCGCCAATGTTGTGGACCACCAGCGGGTGTTTGCCGTCGCGTGACTTGCGGTCGCTGACGATGCCGATGTGCAATCGGCCGCCGCCCAACCTCCAGGCGACGATATCGCCGGCGCGGTAATCCTTTCCATTCCTTGTGATCGGCGCCGATTTCTTCTTCCGTTCAAAATATTTCATCAAATTGGGAACGCGTCGGTGATCGATATTTTTGTCGGGGCGTTTCAGTCTCCAGTTTTGGGGGTAGGACTTGAAGGCGCGCTTCATATCCTCATGCACTTCCTTTTGCAGGTCGACCCCCGCGTGACGAAGCGCGCGAACGACGACGTCGGTGCAAACGCCGCGATCGATCGGCACGTCCCCGCCGGGATATTTGAGAGAAACGTAGGCGGGGTCGTAGCGGACGGTTTTTCCGATCTGCGTGTCCGCGCCCAGGACGATTTTGCGGTTTGAGTCGGCGTTCGCCGTTTGGGCGGCAAGGAGGGCGAAGAGCAGAATCGTCAGCGGTAGACGAACGGGATTTGGGAGAATTGATTTTTGCATGAGACGTTCGGAAGTAGACGGAAAAGGCGGCGCGGCTGCTCCCGGCATTGAATCTTTCCTTGTTCGGAGGCGTTTGGGAGGTAAACAATCCCAACCATGTCTAGACCCGCCAAAAACATTTTTCGGAGCGCTGTTTGCGCCGTCGCATTAACGGCCGCGACGGGCGCCGCAACCGCTGCGGACACGCTCGTGCCCGCCAACATGTTCACCACGCTGCCCGGTTTGGAGGTCACCGTTTGGGCCGCCTCGCCGATGCTCAGGAATCCGACCAACATCGACATCGACAAGGACGGGCGCATTTGGGTGGCCGAGGGCGTGAATTACCGTCGACACTACGGACGGGCCGAAGGCGGCGATCGCATTGCCGTCCTGGAGGACACCGACGGCGACGGCAAGGCCGACAAGGACTGGACGTTTGTGCGTGAAAAGGGACTGGTCGCTCCGTTGGGCGTGGCGGTGTTCGACAACAAGATCGTCGTTTCGCAGACGCCGGATCTGATCGTCTACACGGACGTGAATCGGAACCTCAAATTCGACGAGGGCACGGACACGCGGGAAGTCCTGCTCACGGGTTTCAACGGCAGTAATCACGATCACAGCCTGCACAGCGTTTATGCCGGACCGGACGGTCGGTGGTATTTCAGCGCGGGCAACTGCGGCGCCATGTTCGAAGACAAGTCGGGCAAGACCTTCCGCATCGGCAGTCCCTACAGTCCCGGGGCGATCGTGAAGCAGACCCCGATGCTTTTTAATCCGACGGAGATCGCCGGCCAAAAGAGCGACGATGGGCATGTCTGGGTTGGCGGCTTTGTCGCGCGGATGAATCCGGACGGAACGAAGTGCGAAATCCTGGGCCACAATTTCCGCAACAGCTACGAGCAGGCCGTCACTTCGTATGGCGATATTTTTCAGAATGACAATGACGATCCGCCGGCCTGCCGGGTCGCCTATGTGATGGAAGGCGGCAACGCGGGCTTCGCTTCGGCGGATGGCAAGCGTTCCTGGCGCGCGGACAAGCGGCCGGGGCAGGACGTGCCGACGGCGGAATGGCGGCAGGAGGATCCGGGCACAATGCCCTCGGGCGACGTTTACGGCGGCGGCTCGCCCACCGGTGTGGCGTTCTATGAAAACGGGGCGCTTGGCAAGGAGCACGAAGGCATGCTGTTGACCTGTGAAGCTGGCCGCAATGTGGTGTTTGGCTTCAAGCCCCGTCTTGACGGCGCGGGGTTCACACTCGAACGCTTCGATTTCCTCACGTCCAACAAGGAAAAGAAATTCGCGGGCTCTGATTTCCTAGGCGGCAACAACAGCGTGAATGATGAGACGATGACGAAGTTTCGCCCGTCGGATGTTTGCGTCGGACCCGACGGCGCGGTTTATGTCGCTGACTGGTTTGACGCGCGCGTCGGCGGCCACGCGGATCTGGACGACTCGACTTCAGGCGCGATCTACCGGATCGCTCCGCGCGGCTTCAAACCGAAGATCGCGAAGCTGAATCTCAAGAAATCGCAGGGCCAGCTCGAAGCGCTCAAGAGCCCGGCGGTGAATGTTCGGACCCTCGGCTTCAATGCCTTGAAAGAGCAGGGCGGCGGCAAGGCGGTGTCGACGGCTTCCAAGTTGTTGAGCGACAAGAGCCACTACATCCAGGCCCGCGGCGTGTGGGCGTTGGCCAGTCTCGGTCGCGCCGGATTGGGCAAGGTGGAGAAGGAATTGGCGGACAAGGATCCCAACATCCGCGTGGCGGCTTTTCGGGCGCTGCGGCAGCACGATCGCAACGTCCTGATTCACGCGCGTCGCCTCGCGAACGATCCCGCGCCGGCCGTGCGCCGCGAAGTGGCTCTGGCGATGCGCGATGTGAAGTTCGACGACGCGCGCGATATTCTCGTCAAGGTCGCCCAGGGTTACGACGGCATGGACCGGCATTATCTGGAGGCCATCGGGCTAGGCTCGAAAGGCAAGGAATCGAAGGTTTTTGAGGCGATCGCCAAAGCGATGGGCGGCGACACGGCGGGGCCGCGTTGGTCGCCGGAATTTGCGCGCATTGCCTGGCGGTTGCATCCGGAAAGCTCGGTCTCCGCATTGCGCTCGCGGGCGCTGGCGACCTCGCTCACGCCGGAGCTTCGCAAGGAGGCTCTGACCGCATTGGCGTTCATCCACACGCAGCGGGCCGCGGACGAGATGATTGAGATCGCGACTCGTTCGACAGGATCGATCAAGGCGCAGGCGACTTGGTGGCTGCTGAATCAGGGTAACCACAATTGGAAGGAATTTGGCGTCAAGGCCGCGCTCAAGGAGAAGGGAATCTACGACCCCGACAAGGTGGAGATCATGGCGCTGATGGTTCCCAAACCGGAGGGGCCGACCAAGATGACGGTGGAGGGCATTCAGAAGCTCAAGGGCAATCCGGAGACCGGCAAGCTGATCGCGACGGCCTGCGCCACTTGTCACCGGATTGAAGGGCAGGGCGTAGATTACGCGCCGGACCTGACGGGGTGGGCGAAGACTCAAACGACCGATGTGGTGATCCGTTCGATCATCCATCCGTCAGCGGACATCGCGCATGGCTTCGATGGGCATGAGATCGTCACCAAGAACGGTGCGAAGATTCATGGACTGATCCTCTCCGACAACGACCCCGTGATGATTCAATCCATGGGCGGCCTCACGCAGAACATTCCCAAGAAACGGATTCAGTCCAAACGGAAGCTCGGGCGCTCGTTGATGATGTCGGCGGAGCAGTTGGGGCTGAACGAGCAATATGTCGCGGACATCGTGGCGTATTTGAAGGGGCTTTAGACGGAGTCTACCGCAACATGATGTCCGGCGGCTCGGCGACGTAATCGGTCACGGTGAGCGAGGCGTCGGAGTGCGTCCGCAGCAGGGACGCGGGACAAGCCGCCGTGATTGGGCCGTGCAGGACGCGCCGCACGACCGCGCTTTGCCAGAGGCGGTTGCAATAGAATCGGCAGCGTTTCGCTCCCAGGATTTCCTTCATTCCCACGGTCACGGCGCGATGTGGGATGATCGCCCCTTCGCCGCCGACCGTCACGGAATTGATCGTTCGAGTTTCGCGCGAGAGCGTCAGGTTGCGCGTGGGCAGCGCGGCGAAGGCGTCGGTGGCAACGGTTTCACCCGGCTCCGGCGGCTCGTTGAAGGCCATGTGGCCGTTGATGCCGATCCCGCCGAAACAGGCGTCCACTCCGCCGCGTTTCTCGATCAATTCTCCAATGGCGTTACAGTCATTCGGATCGGGGTAGACTCGGTTTTCAAGCGGCGGAGCGAGCTCGGGATTTAACCGCGAGTAGAAGAGCCGGTCCATGAAGCCGCGAAAGCTGAGGGGATGATCGGCGGGAATCCATTGGTCGTCGTCGGTCATGTATTCGTCCATGTTGATGATCACGGTCTCGCGAATGCTGAGCTTCGCCGCGTTAAGCATCTCGGCGAGAATGGGAAACTGATCGACCGGCCCGACCGGCAGGATCAGCGTCGCGCCATTGCCGCGAGCCTGGCCCTGGCGCAGCTCGTCGAGAATGGCGAGCGCCATGTGTCGGGCGAGCGAATCCTTGTCGCCGTCGATCGTGACCTTGACGGTTTGGTTCGCGCCGAGGCGGTCCGCGGGGATGGTGAGGTAATCTGGAAACATGGCCGCGAATTCTAGACGAACACGCGGGTTAGGCAAGGCGTCCCAAGCCTACGCTTTGTATCGGGCCAGCTCTTCCTTCAGCTCTCTCTTGTAATCGCGTTTGGGCCGGTCCAGTTCGTAACCCTTGCGGCGGATCTCCAGCGCGGGCGCGATGATTTCCGCACGGGGATCGATCTCGCGTCCGAATATCTCCGGCCATAAGCGGCGACAGTTGCCGGTCATGTCCACGGCGTTCTCCTCATCGAAACCGGGGCGAAACAAATCCACGGCGGCCTGCAATTCTTCTATCATCTCCGCCTCGGTTGGATGGCCGGTTTTCTTGATGACGACGCGAAACGCCTCCAGGTCCTTTTCCTCAAGCCGGTTCAATTTGGCGATCAGGATGTCGATCGGATGCGGCAGGATGATGGTGCAGTTGCCGATCTGAACGGATTGTGTCCGCGTTCGCCAGCGCTGGCTGGTGCGGAAATTCAGCTCTGAGCAGACTTGGATGTAGAAATCGGACTGATCTTGATCGAGTCCGGCTTTGACGACGAAATCCTTGAGCTCGTCATGGTCGCTGAAGAGATCGATATCCTGGCTCAGCAATTCACGGTCGACGGCGACCTGGATGGGAGCCGATCCGAAGAGCGTAATCGTGAATTGGCGATCCTTGGGCAACGCGGACTGGAGTTGTCTGAGGGCGACACCAGCCGGAGTGTCCAAATCAAGCTTGTTTGTCCATGAGTCGGTGACCATTGCTCCTCGCTTTCAGGCCGTAGATCGCCTGTTGAATCAATCGATTGCTCACCGCCGGATCGTCCGCCAGCGCGCTGGCGAGTTCGCGATCCCGGTCGTTCCAGGGGCGTTCCTGCTTGCGCAGCCAAAGGCGCGCCGCGATTCGCGACTTGCGCCAGGCCTGATTGAGCTTCGGTTCCACGATTTGAAAACTAGACCCGAGCGGTGATATGGGCAAGGCCCTTGCCGGACGGGTTTACGCGAACAGCCCCTTTAGCTCCTTAAGCAGGGGCGGCACGGCGGTGTAGGGATCGGGCTTGGCTTCGTATTCGAGGACGACGAAACCCTGGTAGTTGGAGTATTCCAGAATGCGGGTGAGCCGCTCCAGATTGGCCGGCTCGTGCGGGAGGCCACGGCCGCTCATCTCGACCTTGAGTTGCACGTTGATCGCGTAGGGCGCGATGCGGGCGAGATCACGATAGGGCCAGTCGGTGTGGAAGTTGCCGGTGTCGAGATTGACGCCGAAGTGGGGGCTCTTGACCGCCTCGATAATCTCCAGCATCCCGGCGGCCTCGGCGACGATGCCGCCATGGTTCTCGATGCCGAGCTTGACGCCCCATTTACCGGCGTAGTCGCAGCACTCCTCGATCGACGCGATGCACATTTTACGGGCTTCGGCGTCGTCGGTCCCGGTGGCGCGGCCGGCGAAGATGCGAATGTGCGGCGCGCCCATGATGGCGGCCTTGTCGATCCAGCGTTTGACGTCGGCGATTTCCTTGTCCAGCTCCGGACCCTTCGGGCGCGCGAAATTATTTCCGACAGCCGTGCCGCTGATGGCGATGCCGCGCTTCTTCGCGTGTGCGTTAATGCGACTGAAGTAATCGGCGCCAGCGTTGTCCGGAAAGAAGTAGCTGGTCAGCTCGGTCCCGGCGAGGCCCTGGTCGGCGCAGTAGTCGATGAACTTGAACATGTCCATCTTCTTGTCGACCGCGATGCCTTCCTTCTTTTTGCCGCGAGGCTGATACTCGAAGTAATTGCGGAAGCTGTAGGCGGCGAGGCTGAGATCGAGCCGGGGCTTGCCGATGCGCTGGATGGGATCCATGGCATGAGCCGAGGCGGCGCCCAGCGCGGCGAGGCCGAGAGTGGTGGTGGAGGTGTGTTTGAGGAAGTTACGTCGGGAAAGCGATTTCGTTGACATAGTCTGAAGTAAACAAAACACGCGCCGCGAAAGGAACGAAAAAAATCGACGCCCTGAAATCGACGGCTTGCCTTCGAATGGACGCGCGCTCATCGTCGTCAGTCGAGCATTCCCAAAACTATGAAAAGATTCTCCCTTCTTACTGGTCTGTTCGTCGCATTGGCGGCGTTTTTCCTCACGGCGAGCGCGCAGGCGGCGACAAAGAACAATCGCACCGTCATTCTCATCAGCGTTGACGGGCTCGCCTCGTATTACCTGAACGATCCCAAGGCGCACATGCCGACGATCCGGCGACTGGCCCGCGAGGGGGCGGTGGCCAGCCGATTGGAATGCTCCTTTCCGACGGTCACCTGGCCCAATCACACCACGCTGGTCACAGGCGTCACGCCCGGCCGGCATGGCGTGATCGGTAACAACTATTTCGATCGGGAAAAGCAGAAGACCATTTCCTTCATACCCGATCCGTTGTTCGACAAGCACGAGATCGTGAAGACGCCGACGGTTTACGATGTGGCGCACAATGCCGGATTGAAAACGGCCGGCGTGATCTGGCCGGCGACGCGCAGGGCGAGCACGCTGGATTGGACTGTGCCGGATGTCTTCGACCAGAAGATCTTTGAAGACAGCGCCACGCCGGGCTTGTTGGCGGAATTCAAGGCCGCGGGGATTCCGTACGAAAAGCAGATGGAATGGTGCAAACTCGGCAACGCGGGTAAGCCGCAGCGGGATTACATGTATGCCCGCATGTGCGATCACATCCTGCGCGCCAAGAAGCCGAACCTGCTCCTGCTGCATCTGGTGACGGTCGATGCGTTGGAGCATGCGACCGGTCGGCAGACGCCTGAGGCCTACTGGGCCTGCAACGATTCGGACAATCGTGTGCGGGATTTGATTGAATCAGTCGAAGCCGCCGGGCTCAGCGATCGCACCGCCTTTTTTATCGTCTCGGACCACGGCTTCATCACCTACACCAAGAACATTAAGCCCAATGTGCTGCTGAAGAAAGAGGGGTTGTTGACGGCGGCGGGGCCGACGATCAAGAGCCGCAAGGCTTATTGTCAGGCGCAGGGCGGCGGCGCGTTTATCTACGTTTTGGACAAGGCGAATCGCACGGCAATCATCAAAGACCTCAAGACGAAGTTCGCGGCCACGGAGGGCGTGGCGGCGGTGATCGGGACGGAGGATTTCGCGAAGCACGGCCACCTGACGCCGGACCAGGATCCGCGCGAGCCGGACATCATGCTGTCGGCCAAGGACGGTTATAGTTTCTCCGGCACGGCGGCCGGCGACGATGTCATTTCGTCGAGCGGATCGCCCAAAGGCTCGCACGGTTATCTGCCGACTCACCCCCTGATGTACGGAAGTTTCATCGCTTCGGGCGCCGGCATCAAGAAGGGCGTCAAGCTGGGCGACATCAGTAACATGGACGTCGCGCCGACTATCGCCGCTGTGCTCGGGCTGGAAATGAAGGACGTAGACGGTCGGGTCTTGAAGGAAATCTTGAAGTAGCGGCGACGCTTCCTTCCGGGTGGCTGATTTTTCGGAAGTTTCGTCCCTGCGAGGATGGCGTCTTGAAATGAATTATTTCGACTACAATGCGACGACGCCGGTTTTGCCGGAGGCGCGTGCTGCCTGGTTGGACGCGACCGAGCGATTCGTCGGGAATCCCTCGAGCCTGCATCGCATGGGCGCGCGGGCCGACCGGGCATTGACTGAAGCCCGCGAGCAAATGGCGGAGTTTCTCGGGTGTCATGCGCTGGACGTTGTCTGGACCTCCTCGGCGACCGAGTCCAACAACATGGCCGTGGCGCACTACGCAGGGAGTTTGCCGCCGGAGTCGGAGATCTGGATTTCCGCGATCGAGCATCCTTGTGTTCTGGAGTCCGCCCGGCGGTATTTTCCAGGCCGACATCGGATAATTCCGGTCGGTCGCGAGGGCGCGGTTGATTCGCAATGGTTGGCCGACGAGTTGAAGTCGGATCGCCCTGGCATGGTCGCGGTGATGGCGGCGAACAACGAGACGGGGGTCTTGCAGCCGTGGCGCGAGGTGTTGGCGCTGTGTCGCGCTCAAGGCGTTCCATTCTTTTGCGACGCGGCGCAATGGGTCGGCAAGCTGCCGTCCAAAGGATTGGGGGAGTGCGATTTTGTCAGCGGATGCGCGCACAAGTTTGGCGGACCCAAAGGCGCGGGATTTCTGAAAGTTCCGGCGAAGGGCGGCGTTGGTTCGCTTCTGGTTGGCGGGAGCCAGGAGGAGGGCCGCCGGGCCGGCACGGAAAATGTCGCGGGTGTGATTTCGATGGTCGCCGCGTTGGCGTTGCGGGAGCTTCAACTTACCGGAGAGGGCGTCGCTGCGAAATTGGTTTTGCGAGAGGCGTTCGAAGAGAAGGTTCTGGCCGCGCTCCCGGGTTCCGAGATTGTCGGCGGAGGGGAGGATCGGCTTTGGAACACGGTCTCGGCGCTGATGCCCGAGGCGGATTGTCGGCAACGCTGGGTGGTGAAGCTGGACAAGGCCGGCTTTGCGGTCTCGACCGGCTCCGCTTGCGCCAGCGGCAAGGAGGCGTCATCGCATGTGCTTGCGGCGATGGGGCGCGATGCCTCCGAGGCGTCGCGGGTCTTGCGATTCAGCGGCGGCTGGGAAACCAGGGCCGAAGATTGGGAGGATCTGCTGGCCGCGCTGGTCGCGGTTAACGAGACTATTCAGGAGCCAGCGCCGGCTCGAGCGTCGGAGCGAGGCCTATAGTTTCCCCGTTTGCCTCGGCCTGCTGGGCGGTGGTTGGGTTCTTGACCAGTCCGCCCTGGCCGAGCTTCAACATCAGGTAGGGTAGCAGGCAACCGGCCAGGAGAATCCCGGCGACGAGACGTTTATTCTTCATGGTCTTGAACGACAGGATCAGGCCCAGCACGATGGTGACGGTGGCCATGATGCACATCACAATGGCCAGCCATTTGAAGGTGGCGGGTTTGGACGCGCTGATCACCGGACGCCCCTTGGAGATGTCGTAGTTGTCCATCTCCTTTTGTGAAACATGAGCAGGAATCACGGACTCGGTGTGGATCAGTCGGGCTTTCTGCAGAATGGTCTGAGCTTCGCCGGCTCCTTTGAGACGGTCCACGTTCACGGTCTGATACCAACCGGTGAGGATGTAGAGCAGGAGCATGGGCGTGAAGAAACATCCCAGGTAGAGGTGCAGTCGACGAAACAGGAAGATCCAGCGAATCTTTTTTTTCATGGGCGGTGAGTTGGCGAACGAGGAGACGGGCGCGGCGCTTCCTGTGTCGGATCCCGGGCGATCGTGTCGTCGGTCACTTGCCGGGCACCGGGATAAAGATCTGCTGACCGATCTGGACGCGGTCGAGGTTGATCTTGGGATTGGCCTTCTTGACGGCGTCAAAGGTGATCAGCCCTTTGTAGCCCTGGGCCTTCCAGGCGTCGTTGTAGGCGGCGACGATGCGCCCGACGAATTCACCTTCCGCAATAGTGTGGAAGACGCCTTCCGGGGTAGCCGGCGGCTTGACGGTCGGTTTCGGTTGTTCGGCGGGCGGTCGCGGTGTTGTCGTGGGTTTGAGCGCCTGAGCGCGCTCGACCGCGGAAAGTCTGTTGTTCAGTAATTCCGTGCGTTTATCGAATTGATCGAGGGAGGTCTGGTGTTGTTTTGAAAGGCCGGTGAGTTCCTTCACGACGAGGTCGGCGTCCTTCTTTCGTTTGATGTCCAGTTCCTGGAGCTTGTCGGCCAGGGTCTTGATGTCCTCGAAGCTGGCATATTTCGTGGCGTTGCGGGCGCGTTCCTGGGCGAGGTCGGCGCTGAGCCTTCGGATTTCCGCCGCCTGATTCTTGACGGTCGTCTTGAGCTCGCTGAGCTCGCGCAGGAGGGCGTTCTGCGATTCGATCAATTCGGCGACGTCGGCCTGCACGCGTTTGAGGTCGTTCTTGATGCCCTGGCGATCGGCGTGGTCCCGCGCGGCCTGGGTGCGGGCGTCCGCGGCGTCGACGGTGGCGGTCGAGCCCATCGTGATCAGGGCGAGCATGATCGTCAGCCGGATTGCGCCCAGAATGGATTTTGCAAAAGTCTTCATGCCTCTCACGTTAGGAAGCTCGGGGTGGGCATTCAAGTTCATCTTCATATTACCTCGTTTTGTTGGGTTAGTTTCGCTTCTTCAATTCGCGCGCAAAGGACGTGACGGGAAATCTTTTTCCGGGGCAGGCGGTGTGGTTCGGATGAATCTGCCGGTGGGTTTTCACGGCGTCGGTCTTGAGCCGGCACTTGGCCAGCAGATAGTCGGTCAGCCCGTTGAGGCTGCGCATCTGCGCGGACGTCGGGGTTTGGGTGGTGAAATCGCCGACCAGACAAATGCCGATTGATTTGGCGTTCATGGATTCCTTGGCGAGATGACCGCCATTGATTTGTTTTTTCCAACGGTTGCCAATGTAGGTCGAGCCGTTTTGCATCTGGCCGCCGCGGCCGATGACGAAATGGTAGGCGAGGCCGTTCTCCATGCCGCGGGCGCGATGATAGCGATCCATGCCCTTCCAGCCGCCCTCTTTGGTCGCTGAATGATGGACCACGATGTATTTCCACTTGCCGGCGCGCACCGAGATTTTGTCGAGCGCGGCTTTGAGTCCCGTGTTGATGGGCGACTTGGGCGAAGCGTCCTTGCCGGGAATGATGAGCCGTTGGCCAAAGAGGAGTCGATCGGGGTCCTTGAGGCCGTTGTAAGCCGCGATCTGTTCTTTGGATACACCGTAGCGGCGAGCGATCTCCGCGAGGGTCTGGCTTTTCTGGACAATGATCCGTGTGGTTTTGGCGGGTTGGGCTGTGTTGGAGGTTGAGGCCGTCTGGCCTCCGGGAATCGTGATTTTCTGGCCGAT
>Ga0302117_10000159_pt1 | contig 25955 bp, 16 predicted proteins | sample AG5_322_MG_FD_203112 | JGI IMG/M metagenome (GOLD analysis project Ga0302117, IMG submission 203112) | Marine microbial communities from Western Arctic Ocean, Canada - AG5_32.2 | ecosystem: Environmental > Aquatic > Marine > Oceanic | place: Canada: Western Arctic Ocean | collected 2017-10-01 | reverse complement strand
GGCCATCTCGGCTACATTTCCAACACCGTCGGCCGCGCGCTGAAATGGGACGCAAAGAAAGAGCAAATCATCGGTGACAAACAAGCCAACGCGCTGCTCCACAAACTGGGCTTGCGCAAGCCGTGGACCCTCGGATGAGCGTCGAAGCCAAACCCTTCACGCTCCCCAACCAGCACGAATACCGCGGCCAACCCTTCCCGCTGGCGCTGGAGGTCAACGCCGCCAGCCTCGATGACGCCTGCGCGTGGACGCGAGAACACGCCGACGAACTTGACGTCCAAGCCGCCGCGCACGGCGCGGTGCTGTTGCGCGGTTTGCCGCTGACCTCGCCGGAGGATTTCGATGCCGTCGTGGCCGCAATCGGCTTCCCCGTTTTTTCCTACGCCGATTCCCTCTCCAACGCCTACCGCATCAACTACACCCCACGAGTGTTCTCCGCCAACGAGGCGCCGCCGGAGGTCACTATTTTTCTACATCACGAAATGGCGCAGACGCCTTCGCCACCGAGCAAACTTTTTTTCTTCTGCCAAACTGCCCCCACCGAAGGCGGCGCCACGCCTATTTGCCGCTCGGATATTCTGTGGGAACACCTTGTCGAACAACGCCCCGCCTTCGCCGCCGATTGCAAAAACAAAGGCCTGAAATATTCCAACGTGATGCCTGTCGAGGTTGATAAAGAATCCGGCATGGGCCGCAGTTGGCAAAGCACCTTCAGCGTCGAAACCCGCGAAGCCGCCGAGGCCCGCATGACCACCCTCGGTTACACGTGGCAATGGCAACCCAACGGGGACCTCCGCGCCACCACGCCCGTGCTCCCAGCCGTGCGCGATTTGGGCGATGGCCGCCACAGCTTTTTCAACCAACTCATCGCCGCCTTCAACGGCTGGAAAGACACCCGCAACGACCCCGCCAAATCCATCACCTTCGGCGACGACGCCCCGCTCAACCCCGAAGACGTCACCACCGCCAGCACCCTCGCCGACCAATTCACCTTCGACCTCCTCTGGCAATCCGGCGACCTCGTCCTCATCGACAACCACACCGCCATGCACGGCCGCCGCACCTTCCAAGGCACCCGCAAAGTCCTCGCCAGCCTCGTGGCGGCGTAAGCGTTATACTTCCCAAGGATTAACCACGTTCATCCCGCCAGCACTCCAATTCGGCGGTGGACGTGAAGTGATTGCAAATCCTCCTCGCGCGTGAAAGCTTGCGAATTCGCGCGATACTGATATTGTATCTGTATGAACTTGAAAGCCATCATCCACGAAGCCGAGGAAGGCGGATACTGGGCCGAAGTGCCGTCACTCCCCGGCTGTGTCACGCAGGGCGAAACGATGGAGGAACTCAACGCCAACCTCCGCGAAGCCATCGAGGGCTGGCTGGCGGCGGGTGAGCCGGATGGCGAAATCAGCGCCCCCTCCAAAGTCATCGAGGTGGCCGTGTGAAACAGGTCACGGGCAAACAACTTGCCCGGGCGGTGGAAAAGCAAGGTTGGGAGTTGGCCCGAGATCAGGGCAGTCACCACATTTTCAAAAAGTCCGGACACCGCGAACGCGTGGTCATCCCCATTCATGGCAATCGCTCGTTGAAAATCGGCCTACTCAAATCACAAATGAAAATTGCGGGTTTAACCGAAGCGGATCTGTGACCTTTTCGGTTGAAAAAATTGGCTTGATGCCGTGCAATCGACGGCGATGCATTGTTTCCAGAAAATCATTCCGCTTGGGCTGGTGCTTTCGGCAACGTGCGTCTTGGGCGCGCCGACTGCGGCTCAATCGGAATTTTTTGAGAAGAACATTCGGCCGGTGCTGGTGGAGCGTTGTTACGAATGCCACAATAGCGGAGGCAAGGCGAAGGGCGATTTAGTTCTGGATTGGCGCGGTGGGTGGATGGCGGGCGGCGACAGCGGGTTGTTGTTCACGCCGGGCAAGCCGGAGGGGAGCTTGTTGCTGCGCGTGTTGCGGCATCAAGAAAAGGATCTGAAAATGCCGAAGGATGGGCCGAAGCTTTCGGCGGCGGTGGTCAAAAATTTTGAGCGTTGGATTGCGATGGGCGCGCCGGATCCGCGATTGAAGCCGCCAACAAAAGAACAAATCACCAAGGCCACCTCGTGGGAGACGACGCTGGAGCGACGGAAAAAATGGTGGAGCTTCCAGCCCATCCGCGATGCCAAGCCGCCGAAAGTGAAAGGCAATTGGGCCGCGACGGACATCGACCAATTTATCCAAGCCGGTTGGAGTACAAAAAATCTAAAACCCAGCGCTGACGCCCAGCCGGAAATTTTTATCCGTCGACTCGCTTTCGCGCTCACCGGTTTGCCGCCGACGCCGGAGGAAACCCTTGCGTTCACGAAGGCCGCGGCCATCAATCGGCAATCGGCAATCGAAAATGCCACCGACCGCCTGTTGGCATCAGCGCATTTTGGCGAGCGTTGGGCGCGGCATTGGATGGATTGGGTGCGCTATGCCGAGTCGCTCGGCAGTGAGGGCGACCCGCGTATTCCGCACGCCGCGCAGTACCGCAATTATCTCATCCGCGCGCTGAACGCCGACGTGCCGTACGACCAACTTTTGCGCGAGCACATCGCCGGCGATCTCCTGCCCAAGCCGCGCGTGAACGCCAACCTCGGTCTCAACGAATCGGCCATCGGCCCCGCGCATTATCGGTTTTTCCTGCAGGGCTTCGCGCCCACCGATGCGCTCGATGAACTGGTCCGCACCACCGAGGACCAAATCGATGTCGTATCCAAAGCCTTCCTCGGCCTCACCGTTTCGTGCGCACGCTGCCACAATCACAAGTTTGATGCCATCAGCCAACGCGATTACCACGCGTTTTACAGCATCATGACCAGCACGCGGCCGGCGACCATCAACGTCGACTCGCCCGCGCGGCAGTCCATTAACAAGTTGGAACTTGCCGAAACCAAAACGCAAATTCGCGCCGCGCTGGCGAAGCGGTGGCTTTTGGAAACCGACAAGTTCGCGCAGCGTTTGCTGCAGCCCGATGCCCATTTGCAAAAAGCCATCAATGGCGCGAAGGACGCACGCCATCCATTGCACGCGTGGCAGCAACTGCGCAAGGTGGAGGGCGGGGCGTTCACCGACGGCTGGAAAAAAGCCGCCACAGATTTTGCCGCAAGCGCCAAGCGTCTCGATGAAAACCGCAAACGCCCTTACGCACAGCACTGGCAATTTCGTAATGGCGACGCGAAGCGTTGGGTGCAGAACGGCAACGGCCTCGACGGCTCGGCGGCCCCGGCGGGAGCGTTCCGCGTGTTGCCCAAGGGCGAGCGCATCGTGGAGGATATTTTGCCCGCGGGCGTTTACTCGCATTTGCTTTCGGATAAGCACACCGGTTGGCTCGGCTCGCCGCGGTTTCGCATTGGGCCGAACGAAACGCTGTGGGTGCGCGTGCGTGGCAGCGGCGGCGTGATGGCGCGGTACGTTGTCCAAAACTACACGCGCAACGGCACAGTGTATCCCGCCACGCGGCTCAACGACGGCCAGTGGCGTTGGCAAAAATGGAGCCTGAAATACTGGGAAGGTGATGACGCGCATCTCGAAATTTCTACCGCTGGCGAACAGGCGGTGCTCACTGCGGGCAATGCCAACTCGTGGTTCGGCGTCACCGAAGCGCTCGTGCAAAAGCCTGGCCAACCTGCGCCGCGCGATGAAGCGGCCAGCGAAGTCGCGCCGTTGTTCGACCTCGGCCAGCCCGACAGTCGCGAAGCGCTCGCCAAGCAGTACGCCGCCGCGCTGCGCAACAGCATCGAGGCGTGGCAACGCAACGCGATGACCGACGCGCAGGCGAATTTTCTCGGGCACTTCGTCCGTGGCGGTTTGCTGCTGAATACTCTCAACGCCGCGCCGCCAGCCGCCAAGCTCGTGGCGCAATATCGCCAACTCGAGGCCGCCGTGCCCGTGCCGCAGCGCGCGCCGGGCGTGGTGGAGGGCGACGCGCGCGACATGCCGCTCTTCATTCGGGGCAGCCACAAGCAGCCGGGCGAGCCGGTGCCGCGGCGCTTTCTTGAGGCGTTCGATGCGAAGCCATTTGACACGAAGTTATCCGGCCGCCTCGAATTGGCGGAGGCAATGCTGCAGCCGGACAATCCGCTGGTGGCGCGGGTGATTGTGAACCGCGCGTGGCATCATCTTTTTGGGCGCGGGCTCGTGGCCACGCCGGACAACTTTGGCAAGCTTGGCGAACTGCCGACGCATCCGGAGTTGATGGACTACCTCGCCACGCGCTTTGTGCGGGAAGGTTGGTCGCTGAAAAAACTCATCCGTGAAATGGCTCTCACACGAACTTTCCAGCTCAGCGCCGTCAGCACCGCCGCCACGCGCGAGGCCGACCCGGACAACCGTTTGCTCGCGCGCGCGCACTTGCGGCGGCTTGAAGCCGAGGCCATCCGCGATGCTATGCTGCAAGCCAGCGGCGCGCTCGACCGCAATCCGCTCGGCGGCTCGGATGCGTTTAACACCAATCGCCGCAGTGTTTACGTGCGCGTCATTCGCAACAACCTCGACCCATTTCTCACCGTGTTCGACATGCCCGTGCCCGCCACCGCCAAGGGGCGCCGCGATGAAACCAACGTGCCCGCGCAATCGCTCACGCTGATGAATGACCCCTTCGTTATCAGCCTCGCCGCCCGCCTCGCCCAGCGCGTGCGTGGCGATAGAAATTTGAAAACTGCGGAGGCACAGATTCGCAGCCTGTTTCGATTGACCCTCAACCGCGAACCGTCTGCGCAGGAAATCGCCGTCTCGCAGGCGTTTTTGAAAAGCGGCGGCGGTCGCCAACTCGTCGTGCAGAAAAAAATGAAAGCCGTGCGCGAACGCCTCAGCACCGCCAATGCGAAGGTCGCTTCCATCCGCGAGCCCGTTCGTAAGCGGCTGTTGGCCGCGCGGAAGAAAGAGAACGGCAATCTGAAACCCGTCGGACCCAAGCCCTTTGCCGCTTGGGATTTTGGCAAAGGCACAGAAGACCAAGTTGGCAAACTGAACTTGGGCCTTCAAGGCGGCGCCAAAGTGGCGAACGGCGCGCTCGTCCTCGACGGCCGCGGCGCCTTCGCCCGCAGCGCGCCGCTCACCAAACCGCTCCGCGCCAAGACGCTCGAGGCGTGGGTGCAGTTGAACAACCTCAGCCAACGCGGCGGCGGCGTGCTGGCCGTGCAGACGCGCAACGGCGTACTCTTCGACGCCATCGTTTTTGGTGAACAACAATCCGGGCATTGGATGGCCGGCAGCAATAATTTCAAGCGTACGCGCAGCATGAATGGCCCTGCCGAGAAAGAAGCTATGAAACGTCCTGTGCATGTGGCGATCGTGTATCAGGCCGATGGAACCATCATCGGTTACCGCGATGGCAAACCTTACGGCAGTCCGTACAAGATGAGCCTGCAGCCGTTTAGCGCCGGTGACTCCGAGGTGGTCTTTGGCTTGCGCCATGGTCCTGGCGCTGGAAACGGCCGTATGTTGGCCGGCAAAATGATAAAGGCGCGGCTGTACGATCGCGCGCTGGAACCGAGTGAAGTGCTTGCCTCAGCCGGCGGCAATCCCAATTACATTTCCGAAAAGGACATACTCGCCGCCATGACCGACTCTCAACGTAAACAACTCAAGGAGCTGAAAATCTCATTACAGAAACTGAACGCCGAGATGAGCGCACTGCAAAAAACCGGTGCTACATCGCCTGATCCATGGCGCGACCTCGCGCAGGCAATGTTTAATCTAAAAGAATTTATCTATCTGCAATAATGAATACCTCAAAGATTCTCTCCCGACGCGCCATGCTCGCGCAGTGCTCGACGGGGTTTGGGCTGATGGCGCTGCAGGGGCTGATGGCGAGTCCGGCGTTTGCGGGGCCTGCGCGGAAGCCGCATTTCACGCCGCGGGCGAAGCATGTGATTCTTTGTTATATGTCCGGCGGGGCGTCGCACGTGGATACGTTTGACCCGAAACCAAAGCTCAAAGAACTGCACGGCAAGCCGATGCCGGTGAAGATTTTGCGCACGCAGTTTAATAACAACGGCAATGTGATGGCTTCGCCGTTTACATTTAAAAAATATGGCCAGAGCGGTTTGCCGGTGAGCAGTTTGTTTCCGCATGTGGCGGAGAGCGCGGATGAACTGGCGGTGATTCGGTCGCTGACGAGCAAGGTGAACGAGCACGCGCAGGGGAATTACGCGTTTCACACGGGCTTTCCGTTCATGGGGCATCCGACGGCGGGCGCGTGGATGACTTACGGGCTGGGCACGGAGAATCAAAATCTGCCGGGCTTCGTGGTATTACAGGCAGGCGGCGCAACGGTGCCGCACGGTGGCGTGGGGTTATTCAGCAACGGCTATTTGCCGGCAGAAAATCAGGGCAGCATCATCGTGGGCGACAAGCAACCGGCGGTGCGCAACATCCAGCCGCGCGAAGCCGATGCCGCGCAACGGTCGCGGCTGGAATTTGTGAAGGGGCTGGACACGGATTTTATTAAAAAGATTGGCGGCGACAACGATGTGGAAGCGGCGGTGCGCAATTACGAAACCGCTTATCGCATGCAAACCGCCGTGCCGGAGTTGTGCGACTTGCGCGGCGAGACGGCAGCCACTAAAAAAATGTACGGCATGGATTCGCCCAACGGCGTCACGGCGGCGTATGGGCATCAAGCCCTGCTCGCGCGGCGGCTCGTGGAGCGCGGCGTGCGGTTTGTGGAGCTGAGTTGTCTGCCCGAAAAAATGGGCGGCGGCCAAGCGCCCAACCCGTGGGACCAACACGGGAATCTAAAGGGCGGCCACGAAAACATGGCGCGCCAAGTCGACCAACCCATCGGCGGGTTGCTCAAGGATCTTAAGGGGCGCGGTCTGCTCAAGGACACGCTCGTGATTTGGGCCGGTGAATTCGGCCGCACGCCCTTCTCGCAGGGCAGCAACGGGCGCGATCACAATCCCCACGGCTACAGCGTGTGGCTCGCCGGCGGCGGCGCAAAAGGCGGCACGGTGTACGGCGCCACCGACGAGCTCGGCTACCACGCCACCGAAAACAAAAGTGACGTCTACGACCTCTGGGCCACGGTGCTGCACTTGATGGGCGTGGATCACGAGGAACTCACCTACCGCCACGGCGGCCGCGATTTACGATTGACCGACGTGCACGGGAAGGTGATTCAGAAAATTATCAACTGATGGGCGGAATTGAGCGTGAATGCATGAATCAATCGTTGCTCTTGTGGGTCAAAATTTGAACTGGGACAAAAGCTAATGAGTATTTCTAGGAGAACATTTTTGAAGGCGGGCGGGGCGACGATGGCTCTGCCGGTTTTGCACTCGGCGCCGGGGGCGATGGCGGCGGCGAAGAAGGCAGGAAAGCCGGACAAAAAGCTGGTGATTATGTATATCCCCAATGGCATCGTGCGGCGGTGTTTTTTTCCGGGGGAGGAAGAAGGGGTGTTGCCGAAGTTTGTGGGCGGTTTCAACGCGGACAAGACGAAGGACCGGCGCAAGCAGAACAAGCCGGGGGTTTATCCGTTGGAGTTGACGGAGACGATGCTGCCGCTGAAGGAGCACACGAAGGACGTGACGCTGATTACCGGGCTGGATCGCACTTTTAAAAACGGGCAGGACGTGCATGCGCAAGGGGCGTCGTGCTACCTCACGAGCCTCTCGCCGGTGCAGGCGGCCGCGCAGGGCGTTCGGCATCCGAACGGGCGCAGCCTCGATCAGGTGATTGGCGATCAGGTGGGCCACAAGACGGCGCTCAACACGCTGGAGATCGGCTGCAACGGTTTCACCGCCGGCAAGGAGTCGATTCAATTCGACAACATCTCGTGGTACGGGCCGGACAAAATCGCGCCGTCCATCCGCAACCCGCGCAAGCTGTACGATCGGCTGTTCGCGAAGAGCAATCTGCGTGCACACGTGAACGATGTGAGTGATCTCGTGCTGGCCGATGCCAAGGCACTTTCAAAAAAACTGGCGAGCGAAGATCGTGCGGCGCTGGATGAATTCATGACGATGGTGCGCAACATCGAGGTGCGCATGGCCAAGCTGGAGAAACTGCTGGCGGGTGCCGATGTGCGCGTGCCAAAGAACGAGGTACTGCCGCGCGGCAAGTACATCCAGTTGCAGGCGGACCTGATGTTGCTGGCGTTCCAGATGGGCATCACAAACATCGCCACATTCATGATTGGCCCCGAGCGTTGGGAGGCCACCCTGCGATACGAGGGCGTGTTTGACAACCCGGTGAATCACCACACCATGACGCACAACCAAAAGGGGAAGGGTTACCTCCCGGTGGCGAAGATCGATCGCTTCCACATGCAGCAATACGCTTACGTGCTCAAGCGGATGAAGGAGATCAAGGAATCCGACGGCAGCACGATGCTGGACAACTCGCTGATCACCTACGGCGCTGCGCTGGGCGATGGCTCAACGCACCAATATTATGACCTGCCGATGATCGTCGCTGGCCGCGGGCAGGGGCAGGTGAAGCAGGGCCGGTTCATCCAGGCCAAAAGTGGTACGCTCAATTCAAACCTGTGGCTGACGCTCGCGAAACTGATGGGCGTGGAAACGAATTCATTCGCCGACAGCACGGACGTCATTTCCGATTTGTGGACATAGCCGGCCATGCTTGCCCGACGGTTTATTTTCTGGATTTGTCTGCTCCTCGTGCTCGCGGGCATCGCTTCGGCTCAGGCGGCCGATGAGTTTGAGCAATTCCTTAAACCGCTCTTCGCCAAGAGTTGCGTGAAATGTCACGGCGGCGAAAAGGTGAAGGGCAAGGTCAACCTCAAGGCAATCACCAGCGCCAAGGCATTCCTCGCCAAACCCAAGTTGATCCAAGAATTGATCGAGGTCATCGACGCGGCCGACATGCCGCCCGAGGACGAGCCGCAACTCACCCAAGCGCAGCGCACAAAAATGCTGGCCACGCTGAAGACTCAACTGCGCGTGGCCACCGCCGGCGTCAAGACGAGGCACTCGCGCGTCCGGCGCTTGAACCGGTTTCAATACAACAACGCCGTGCGCGACCTCTTCGGGCTCAATCGCGACGTGTTCGCGCTGCCGGAAAAGCTGATGACGCGCGAGACGATTTACCTCAACGCGCCCAAAATGCCCGACCGCGTCAACGTCCGCTCGCTGGCGCTGAACCCCGCGCCCGGCATGCGTGCGGTGCGGGCGTTCCCGAAGGATTTGCGCGCCGCGCACGGGTTTGACAATCAGGCCAACCAGCTCACCCTCTCGCCGCTGCTGCTCGATGCCTTCCTGAGCTTGAGCGTTTCAATCGTCGAGAGCCCCGATTTCAACGAGCAGACCGTCGGCATTTGGAAAATTATTTTCCAGCCGCCCGCCGAGGGCGCGGACCTTCCCGCCGAAACACGTAAACGAATCGCGACCTTTTTAAAGCTCGCCTTCCGCGGCCCCGTCGAGCCGGCCACCCTCGACCGCTACACCGCCTACGCGCTCGGCAAAATGAAGCAGGAAGTCTCTTTCACCATCGCCATGAAAAAGGTCGCCTCAGCCGCGCTGTCCTCGCCGATTTTTCTCTATCGCTATCAACTCGCTGACGCGAAGAACTCGCAGTACGCCCTCGCCTCCAACCTCTCATTTTTCCTTTGGGCCAGCGGGCCGGACGCCGAGCTGCTGCGCCTGGCCAAAACCGGGGAGCTGACCAAGCCCGCCGTGCTGGAGAAAACCCTCGACCGGATGCTGGCCGACCCGAAAATCGAGCGCTTCCTCGACACCTTCCCCGCGCAATGGATGCAGCTCGAAAACGTGCTGGCTGCCACGCCGGATCCGGGTCAGCACCGTTACTTCAGTTTGGACAAAAACAACCCGGCCAGCTTGCAGATGTTGATGGAGCCGCTGTTATTGTTCGATGCGGTTTTCATCGAAGACCGGCCGATTGTGGAGCTCATCACGCCGAAGTTTGGCTACCAAAGTGACTTCCTGAAAACATGGTACACCACCGACTTGAAACCGCCGACGGTGGATGTCCGCGAGATTGTGGAGATGAACCGGCACAACGCGGAACGGCGGAAAGGCCTGGAGACGCTCATCAAAAACACCAAGACCGATCTGGAAGCGGTGATTAAGCCCGTGCGGGCCAAGTTGCTGGCAGAACGCAATAAAAATACCGGCGGGGAAAAACCAGTGGACTTGAAGCCCTACGCAGCCTGGGAATTTAATGGCGACCTGAAAAACTCGGTCAATTCACTCGAGCTCAAGGCGCACGGCAAAATCCAATTCAAGGACGGCATGGTCGTGCTCAATCGCGCCTATCTGTTGAGCAAAAACTTGCCGATTGATTTACGCGCGAAGAGCCTCGAGGTCTGGTGCAAGGTGGGCAACGTGAACCAACGCGGCGGCGGCGTGATGGGCATCCAAGGCCCGGGCGATTTCTTCGACACCATTGTGCTCGGCGAACGCAAGCCGCGCCATTGGATTTCCGGTAGCAACGGATTCAGCCGCACCCTCGACTTTCCCGGCTCCACCCCGGAGACCGCGGCCAACGAATTGCTGCACCTCGTCATGGTTTATCAGCCCGACGGCACCACTCGGATGTATCGCAATGGCAAACCCTACGGCCAACCCTTCCGCCGCAGCTCGGCCACGTTTCCCAAGAATCGCAGCTCGGTCATTTTCGGCCTGCGCCATCTGCCGCCGGGCGGAAATAAATACCTCAACGTGAGCATCGACAAAGCCCGCCTGTACAACCGCGCACTCACTGCCGCCGAGGTCGCCGCTTCCAGCAGTGGCACCCATCTTTACATCTCCGAGGCCGACGCCCTGCAGGCCATGTTGCCCGCACAGAAAAAGAAACACACGGCCCTGAACGATACGCTCAAACAGGCCGAGGCTGCATTGAAGGGCATTCCCAAGCCTCGCGACACCGGCAAAATTCAGCAGGCCGCCCGCCAGAAATTTGACAACGAAATGCGCAATAAGCTGCGCTTGCACACGTTCAATCGTGTGCCCACCCCCGACCCGCGCTACGGCGGGATCATCACCAGCGCCGCCATGCTCAGCATGACCGCCGGGCCCAAGCGAACCCATCCAATCGGGCGCGGAGCCTGGATTATCGAGGTGATCTTCAATAACCCGCCGCCCCCGCCGCCCAACGACGTGCCGCCGCTCAACGAGGATGCCTTGGACAAAAAACTAACCATTCGCGAAAAATTCGCACAGCATCGCAAGAACCCCAGTTGCGCCGGCTGCCATTCGCGCCTCGACCCGCTCGGCTTCGCGCTGGAGAATTTCGACATCACCGGCCGCTGGCGCGACAAGTATCCCAACGGCCGCACCGTCGATGCCACCGGAACCTTGCTGCGAAAATACAAATTCGACAACATCGTCGACTTCAAAAAATCAATCGCGAAGGAAGACCGCCGTTTCGCCAAAGCCTTAACCGGGCATTTACTGCGATTCGCCCTAACCCGCGAACTCAGCCCGGGCGACACACTCACGATTGAAAGCATCGTCAACCAAACCGAACAAGAAGGATTCAAGCTCAAGTCCCTGATCCGAAAAGTGATTCAAAGCGATGGGTTCCTTCGATCGAACTAGGCCAGACGATATAAACCGAAGATCGGCCCACACCACGGCATTTTAGGCTTTATCATTTCCATTGGCTTTGGGTGTGTGTGCGTGTATTCCTTGCGGCACGACATGTTACGTTTTTTTGTTTCTCTCATTGTATTCACGTTGGGCATCTTTGCTCAGGCTCAATCAGTGCAGGATTCAGCCACGCCGGTTCGGAATATCAAAGCGCCCGACGGCTTCAAGGTGGAGTTACTGTATTCTGTGCCCAAGCCGGTACAGGGTTCATGGGTAAACCTTTGCACGGATGATAAGGGGCGGATTATTGTGAGCGATCAGTTTGGGGGGTTGTACCGGTTCAAGCCGCCGGCGGCCGGACAGCCGCTAAAGGCCAAGAATATCGAGAAGGTCCCGGCCAAGATCCGCGCGGCGAACGGACTGCTGTGGGCGTTTGGGGCGTTGTACGTGGGGGTGAATGATTACGAGCGCAAGATGGAGAGTGGGCTGTATCGGGTTACGGATTCGAATGGGGACGACCGGCTGGATAAGGTGGAGAAACTGCGCGGCATGACGGCGCGCGGCGATCATGGGATTCATGCGGTGTTGCTCGGGCCGGACAAGAAATCGCTCTACCTGATCACCGGCAACAACACCACGCCGATAAAGGCCGATGCTTCGCGGGTGCCGCGGCATTGGGGCGAGGATCATTTGCTGCCGCGCATGCCGGATGGGCGCGGGCACAATCGCGATCGGCTGGCGCCGGGCGGGATTATTTACAAGGTGTCGCCGGATGGAAAAAAGTGGGAGATTATTTCGTCAGGCTATCGCAACATTTTCGACGGCGGCTTCAATCGCGATGGCGAGCTGTTCACTTACGACGCGGATATGGAGTACGACTTCAATACCTCGTGGTATCGACCCACGCGCATTTGCCACGTGACCAGCGGCTCCATGTGGGGCTGGCGCAACGGCACCGGCAAGCGGCCTGAGTTTTATCCGGACACGCTGCCGCCGGTGATCAACATCGGCCCCGGCTCGCCCACCGGCACGGTGTTCGGCTACGGCGCGAAGTTTCCCGCCAAGTATCAAAACGCCTTTTTCATTCTCGATTGGAGCTGGGGGAAAATCCACGCGGTGCATATGAAGGAGCACGGTTCCAGTTATACCGCCACGAAGGAAACCTTCATCACCGGCAGTCCGTTGCCGGTGACCGATGTGATCATTCATCCGAAAGATGGCGCGATGTATTTCACCATCGGCGGACGCAAGGTGCAGTCGGGCTTGTATCGCGTGACTTATACTGGCAAAGAATCCACCAAACTTTCCGGCCAGCCCACCATGCACTACGGCCGTGCCCTACGCCAAAAGCTGGGGAACTACCACGGAGTGCAGCACAAGGACGCAGTCAACCATTCTTGGCCGCACTTGGACCGCAGCGACCGCTTCATCCGCTGGGCCGCCATGACGGCGGTGCAGCATCAACCTTTGGCACAATGGAAAGACCGCGCGTTGAATGAAAAGAATTTCAACAAACGCGTGGCGGCATTGCTTGGTCTTTGCAAAGTTGCGGCGGCGGATCCGGCTAATGGCGAAGCTGTGCCGGTGGACAAGCAATTGGCAGCGGCGGTTTACAAATCGTTGGCGGAAGTGAAGTGGGATGAACTGAATCACGCGAGCAAACTTACTTTGGTGCGGACGTATCAAATCGCGCTGGTGCGCTTTGGCAAACCAAACGCGGTTGCCGTGGAAAAAATTATCGCGCAACTGAATCCGCAATTTCCCGCGCCCACTTTTGAGCAAAACTGGTTGCTCTGCGAAACGCTTGTTTTCTTGCAAGCGCCCGACACGGCGGCCAAGGGGATCAAGCTTTTGCAGTCGGCGGACACGCAGGAGGAGCAGATTGAATACGCGCGCTCGTTGCGGATGCTGAAGATCGGCTGGACGACGGAGCTGCGCACGGCGTATTTCAACTGGTTTTTGAAAGCGGCCAGTTATCGCGGCGGGCGGAGTTTCAGCATTTTCATTGGGTTCATTCGGCGCGATGCCGTGGCGAGCTTGAGCGACCAGGAGAAAATTGACCTCAAGGATTTGCTGGCGAAAAAGCCGGTGGTGAAGTCGCCTTTCGAAATCATGGCGGAAGCGATGATCGGTCGGAAGTACGTGAAGCAATGGAAGCTGGAAGAGCTCAGCACGGCGGCCAAGACAAAGCTGAAGCAGCGCGATTTCGCGCGCGGGCGAAAGATGTTTTCCGCGGGCGGCTGTTTCGCCTGCCATCGTTTTGATAACAAAGGCGGCATGACGGGGCCGGATCTCACCAGCGCGGGCGGCCGATATTCGGCGCATGATTTGCTTGAGCAAATCATCAACCCGAGCAAGGAAATCAACGAACAGTTTGTGCCGGTGGTGGTGAAAATGAAAGACGGCTCCACGGTCACCGGCGTGGTGGTGAATATGAACGGCGACCGTGTGAGCGTGAACACCGACATGTTCGATCCCAACCAGCAAATTAATGTCAATCGCCCGCAAATCGCGAGCATCGAGCCTTCCAAAGTCTCGCCCATGCCACCGGGTTTATTGAACCTAATGCGCGAGGATGAGGTGATGGATCTGCTCGCGTATATTTTGAGCGGAGGCGACCCCAATCATCCGGCTTTTAAAAAATAATCATGAAAAAAATCATTCAACTTTCCTGTGCTGTGCTGGCGACCGTGCTGATCGGTTGCAGCAGCGGGAGTGAAACTAAAACGGAAAAACCGGTGATCGGTTACACCACGAAAGATTTGTCGAATCCGTTTTTCAATATCATCGGCGACACATTGAAGACAGAGGCGGCCAAACACGGTTACGAGGTGATCGTGGTGGATGGCGGGGATCGCGCGGAAACGCAGGACAAGCAGATCGACGATTTTATTTCGCGCAAGGTGAAGGCGATCGTGGTGAGCCCGTGCGACAGCAAGTCAGTTGGCGCGTCCATTCGCAAGGCGAACAAGGCGGGCATCCCGGTGTTCACGGTGGACTTGGTGTGCACGGACGAGACGGCGGAAATCGTGAGCCACGTGGAGACGGATAATTACGGCGGCGGCAAGCTGGCGGGCGACGCGATGGTGAAGGCGATTGGCGCGGTCGGCGGCAAGGTGCTCATCCTACACTTGGCCACGGCGGATTCCTGCGTGCAGCGGGTTCAAGGTTTCACCGAGGTGATTGAGGCGCACAACGAGAAAAACAAAAACGCAAAGATCGTGATTTCGGAAACGCTCCCGGGCGGCGGCAATCAGCAGGATAGCAAGAAATCCACCGCCGCTTTTGTGCAAGGCAACAAGGATTTGCGCGCGATTTTTGCTATCAACGATCCATCGGCACTGGGCGCGTACGCGGCGTTGAAACAGGCGGGCATGGAAGGCAAGGTGACGATCGTGGGGTTTGACGGCGAGAAGGCGGGCAAGCAGGCGATCAAGGACGGGAAAATTTTTGCCGACCCGATTCAATATCCCGACGAGATGGCCCGCATCACGATGGACAGTATTTTGAAATACATCGATGGCCGGAAGCCGGAGCGGGTGATCAAGATTCCCGCCAAGCTTTATTACAAGGAGGATGCGGACAAGGATCCTGATTTGAAATAACATGGCGGATTGCGCCTCCACCCCCCCCGGGCCATTGCTGCGAATGGTCGGCATTGAAAAAGGATTTCCGGGAGTGCGGGCGCTGGACGGAGTGGATTTGGAATTACACGCGGGCGAAGTGCTGGGGTTGCTCGGCGAAAATGGCGCGGGCAAAAGCACGCTGATCAAGATGCTCGGTGGGGCGCATCGGCCGGACGCAGGGTCGGTGGAGATGGGCGGGACATCGCTGGACATTCGGAGTCCGGCGGATTCTCAAGCGGCGGGGATTGCGGTCATTTATCAGGAATTCAATCTCGTTCCGGGGCTGTCGGCGCGGGAAAATATTTTTCTCGGGCAGGAAACCACGCGCGCGGGTTTTATTGCGATAGATGAAGAACGGCAGCGCGCGCGTGAGTTGTTCGATCGGCTGGGCGTGAAGATTGATCCTGAAACACGCTGCGCCGAATTATCTGTTGCCGAACAACAGGAGGTGGAAATTGCCAAAGCGCTGGCGCGTGATGCGCGACTGATTGTGATGGACGAACCGAGTTCGGCGTTATCACCCACGGAGGTGGCGCGGCTGCTGGCGGTGGTGCGCGAACTTGCGGCGCAAGGCATTGGGGTGATTTATATCAGCCACCGGTTGGATGAAATTTTTGAAATCGCGGATCGCGTGACGGTGCTTCGTGATGGCGGGCTGGTGGGCACACAGCCGATCGGCGAATTCACACGGGAGAGTATGATCGAGATGATGGTGGGCCGCAAACTGGATCAGGAATTTCCAAAAGTCACCGCGGAGATCGGTGAGGAACGGTTGGTGGTGGATGGGCTTGTGCGCGGGCGGCACGTGCGCGGCGTATCCTTTGGAGTTCGGCGTGGCGAGGTGCTGGGGCTCACCGGTTTGGTGGGTGCGGGGCGCACGGAAACCGCACGGATTATCTTTGGCGCGGACTGTCGCGAGGCTGGGACCATCACGCTGGACGGCAAGCTTCTTCCGCTTCGTTCCCCGCGCGAGGCCGTGGCGGCGGGCATTTGTCTGTTGCCCGAAGATCGCAAATTGCAGGGGCTGGTACTGGGCCAATCAGTGCTCGAAAATTTTGGCCTGCCGAATCTGGCTTTGTTTGCGCGGTGGGGCTTTGTTAATGCGAAGCGCGAGGCCGAGGCACTGGACGCGCATGTGGGTAAACTGCAAATCAAATTGTCCAGCGCCGACCAATCCGCCGGCACGCTCTCCGGCGGCAATCAGCAAAAGGTGGTGCTCGCGAAATGGCTGGAGCGTAACGCGGAGGTAATCATTTTTGACGAGCCCACGCGCGGCATCGATGTTGGCGCGAAGTACGAAATCTATCAACTCATCAACCGGCTCGCTGCGGCGGGCAAGGCAATCCTAATGATCAGCTCCGAGCTGCCGGAAGTGCTGGGAATGAGCGATCGGATTCTGGTGATGCACGAGGGCCGAGTCACCGGCGAGATCACCGATGTCGCCGGTGCCACTCAAGCGGACCTCTTGCGCCTCGCCGTTGGGCAAACGGAATTGGCGGCATGAAAAAAATTTTCCAATCCAGGATCGTTTCCGAGTTTGGCACGCTGCTAGTGTTGCTGCTGCTCTTTGCCTATTTCACCGTGGCGACTTGGCGGGTGATCCATCCCGTCACCGACGAGGCCGCCCGCGAAGTTGCGGGTAAAATCTCCAGCCAAAATTCATCCGCCCGAGTGCTCATTGCCGTTCGCGGCGGCGGTGGCGAACAGCCGTTTGCAGAGGAATTGAAAGCCAGTTTGGAACAAGCGGGTTGCCACGTGATCGCGGTGGAATCCGGCTCACCTGCGGATTTTTCGGCAACGCTTCAAAAACTGGGCGAGCAAAACCAGACCGTGCATTTTATCGCCGCCACTTTCGAAGCCTCCGCCAATGGCGTGCTCCGGCCGATGACGGGTTCGGCAGGCGACCACACACTGTCCGGCCTTCAGCAAAAACATCCATCGCTGGCCGGAGCCACGGTCGTCGTGCCTGAAAGTTACGAGTCATCACAATTCCTCACACGCGGCAATGTGCTAAACATTGCCAACCACATTTCCTACACCGCCATCATCGCCATCGGGATGACGCTCGTCATCATCACCGCCGGCATTGATCTTTCCGTCGGAAGCCTGATGGCCTTCGCGGCGGTGATCACCGCGTGGATGATTGAGCATTGGGGCGGCGCGGCGGATGCCAAGGCGATCAGTGTGATTCTCTGTTGCGTGGGCGGCCTTGGGTTGTGCGGCCTATTCGGCGCTTTCTCCGGCGTGATGATCACCGCCTTTCGCATCCCGGCTTTCATTTGCACGCTGGGCGTCATGATGATCGCCCGCGGCTTGGCGCACACCATCGCCCCGCGCGAAAACATCAGCGTGGACGCCGCTGGCTTTGATTGGCTCGGTAGTCAGTCCACACTTTTTGGCGTGCCCAATCCTGTCATGCTCATGATCCTCTTGTTCTTCGGTGCGCATATTCTCATGACGCGCACCACGCTCGGCCGGTACATTTATGCCGTGGGCGGCAACCCCGAGGCCGCGCGACTTTCCGGCGTGCCAGTGAAGTGGGTGTTGATTTTTGTGTACGCCCTGTGCGGTCTGCTCGCGGGCGTGGCAGGAATTATCAACGCGTCACTGTTTGGCAACGGCAACCCGCGGTTTGGCGAAGGCGAGGAATTGCAAGTCATCGCCGCCGTCGTAGTGGGCGGCACCAGCTTGGCCGGTGGCGAGGGGCGCATCCTTGGAACGCTCATCGGCGCGCTGATCATCGCGGTGATTTACAGCGGCATGAACCAAACCGGCGTGGGCGAGCACATGCAGAAAGTGGTCTTCGGCCTCCTCATCCTCGCCGCCGTGCTGCTGGACCAATTGAAAAAACGCGGCTTGAAACAGGCTGACTAAACCAATTCCCCCCGCAAAACCGTCACTGCTTGGCCGCGCAACAAAACCCGGTCACCCGCCAATTTCACTTTCACCACGCCACCGCGCGGCGAGGTTTGGAATGCGATCATTTCGTTCTTGCCCAGCCGTTCCGCCCAAAACGGAGCCAGCGCACAATGGGCCGAGCCGGTAACGGGGTCTTCGTTAATGCACTCGGCGGGAGCGAAGAAGCGTGAAAGGAAATCATACTCCGGCACATCAGATGGAGCGGTAACGATGAACCCGCGCACGGGCAAACGGCTAAGACCGGCGAAGTCTGGATTGAGGTCACGCAATTCTTCCGCATCGGTCAGCTCCAACAACAAATCAAACCGACTGCGCCCGACAAATTTTGGCACGCTGCCGAGCAAATCCGACAACCCCGCCGGCATCTCGATGGCCTCGGCGGGTGTGGCTGGGAAATCCAATTCAATCCAATCATCCACGCGCTCCGCCGTAAGCAAGCCACTGCGCGTGTGAAAGTGCGCTGTGACATCCTTCGGCAATCGGTTCGTTTCCCAAAGCGTGTGCGCGCTGGCCAACGTCGCGTGCCCGCACAAATCCACCTCCGTCGCCGGCGTGAACCATCGCAACCCAAAGCCATCCTCGTGCGGTGTGACAAACGCCGTCTCCGAAAGATTCATTTCCGCCGCCACCGATTGCATCCAGTCCGGCTCCACATCGTTTTCCAACAAACAAACCGCCGCCGGATTGCCCGTGAAGGGCTCGGCGGCGAAGGCGTCAACTTGGAATATGGGAACGCTCAAACCACTTCGGCTTGCGGGGTGTGAACGAGCTTTAACAGGTCTTCGGATTTCAGAGAAGCGAAGGCGTAGGGCTTGCCGGCGTCATCGCTGAATTCCACTTCAAAAACGCCGTCCCCCAAGTCCTCCACCAGCGTGCCCACTTGGCCGCGGCGCAGCTCTTTTTCCGGCACCTCACATTGCAGGGCCACCACATCCAGCGTTTTCAATTCTGCGCTCATCGTTCTCAAATTATATAACAGGAAACCAGTCTTGGGAAGTCTTCACCTTCGCGAATTATCCAAACACTTCTGGCAGACGCACTGCCAGTTGGCCCGTGTAACTCAAAGTCTACAAAGTAACGCTGGCCAAATTCATCGAACTCACCAGCTTCAAATGGCTCTATTTTCGCCGCGTTTTCCAGAGCTTGACGCAGCATCTCGACATCATCATCGCCTATTCCAACGGCGCGGGCAAAAACTTTGGCTTTGTGTTTTCCGCGAGGATGGATGGGACTGAGGCAGTATTCAGCCAACTTCCGCTCATCAATGAACAACCTGTTTGCATTCGGCAAGGGCACGCGGCAGACATAACCTTGAAAGACAGAGAAACCAATCCTTAACACAGATGATCAAGATATTCAGGATAAAAAAATAAATCCTGAATATCTGTGTTCAATTTATTCATACCGCAGTGCCGCGACGGGGTCGAGGCGGGACGCGCGCCAAGCGGGGTACACGCCGGCGACGAGCCCGAGCAGCGTTGTGAACACAAGCAGCACGGGGAAGAGCCAGCCGGGCATCACGAACAAATCTGCTGAGCCGATGATGTGTCCCCATTTGTAATGCGAAAAGGCGTTTCCGGCTTGGGCCATTACCCAACCGAATAGGCCGCCGAGTATTCCGCCGAGCAATCCGATGGCGGCGGCTTCGCAGGCGAACATTTTCAGGATGTGCGCACGCGTGGCACCGAGCGCCTGCAGCACGCCGATCTCGCGCTTGCGTTCGACGACGGCCATCAGCAGCGTATTGACGATGGAAAATGTGGCCACGAAAAATGCGATGCTGCCGAAGAGGACCATGATGCTTTGCAGCGTGGCGAAGAAGTCGTGCAGTTTGCCGATGAGATCTTCCATCGTGTGCGCGCGGAAGCCAAGTGCCTTCACGGCGGCTTTGACGCGCGGAACGTCTTCCTTGCTTTTGGCTAGCAGCACCATGCCCATGCCCCAGTTTTTTTCGGTGTACATTTCCTGGTTATTAAAAAGCACGCGACCCATTTGAATCGCGAAGCCGTCGGGCACGTAAACGATGTTGGTGAGCAATCCTTTTTTGGAGATGCCCACCACTTTGGCGCGGAACTCCACCGGCTCGCCTTCGGGCTCTGCCATAGCCTTGAGTTCCTCGGAGTTGGCAAGGTCGCGCAGCAGGAAAAACAGGCTGAATACCATTCGCACGCGGTTTTTGGGAGGGTCTTTCAACAGCGTGGCGATGCTCTGAATTTTTTCCAATGCCGATGAATCCAAACCGCCGCGCCCGACCAGTGCGAACATCGGATGTTCCGTCACTCGAATGGTCACCATGCGGCCCATCAATTGGTCGAGGCGCTCAAACCCCATCGACTCCAGATAGGCCTCGGAGATGATGCACTCGTGCGCGTCGATGGACGAAAATCCCGGGCCGGTGGAGAGCACTTGCGCGCCGGCATCGATCCACGGCACGACGATGGTGTCGAACTCGCGCGTGTCGTCATCGAGCTGTACCGAGCGCGCCAGCACGAACACCTTGGGTTGCACGCGTTCCACGCCTTCAATCTCGCGCATTTTTTCAACCATCTCGTTTTCGATAGTCTTGATTTTCAGCGCGCCAAAAAACTCATCCTCCTTTTCCTTTTTAATTTCCTGTGGTGCTTTACCGATGTTCTTGAACATGCCGCGCGCGGCGCGATTGGGGCTGCCGCCTTTCTTGGGCCACGCCTCCACGGTGAGTGGATTGGCCACGGCACGAACTTGTTGATCGAGGAAAAACGAAAGGCCGTGCCCAAGCGAAACCGTCGTCACCACCGCCACCGCCCCGATCACCACTCCCACCATCGTGAGCGTGGTGCGCATTTTTTTGCGCGTGAGGTTCAGGAACACATCCGAAATGAGATCCGCGAATTTCATTCCTGCACCGTCTCCTCCACCAGTTTGCCACTGCCCAGCCGAAACTGCCGCGCCGCCCGCGCCGCCACCTCCGGGTTGTGCGTCACCAGCACCATCGTCATCTTCTGTTCCGCGTTCAGCTTCACCAGGGTTTCAATAATCTCGCGCCCAATCTTCTCATCAAGATTGCCCGTCGGCTCATCCGCCAGCACCAGCCGCGGTTGATTGGCCAGCGCCCGAGCAATCGCCACCCGCTGCCGTTCGCCGCCAGAAAGTTGATTTGGAAAATGCCCGCCGCGATGGCCCAAGCCGACCAGCTCAATCAGCTCTGCCGACCGCGCGCGCCGTTCCTTGCGCTCAAGGCTCGCCAGCTTCAACGGTACCTCCACGTTCTCCAGCGCGGTTAGGTGCCCCAGCAAAAAGAAATCCTGGAAAACAAACCCCACCGAGTTGAGCCGATACGCCGCCAATTGCTCGGGGGTCATCCGTTCCAGCGCGTCGCCATGCACGCTCACTCGCCCGGCGCTTGGCGTGTCCAATCCACCCAGCAACGCCAGCAGCGTGCTCTTCCCCGAACCGCTCGGCCCCACCACCGCCGCCAGCGCGCCCTCGGGCACCGTGATGCTCAAGCCATCCAACGCCCGCACCTCCTCATCGCCCACGCGATAAATGCGCGTCAAATTTTCCGTCTCAATGGCTGCCATGTTCCTAAGGTGCGCTGCTGAACCGAGTTTGGTTACCAAACCTAATTCAAAAACACAAACTCCTTCACGTTAAACAGCACGTGACAGAAATCGCTCCATGACTTTTCGGCGGGTTGTTTTTCGCCGTGGGCTTTGGCTTGGGATTGGAGGAAGGCGGTAGCGGCTTTTTGTTCGTTGGCGTTTGGGGGGCGGCCGAAGGCAGTTTGGTAGGCGGCGTCGATGCGGTCGGGTTCGTTCACGGTAAGAATGTGCTTGGCCCATAGTTTAGATTGCTCGACCACGAAAGGATCGTTCATCAGGATGAGTGCTTGGGCGGGGACGTTGGACGAAGTGCGGCGGCCGAAGGTGGTGAGCGGCAGCGGGAGGTCGAAGGCGAGCATCATCGGCGAAAGAAAATTGCGGCGCACTTCCTGGTAAATCGAGCGGCGGCCCGCGCCATCGAGTGGCCCTTTGCGTCCCGGCCGGCCGCGGCCTTCCATAAATGGAGTGAGATGCACGGCCACGGGTGGGCCGTACATTTTTTTGTCCAATCGGCCGCTCACCGCGAGGATGGCATCGCGGATGGCTTCGCCTTGCAGCCGCCGCACGCGCATTCGGTGCAGCAGCGTATTGGTGGGATCTTTGGCCTCGGTGGCGCCATCGGAGGGTTTGCTGCTCATTTGATATGTGCGCGAAAGCATGATTTCTCGAATGAGTTTTTTGGTGGACCATCGATTTTCCACGAGCCGGTTCGCCAGCCAATCAAGCAACTCTGGATGCGTCGGCGCTTCGCCGAGCACACCAAAGTTATCCGTACTCGGCACGATGCCGCGCCCCAAAAGATGATGCCAAATGCGATTGGCATAAACGCGGGCGGTCAGTGGATTAGCGGCATCGGCGATGTGATTGGCCAGCGTGATGCGGCCGGAGCCGGCGGGCATCGGCGGATGTTCGCCAACCAGTGCGGTGAGAAACCGCCGCGGCACTTCTGCGCCAAGATTTCCGTGCCCACCGCGAATGAAAACTTTTTCATTCCTCGCCGTGCCCTCCAGCATCACCGGCACCGTGGCCGGACGCGGAACGGCATTGGCGAGTTGTAAATATTTTTGTAATAACGCCGTTGCTTCCGCGCCCTTGGCGGGAATGGGCTTGGGCAAACGAGGGAGCGCACCGGCGGGGGGCTTGCCGTTTTCAGAAACCCAAAGCTCGCGCACCGCCGCGTAGCCGTCGGGCTTCAACCCTTTGCCACTGTGATTTGCGATGGAGAGGTCGACGATTTCCAAATAGCAATGGTGCCCTTTCCACATCGCCACGTTGAACGTCACCCAATGAGGTTGCTCGTTGTTGAGCGTGCGGGTGTTGCCGGCGTAAATTGGGCCCTGAATAATTTTGAAATTATCGATTACCAAATTCACGCGCACATCGCGGCCGAGTGCCAGAAGGTGAATGTGATTTTCCTTAATCTCAAAAGTCGCCGACCGCAGCGTGCCCTGAAACTTCCGCCCCAATAGCCCGCTGTGCAGCCAACCCGTCGGAACACCACGTAGCCCGCCAGCTTCCACGGTGAATTCGCCCGTCTTCGTCAGTGCGTTCGCCCACGCCACGCCATCGGCGAACCAATCCTTGCCGTGACTTTGGCGAACGTCGGAAATCAATCGATACCCCTTCGGCGCGGCATCGGCTTTGAGAGCGGCGACGGGCTTGAGTTGGGCGGCAAATGTTTTTTTCAATGCCTTTTTCATTTCCACCAATGCCTTCTGAGTGTCGCCAAACTTGGCGGAACCTTCCACCGAGCCGTGCGAAAAACTGCCGCTTTCGATCATCCCGTACAGTGCATAAAAATCGCGTGTACTGATGGCGTCAAACTTGTGGTCGTGGCAGCGCGCGCAGGCGATGGTCATACCCTGAAACGCTTTGCCGATGACGTCGATTTGGTTGTCGATGATTTCGGCTTGGTACGCACGGATGTCCACCGGCGAGTGGCAGTGCTGGCCCATCCACCACCACGCGGTGGCGAGGCGACTCTCGTTCCAGCCGCCGTCCTTGGCAAAGCGCGGTTTGATTTGATCGCCGGCGAGGTGCTCTTTCACAAAGCGATCGTACGGCACGTCGTCGTTAAAAGCGCGGATGACATAATCGCGATAGCGCCACACTTCCTGATTTTGGAAATCGAATTCGTGGCCGAAGGTTTCCGCATAGCGCACGAGGTCCAGCCAATGCCGCCCCCAACGTTCACCGAAATGCGGCGAGGCGAGTAAGCCGTCGATGAGATTTTCGATTGCTGCTTGCCGATTGACGATTGCCGCCTGCTCGAACGCCGCGATGGCTTGCGGAGTGGGCGGCAAACCGGTGAGGTCGAAATACGCACGCCGGATGAATGTGCGGTTGGATGCGGGGCCGGCGGTTTTGAGTTTCGCCGCCTCCAGCTTCGTGAGAATAAAATGGTCAATCGGCGATGCGGGCCAGTCGGTCTGCTTCACCTTGGGCGGCGATTGTTTTTTCACCGGCTGCCACGCCCAATGCTCGGCTCGGCGCTGGGCGAGATTGAACTTTTTTTGAGTGCCGCCCGCCACCGCTTCCTTGGGCCACGGCGCGCCGCGTTTTACCCAATCGGTGAGGTCAGCAATTTGCGTGGCGGACAGCTTGCCGCTCGGCGGCATTTCCAAATCCACGTTGTCAAAGCCGATGGCCTCGATGAGCAGGCTTTGCTCGGGCTTGCCCGAAACAATCGCCGCGCCACTGTCGCCGCCCTTGAACACACCCGCGCGATGGTCCAGCCGCAGACCGCCTTTGAGCTTTTTGGATTTCGCGCTGTGGCATTTGTAACAATGCTCCGCGAGCAACGGCCGGATTTTCTTTTCAAAAAATTCCAAATCCGCCGCCGCGAATTCAGCAGCGGCGGCTGGCAGTGCCGTCAGTAAAATCAAAGTGAACAAGTGTCTCATTTTAGATTGTTAGATTCAGTTTTTGTGATGCCGCCGTGTTGGCGCAGAAAATTGGAAACGTCGCGATGGTCCGTTGCAAGATCGAGCGGCCGATCACCGGCGCGATCTTTCGTGTTCACCTTCGCGCCATCGGCGATGAGTTTTTGGGCGGCCTCGGCGTCGCCGGATTGGGCGGCTTGATGGAGAGGTTTGGGATCGCTGATGAATGGACGAATGATGAGGTGCTGAACGCCCGTGGAAATGGCGGTGCAACCGGCAATCAGCACAGTGGCCAAAACGAGTAATGAAATTCGCGCGAGCATCTGCACCGAGTGTACGACGTGGCGCGTAAAAATCAATTCACGCTTTGCTTGGCTTGGCGGGCGATTTTGCGCATCGTCGCGGGCCTTTGATGAGCAATTCCAACCATATCGATGAACCGGATGTCGTGTTAATCGGCAGTGGCGTGATGAGTGCCACGCTGGGGGCGTTGCTGAAAAACCTGCAGCCGGATTTGAAAATTCAGCTTTATGAGGTGACCGAGGAACTCGCGCAGGAAAGCTCCAACGGCTGGCACAATGCCGGCACCGGCCACGCGGGGATGTGTGAGCTGAGCTACACGCCTAATCGTGGCGCGGATGGCGAGGTGGATGTGACCAAGGCCATCGAGATTTTCGAGCAGTTCGAGCAGTCGAAATATTTCTGGGGCTACGCCGTGCGCAACGGGATGATTGATGACCCCAAAAAATTCGTGAACCCCCTGCCGCACATCGCGTTTGTGTACGGGCAGGAGCAGGTGAATTTTCTCAAATCACGCCACGCGGGGATGAGCGCTCATCATTTTTTCCGCGATATGGAATATACCGACGACCGTGAAACCCTCCGTGACTGGGCGCCGCTGCTGCTCGCCGGCCGCGATGACACGCCGATTGCCGCCACCAAAATGGAACGCGGCACGGATGTGAATTTCGGCACGTTGTCCGAGATGCTCGTGGAATGGCTCGGCCAACAAGACGACTGCGGCTACGCTCTGCGCCATCGCGTCACCGATCTCACCCGCACGCGGGAAGGTTGGGCCGTGGAGGTGAAGGATTTAGAAACCGGCCGTAAGTTTACCAATCAAACGAAGTTTGTGTTCATCGGCGCGGGTGGCGGCAGTTTGCCGTTGCTGCAAAAATCCGGCATCGCCGAAAGCAAAGGCTTCGGCGGATTCCCCATCGGCGGCCAATGGCTCGTGTGCCACAAACCGGAACTCGTGAAACAACACGAAGCCAAAGTGTACGGGATGTCGCCGGGCGCCGCGCCCACGATGGCCGTGCCGCACATTGACACGCGGATTATTGACGGCAAAAAATCCCTCCTCTTCGGCCCGTACGCTGCGTGGACCACGAAGTTTTTGCAC
>Ga0302117_10000157_pt1 | contig 26017 bp, 20 predicted proteins | sample AG5_322_MG_FD_203112 | JGI IMG/M metagenome (GOLD analysis project Ga0302117, IMG submission 203112) | Marine microbial communities from Western Arctic Ocean, Canada - AG5_32.2 | ecosystem: Environmental > Aquatic > Marine > Oceanic | place: Canada: Western Arctic Ocean | collected 2017-10-01 | reverse complement strand
CTGCTGATTTAGGTCAGCCTAATCAAATCATTGCTTCTGTGCCCATTGATATTCCTGCAAACGGAAACGACCTTTGGCACAAGCACTATGTTGACACTGGCGTGACTCAGGATCGCTGCATCAAAGCGGTGCAGGTTAAGCCACGCGGTGATGCAGCTGCAGTTGTTCACCACGCTAACTCTTCTGTTGACGCGCTAGATGAAAACGGCGAGTGGCAGCAGTATGGTCAGCTTACTGAATACGCTATGGGCAAGTGGGGCGAGCTAGTACCTGAGGGTGTCTGTCGTACGCTTCCTGCTAACTCACGTGTTTCTTGGGACATTCATATGTTTCCAGGCGGTGTTGGCGCAACTGCTCCAGGTACAATGATCAAAGACAACGTTGTTGAAATCGGCCTTTGGTTTCACGATGAAGACTACATGACAGCTTCAGCAAAGACTCCTTACAAGCAGGATCTGAAACTGTATCAACTACGTGATGGCTATGAGAGCGGCGAGTTAATCGTGCCTCCTAACGGTTACACGATGACTCAGGGTTTTCACTCTTTCGATCACCCAGTTCGCATCGATAGCTTCCAGCCACACGGTCACTTGCGCATGAATGCAGCCTCTCTAGAAATTTTCTACCCAGAAACTGGCCGCACTGAGCAAATTAGCCAGGTCTCTAACTGGAGTGCCACATGGCATCACAGCCATCTGTATGAAGAAGATGTTGCCCCTCTGCTTCCAGCAGGTGCGGTAATGGTCATCAAGCAGTGGTACGACAACACAGCTAATAACCCAAATAACCCTGATCCTGATCAGTGGGTTGTAGGCGGAAGCCGCACTGGCGACGAGATGTCTCATGCTTGGATCGCGGTTACTCACCTCGATGAGGAAGGCTATGAAAATATCGTTGCAGATCGCACAGAAAAAGAAGAGCGTTCACTAGCCGGTAACGACTAGTACTTAGCTTTAGCTACTTAGAATTGGGCTAACCTCTTCTAAGAAGTCCAAAAGGCCAGTTAATCTCGATTAACCGGCCTTTTTTATTGTCTGGATTTTGTCAATATATGCGCTGTTACTGCTTCATCCAGCCTCTAAAAAGAGTTAGAATCTGTGTCTTTATACTAATAATCCATCTATCCAATAATTGGAATACTCGATGCTAATAGAATCGAGATTTCCCTAAGGATTAAAAGGAGAGATTTATGAGTATTTCGAAAGGCTGGTTAGGCCTCACAGCACTTGCCGCAGCAGGGTTTCAAGTTTCGGCTCTGGCTCAGTCAGCTGCTGATCATGACGTCACCTATAACGGTGAAGTCGGAAAGATCCTCAACGAGAACTGCGTAGTCTGCCACCGCGAAGGCGGAATCGGCCCCATGCAGCTCACAAACTACGATCAGGTTCGCCCTTGGGCACCACTGATCCAGATGCGAGTCGCGAACCGTGAAATGCCTCCCTATGCCTATGACCATGGCATCGGCATTCAAGATCTCGAAGGCGACTGGCGCTTAGAACAGACAGAGATCGATACTATCGTAGCCTGGGTAAACCAGGGTTCGCCAATGGGCGATGCAGATATTGTCGTGGCTATGCCTGAGATGAATGACCCTAGCGAATGGAACTTTGTTTCTCAGTTCGGTCAGCCAGACACAATCATTCCTTCCATCTCTATCGATATTCCTGCCAACGGCAATGACCTGTGGAGTAACCACTACGTACCGAGCGGTATGAAAGTAGATCGCTGCATCAAGGCGGTACAGGTTAAGCCAAGAGGCGATGCCAAAGCGGTAGTTCACCATGCGAATTCATCAGTTGTGTTGGAACAGCCAGACGGCTCCATGGAGCGACAAAGTATGCTTACTGAGTATGCCATGGGCAAATGGGGCGAGATCGTTCCTGAAGGCGTATGCCGCACACTCCCAGCAAACGCAGTGGTTAGCTGGAGCATCCACATGTTCCCAGGTGGTGTTGGCGCGACAGCTGCCGGCACTATGATTGAAGACAACGTGGTTGAGATCGGCCTCTGGTTACACCCAGTAGGTTACGAGGAAGAAGCTAAATACAAGCAGGACCTGGCTCTTTATCAGATCAGCCCACAGGAAGACATTGTCATCCCGCCGAATGGTTATTCCATGACACAGGGATTTCATTCCTTCGATCACCCGGTTCGTCTTGACAGCTTTCAGCCTCATGGCCACTTGCGCATGAATGCTGCCTCGCTGGAAATCTTCTATCCGGAGACTGGTCGCACTGAGCAGATCAGCCAGGTCTCAAAGTGGAGCGCTACATGGCACCACAGTCACATCTACAACGAAGACGTAGCTCCCCTAATACCTGCGGGCGCGGTATTGGTATTGAAGCAGTGGTACGACAACACAGCTGACAACCCCAACAACCCTGATCCGGATATGTGGGTAATGGGTGGCAGCCGTACTGGCGATGAGATGACTCACGCATGGCTAGCTATAACTCATCTAGACGACGAAGGCTTCGAGCAGTTAGTCGCCGAACGCAAAGATAAAGAAGAACGTTCACTAGCCGGTAACGACTAGTAACAAACCTGTAGTTAAGAAAGTGTGAAATAAAAAGGCCGAGGGTTAAACCCTCGGCCTTTTTATTGATCTCGATTCTTGTTGGCGATAGGTTTGTCTTGCTACCTGCCTATCTATATCTACCTGTCTAAGAAGTGAAAGTCCGCAGGACCACCGCGACGCACCACAATCACTGCATCCTCTGTGCCCTCTGGCACGTCCCAGGAGTGATTTAGCTTGCCGGGTATGACAATATAGCTACCAGTACTCACCGAGTGACTCTCCTCTCCCAGAACGATCGTCACAGTACCCTGCACCACCACCACGAATTCGTCATGGGTGTGCCAATGCGTATCGAAGTGAGAACCAGCTGGAAACTTCGCGTAATAGGTTATACCGCCCGTGGCCGAGTCGGTTCCCTGCCGCGCGGTTTGAACACCCACTGGAGCGCCATTGCCGCCGCCGGGTGGGCCCCACTGAATGTCGGCGAGTGGAATAGCTACTGGATCGTACTCGCTGGCCGGGGATTCTTCTGCTTGAAGTAGTGAGATGGCGATGAGTGTAGTGCTCAACGCGAGGGCCAGATAAATTTTCTTAGTCACGATGTTAATCTCCAATCCGAGTTAGTCGTAGGAGATTAGAATTATTACTAAGCACTTGCAACGTTACCGTGATATTAACTAATGGTAGTGTGCCTGCTAGCTAAGCCCATTTCTCGGACCGGGATAGAGTTGGACCTTTAAAGACTCCAATTGGGCAGAGTAGTGCCTATATGCAGCCATGCCCTTCATCTGAATTACTCTTTCAAAATACAACTTCCCTGTGTGCGGGTCTTCGGAACTAATAGCTAGTTCAGCCAGAGCAATATTGGCTTCCCACAGGCTCCAACATCAAACAAGATATTTGCGAACCGCAATTCGTTGTGGATAAGCGGGCAGACAACACCAACGATTCTAGCCTCGGGATTGATGTCCTGCTAACACCCTTGGGTCTGCAGCGCGAGCTCGCTCTCGACTATGAAACACTCACCGCAGCCATGACAAAGGTGGCCAAAGAGAGTGAGTATTTTAGGGAATTGAATAACATCCTTGGTGCGCTAAGAGAGGAGTTAGAAAGCAGATAAGATATGTACCACACACAGTCAACAGAGAGTTAAAAGAGCAAACTAAAAAGGCCAGAGGGAACCCCTCTGGCCTTTTTAGTATCTAGCGATCGAGCACTTAACTACTAACGTACCGAGTACTTAGTAAACGCACCACCTGCCTGCGATAGTGAGTTTGGCCCCTCTGCCGCGTAGACGTTGCCATCTGCATCAACAGCTATACCTTCGCCTGCCGTTCCTTGATAGACCCGATTGTCGCGCTCAAATGGCTGAATAAAGCCAACGATTCGATCTTCGTTCAATGGCCCAATACGCACCCCGTTTCTCCAGCCTACGTGGCCAGTCGGGTTCGACTCGGAGTCGATCGCGTAGACCATATCATCAGCTGTGATGAACAAGCCGCTGATGCGACCATACATGTAACGTGACTCTAAATAGTTACCTTCTTGGTCGAATATTTCGAGACGATGATTACCGCGATCGGCAACCCAGAGACGACCCTGCGAATCAAACTCCATCGCGTGTGGCGTGCGGAATTCGCCGTGCCTAACGCCGATGCTACCCCATTCTTTAAGGCGCATGCCGTCGGGAGAGAACTTAATGATTCTAGCTGTACTGCCTTCAGCGCGACCATCGATCATAGCCTGATCGCTAGTCATGCCCTGGCCATTGTGCCCATCGGAGACATAGATACTTCCATCCGGGCCTACGATCACATCGTTAGGCTGATTGAATTGATTTGCGCCACTACCTGCCGAACCCGCTGTGCCAAGACTCATCAGCAATTCACCGTCGGCGCTGAACTTATGCACTTGCTGGCCCTTGGTGCCATCTGAATTTGTCGCGAAGTCAGTTACCCAGACGCTACCGTCAGCTGCAGCATGAATACCGTGGGGAGTCATCATGACGCCACCGCCGAAATTCGCTAACACTGCACCAGTGTTGCGATCGAATTTGAATATTGGATCGACTGGGTTCGTGTCACAGTTGATGGGAGTGCCGCCACCGAATGTGCCTGCGCCGCAGCGCTCATAGGCCCAGATATGTCCGTCATTAGGATCGATGTCGATACCTGCCGTTGAACCCCAGTTTCTTCCAGCGGGCAGGTCACCCCAATTCTGGGTAACGTTAGGTGCCGGATTAGGCAGGCCCTCGCCCGAAATAGGATTGCCGGCACTTCCGCAGCCGGTTAGCACCGCAGATACGCAAGCGAATAGCGTAAATTTGGATAGTAGTGATAGAGACAATGAAGTCATGGATGCTCCCTGAATATTTTGTTGTTTTGATTAGAAGTACTACCTCAGAGAATAAAAGCTATCCCACCCTAAGTCCACTGGTTGCGCTGCCAGAAAAGGAGAAAAACAATGTGATTGGCATAGCACAGGGTCAGCCCCTGATTTCACTATTGGGAATAGTTAGTAAGCACTAACATATTTCTGTGCCGCGCTTGCATTATTGCGCTTTTTTGGTCCGTTTTTTAATCGTGAGCCGGTACTTAAGCTGGTCTCACGTTAAAGACTATCTCGGGCGTCTTGATACCTCTACCAAAATCTCATTGCGCCGCATGAATGGCGGAACAAATGGTGGGTTGTAGAACGCAGTCTCGGGTTCTCCGAGGATTTCTATATTTTCCTCCGATAACGCCCCCATCAATCGTGATTCATATTTATCAAAATTTCTAGTAGTCCACCGACCCGAGTAACGAATCGCCGCCACGAGCTTCTCGGGCACCATGCGAATAGTGATTCTTTCATCTTCAGGCATTGGCGCGTCGATCATCGAATAACTCGAGGGGAGCATGAAGCCGACCTTCCATCCTGCTCCTACCTCCAAAAGCTCGGCCTGATTGATGCGCACATCTTCTGCCTGAATTTTGCTCTGCTGGACCGGCGCAGTCATCGCGATCTTTGCCTCGCCGTTATTGTCGCCTGTTATGTAGTTGAAGAGTCGCCTAAAACCTTCGTTGGAGGCATCCTTCCAACTTTCCACACCGACAATTTCAGTCTCTGCAACTATGAAAGATTCATAACGGCGATACTCAACCGCTCCATCAACAAACAGGACTTCGTACTCAGGCTTTTCAATAGCAACCGCGAATGAACTGAAGGCGATCCCCAATACAAGTAGTGCCTGTGTAAGTAGAAATTTCATTTTGAACATTCCAATTATTAATTTAATTATGGGTCCTAAAAAGGTATTACGTATACTCGAGCAATCTGGTTCAATAACTTTGCACTTTCCCCACTAACATCAATTTATATTTATTTGCGGTGATCCGAAGGCGACTTTGAATCGTTTCTATGGATTCTATCAATTCAATTTAAAACCTTTTCGGAGTAGTTATGAACATTTTCAAAAGAAACCTTCTTACAGTTGTCGCTCTCCTGCCCCTCGCTCTTGCCAGTGTTAGTGCCAAGGCGGATGACATAGTAGACACAGCTATCGCTGCCGGGCAATTCTCGACACTTGTCGCAGCAGTTCAAGCAGCAGGCCTCGTCGACACACTAAAAAGCGAAGGTCCATTCACTGTCTTTGCACCTACAGATGCAGCATTCGCCGCACTACCTGAGGGCACAGTGGAAAACTTGCTGAAACCTGAAAATAAGGATCAACTAGTGGCCGTGCTGACTTATCATGTAGTGGCTGGAAAAGTTATGTCTGCCGATATCGCTGGTAAAACTATGGAAGTCGACAGCGTGCAGGGCAGTGCTATAAGCGTAAACGCGATGAATGGCGTAATGGTCGATAATGCGAACGTTGTGACAGCAGATATCGAAACCAGCAATGGTGTGATTCATGTTATTGACGCAGTAATTCTACCGAACTAGTTTAGTGTATATTTTCATGTAAGCTTTAAGGCTGACCTTGTCAGCCTTTTTTTTCTTGCCTAATCGCTCTGTAACGCTAACCAAGCTTTCATCATGTTCATTACCTTCCTCGGCTTGTCATGATGAGGCCAGTGACCTGCCCCCGGTATAGTGACTAGCGTCCAGTCTTAGTCTAGCTCTTCCCAGGTATTGTTTAGGGAATCTGCAAGCAAGGTGGTGTCGGCGAACTTATGCTCCACCGTGTCGGCGAATTCAGCTGCAAATACAGAGCCTACATGTAGTAAGCAAGTAACAACTTTCGAAAAATTCTACGCATGTTCAACTTTCAACTCTATTTGTATTTACTCAAATTGATATTTTACCGCAGACTTACCATTCAGGTTCAGAGTTCCAAATTTAGCACCAAGTAGGGAGAGTTTGAATTCACCGCCTGACGTAGTGAAAATAAATTCCCATCGATAGCGTGTGCATATGCCTGCCAGAATTCTCCAAGCTGCATAGGCTATACTGACAAACTCAAATCCAAGATATTGCATTCGCGAGTATTCCGCCTGAATGTCTCCAACTTCTATCGAGAACGAGTATCCGAAATCGCTGACCCCGCGCTTACCAATATATTCTGCAGTTAAGGGGTACGATATTCCCACAGGTAGATTGTTTTAGAGCGATTGCGCGAGAACTCGATAATTTCGAACAGCATATTAGGTACTTCAAGAACCGCCAACTCACATTCGATTCCCTCATGCCCAAATAGTTTGTCAGCCGTGTAGCTATTTCGAATTGTCTCTCGACTCACTAGCTTGAATCTGATTACACCCTGATAAAACGCCAGCACGGTGTCGAATTCCTTACCCAACAAACCAATATGATTAATTCCTAAATAGAAATCGATTCCGATGCGGCAAAAAACGACGCGGGTTTCGCAGTCTGAAGAGTGTTGATCTGAAGATCCCAAGGCAAGTAATTGCCATTACGTGTCGCTCTACTAAGTGTGGACGGCGAGTCAAGTTCGGGCAAATCAGCAGCGAAAGCTGCGCTAAGCGAGAATAATTTAGCAACAACTAGCCATCGTAGATTGCGTACGATGCTAGTTTTACTAACTCAGGACTCAAAAGACATCATTAAACTCAAAAACGAACTACTGGGAGAATGGTTTACACGCAATTCAGTTACGGCCTGACTCGTACATACTTCTCGAAGCGCTGACGACCCACCTGCCCCGCATAGATACTACCCTGCGCATCCGTCGCCAAGAACTCTATGCCGCTGCCGTTTTGCACTTCATAGTCGGGAATGAAATCGGTAATCCAGCTAGTTTTGGCATCACCGATGCGAATGCCACGTTGCCAGCCCGGATTCCACTGATCACCCGACATACCATCGGCGACGTATATCTTATCGTTAGCATCGATCCACATGCCGCTCGGTCTACCGAATTGAGTCCATATAGAAAGAAACTCACCCTCTTGATCGAATATTTGAATGCGATTATTGCCGCGATCGGCAACGAAGAGCCTACCCTGAGAATCCATCTTCAAGTCATGTGGATCATTGAATCTGCTCACTTCGCGACTGAGGGAGTCGACACCGCCGCCGAGCTGCAACAATAATTTGCCATCGGCAGAGAACTTCAGGACACGATTATTGCCACCGCGATGGCCATCAGCGATCCAAACATCGCCGTTGGGTGCGACCTGCACTGCCGAAGGGCCATTGAAGTGAGTGCCATCATCACCGGCTACGCCGGCTTCACCCAAGCGCATCAATACCTCGCCATCTTGGTTCAATTTTATTACCTGATGCCCCATCCCTAGGGCGAAGCCATCCGCGCCTCTGGCATCACCGCGGGGGGCGCCTTCGGTCACCCAGAGGTTACCTTCACTATCGAGATCGAAACCATGAGGCCATGCAAATAATCCGCCTCCTATACTTTTCACCACGTCACCGTCGGCGTCTAATTTGTGAATCGGTGGAAGGACGGATCCTGCGCATTGATTTGTACTGCAGCGCTCGACGATCCACATATGCTCTCCATCAGGATCAGGATGGACACCTGTGACTACACCCATCTCTCGTCCATCTGGCAGTTCACCCCAGTGATAGATTACCTGATAGGGATTTTCGGAGACTGCTTGAGCTGTTGAGCGCCCGTTTAAATCAACCACGATCAACATACTTAGAGCGAGCAACGAAGCAATGAAAGTTCTGCTTAGACCATTTAGAGATAAATGCATGCTGCCCCTCTGTACGTTTTATGGCGCTATTCTTTAGCCCTAATGTAGATCAGATTGAAATATATGTCGATACTCGGCTTTGAGCTAAACCAGCTTGCTGATCGGCTAAACATTCATCCAAGTCTGTCAATCTGCCGTATGATACCCATTCGAATCGCAAAAAATGCAGACCTACAATGAAATCCCTCGCTATCATCGGTGCCGGCATCGCCGGCATTACCCTCGCTAGGCAGTTACAGGACAGTGCCGAGGTAAGCGTATTTGAAAAGTCGCGAGGCTTCGGTGGACGAATGGCCACGCGCAGGGCTGGCTCCTACCAATTCGATCATGGCGCCCAGTTCTTTACGGCACGCTCAAAGCAGTTTCAGAACCTTATTAATGACTGGGTGACAGATAATCAGATTCAAGCCTGGCTGCCACGAATTCTTACTCTAAACCCGGAGAAGAAACCGTTCAAGCGAGAATGGTTCGAGCCCCACTACGTTGCCGCGCCAGGTATGAATAGCTTGTGTAAGACACTCGCTCTAGGGCTCAACGTAACTTTGAATACCCAGGTTGCTAGCATCGACGCAGTCGAACAGGGCTGGCTACTTAAAGACTCTGCAGGGGAAAGGCTCGGGCATTTCGATTGGGTGATTTCCACATCGCCTGCTCCACAAGCAAATGAGCTGCTGCCAGACTGCTTCGCCTATAAGTCAGAACTGAGCACAGTCGACTTCGCTCCCTGCTTCAGTTTAATGCTGGGCTACGAATCCAATCATAAGTTAAATTTCGATGCAGCCGTGGTCAAGAATTCACCCCTTAGTTGGGTCGCCTCGAATTCCAGCAAACCGGGGGGTCGCCCACCCTCCTTCTCATTAATGGCTCATAGCGACAATACATGGGCGCGGACTCAGCTCGAAAGTAACATCGATGATGTACGCCACCGGATGTTGGAAGCGTTGGACAAATTACTGGGCGATTCGCTGCCGCCACCCGAGCTTATAGCGATTCATCGCTGGAAATATGCCAAGGCAGATACAAGTTGTGAAGAGAGTTTTCTACTCGATGAATCAAACTCTCTTGCTGCGTGTGGCGACTGGTGCGGAGGAAACCGAGTCGAGGATGCCTATCTCAGCGGATTAAAACTCGCAGAGCAATTACAAACGCTCTTGCGCCGCAGGGCTTAACCCGCTATCGAGTCGCCCTTTTCCTTGAAAAAAGAAAACACTCTCCCTAGATCTACCGGATAGTCATTCTCATCCAACACTCGTTTGATGGTTCGCCCGGAGTCATCGCCCCCTCGGAGGAGATATCGATGATGAGTGGCGAGCATGCTTGCTTTTCCTCATCGAGGACGATGCTGAACCTGGGATTGAGGCGGCTGTTCCTGTTCGAATCGATGTCGACAGCGCCTTCACCAGTCTTTAGCTCAACCAAAAAACCTGTTGGGTAGATCCTTAGGTATTCTATGAAATTTTCAACGAGAACTGGCTAGTGTAATTACCGGCGTAAGTAATGAGAACTGGCTTGTCAGGGTCGGTTACCGCAGAAAGCTGTCCTACAGCGCAATAGTCTATAAGATTATCGACAGGTCGCTGCCTGTAGTCATTAGAGGCCAATATCCATAGTGCGAGCCTCACCTGCTCAGCAACACAATGCTTAGCTAACCACTGAGTCCGATCTCAATTTTCCTATTTCCGCCGGTTTAAGATGCAAGCATTCGCTCAATATCTCATTGGTGTGCTCGCCTAGCTTCGCCGCCCAAGAAGCCGCTGCACTGTCCGTGCCGGAAAGCTTAAATGGCATATTCTGAATTAGAAAATCACCGAGTACGTCATCAGAAATAGAGGCAAATGAATTTCGTTCCACTACTTGAGGGTGCGCAAACAAGTCGTCGACCTGCTGATATAAGCTGCAAGGCACTCCGGCACGGTTCAACGCTTCTTCACATTCGCTAGCGCTAAGCGAGACAGACCAACGCTCGATTTCCTCCGCTAACAAATAGAAATTTTCAGTTCGTGGACCCCGCACAAATCGAGGATCCACTAACAAATCCGGCCGACCAAGGGCTGCGGCCAAACATTCCAAATTCTTGTCCGAAACTACACATGCCATAACGAAGCCATCCTTCACCTTGACTGGGAAGAATCTGCCTATCAGGGCAGGCTGCTCCATCTGTGCGGATTGTATATGCGCAGGAATTAACGTCATCATAGATTCCATCATACTGACATCGATATAGCCGCCCCCACCTTGCCGCTCACGTCCCAGCAGCGCCGTCTGAATGGCTCCAAAGGCGTAACTACCAGTAAGGATATCCGCGACCATTATCTCCCAATTGCTTGGACGCATGACCTCATCTTCGTTCGGCCCTTGCTGTGACTGGGCGTGCACACTGTCGAACCCGCTAGCAGCATGAATTATTGGAGCATACGCTGCGCGGTTCACATGAGGACCACTCTGACCGAATCCAGAGATTGAACAGTAGACAAGTTCGGGGTTATCAGGTTGCAGGCTCTCAAAGTCCAGTCCGAATTTAGCCATTATTCCAGGCCTAAAATTCTCTATCACGATGTCTGCATCGCTTATTAATTGTTTGACCAATGACTGTCCAGCGGGCTGCTTCAAATCTACTGCGATGCTGCGCTTGCCTGCATTAAAGTGAGCGAAGACTGGCGTAATTCCATTCACCCCGCGAGTGAGGTCTCCAACACCAGGGCTCTCCACCTTGATCACTTCAGCGCCGCAATCGCGAAGGAAGCGAGAACATATGGGCCCAGCAAAAACAGCTGAGAAGTCGACAACCTTGTAGCCGTCGAGGGATTTACTTTTACTCATGAATTACACTCTGTCTAAAAGGTGAGGTTATATTAGCGGCTGGCAGGCCTGTCAATAAGAATTGCGCGCAACCAATTGGTGGGAAACTGAATTCTATTTCTTATACCGTCAATACAACCCTTAGGGACGACCACTTTCCCTAACGGCCCCCAAAGGCAATGGAAACTATCTTAGCTCAGTTTGACTATTGCACAGCCGCTTCCATCTCCAGTCTGCGCGCTCCAGCTAGTATGCCAGGCATAGAATAGTTTCCTTCGTGGCAAGCATATTCGTAGAGCCGGTCGTCTGTCGCGTAAAAGCTCAACTCTGCAGTCCAGGGCTGACTGTAAATATTGCTATCCTCTACGGTAAACTGGTAGAAAATTTCGTCATCAGAATATCGACTGAATCGCTCGATAATATGACCTTCTTTGGTTATCGGCACCGAGCTCTGGCTGAGCTGCAGAGGATCTATGTTCACTGTCTCTACAACAAGCACACCATCCTCATACCATCCTACGGAATCACCGAACCATTGTTCTAGTACGGCCGGCCTACGATTGGCGCGCGCATCTGCCGCCGAATCGTAAATCGGAATTATGCGAGCATCGTGCACCATCTCCACGAGAATCATGACGTAGCCTTCGGTCTGGACGAATTGGTAGGTATTGTTATACAAGGCGGACATCATGCCCGGGCCTGCCTTGTTCCCAAAACCTATAAGACAACGCTCCGCGTTAGGGATTGCCTCAGGTCCTCGGGCATCACCAAAGCCAGTCTGGTAGCGAGAACCAAAATTGCGCCGCTCGAAATCATAATTTGGATTCTGAAGACGGGGCACCTGACCGCTCTCAGGGATTACGACGTAGGAGGTACGGTAATCTCCTTTTATCAACGCAAGGTTTGCGCCTGGATCTACCCAGAAATTGTTATAGGCACGGGTACCGAAATCCTCATCGGCAGCGGTTGGGGTATCGTTCACGCCATCACCCTCGTCCAAGCCCCCTTCAAGGCCCGCAATTGGCGTGTTTGCAGCAATTATTCTGGCCTCTTCTGGCGTGACTACCAGCGTCTCGACCCCGTCTGGGCGAGAGAGTTTCGTGAGCGAGGTATTGGTCCAAACACCCTCTAAATCCGGTCTCGCGCCGTCCTGCGCCTGCACCGGCAAGGTTAATAAACTGGCACATACGAGTAAAGCACTCATTTTTGTTGTAATTTTCACCGAGATTGTCATTCGTTTTCTCCTACCAAATTGGGACGCTAATTCGATTTACACTCCGCTAACCTAGCTAGTTCACTGCACCAGCAAAAGGATGATGATAATGGGCAACCATTTGAACCTTGATAAAGGCAAAAGTCAAAGAAGTCCCCCGCAATAGCGTTTTGAAGTGAATTGCCTAAAGTTCGGCTAACTCTAGCTGGACAAACCCAGCTCTTGGTAAGTTCGTCAAAACTAAAAATTTAATGCAAAAAAGACAGATAACGCCTTATTAAGTGCGATCTGTCCTTTATGGAGAGTCTCTATAAGCTATCCGCTATCCCTTCCAGCGTTTCTGCCAGAGACGCATAACGAACTCTTGAGATGCCATTGAAATCAACAGCAACTTCAGAGAAATTATCAGCAAGATTATTGAGCGCGCGAACCGTGCTGCGTCGATTGCCTTTTTCTCCAGCTAGCAAGGCCTCGGCACGCTCTAAAGCATCGCTTAGTTCGTTTGCCTGGTTCGCACTGAGTCGGTTTTCACGCTGCAACTGATCCATATACGCTCGTGCGACAACCGGTACCGCAGGCCACTCGACTATTTCCTGAGTCTGAGCATTGACGATGCCGTTTAACTCCGGCAAAGAGGCCGCCGCGATTTCGTTTTCGCTAAGATAATCGCTAGACTGCAAGGCAAACACATCGAGGCCACGCGAAATTTCTGTGCCGTAGATGTGGCCGTTATACCAGTAAGTGGACCAATATCCTCCAGTAATCAATTCTTCCTCATCGATGGGTCCGCGGTCAAAGAACGCGACCTCAACTGGGTTCATTGAATCAGTGAAATCTACGATCGACACACCACCCTGATACCAAGCTTGAACGAATAGATCGCGGCCTGGCACAGGAATCAAAGAACCGTTGTGAGCAACACAATTTTCCGTATCAGTTTGCGGGGCCGACATTTTATAATGACTACGAAATTGAAGTTTGCCATCTACGATGTCATAGAAAGCATCCGCGCCCCACGTTAGAGGGTCTTGCGCTCTACACCTAGGACGGCCACCTCCACCCCACTCGTCGGTAAAGATCACCTTGTCGCCGCGGTTATTAAAAGTAGCCGAGTGCCAATAAGAGAATCCGGGATCGATAACCTGGTCCAGTCGTTCAGGATTCGCTGGGTCGGAGATATCCAACAGGATGCCATTACCAGAACAAGCACCAGCGGCTAAACCGATACCGGGGAACGTAGTAATGTCATGACACTGATTCGTCTGTCTCGTAGTCTGCGTGTCATCGCCGTGATCGCCCCCGTCCCACAAACCCGCCAGTGTGCCGTTATCAGGATCAGCGAAGATAAATGGACGGTTAACGATGCGAGCTGCAGCAGGGTTTTCTGCAGGAATTTCGATGACTTCTATGCGAAATAATGCCGAGTTTTCATCTTCGAAGGGTGAATCATTTGAACAACCTGCCAACTCCTCATCATCGCGTACCGCACTCGTGCCTGATACGTAAACATAGATGCTGCCTGAAACTGTCGTCGGGTCAGACACCACAGTATGTGTGTGAGAACCGCGACAGGTTTGTACTGCGGCAACTTGAGTTGGATTAGTGAAATCAGTTACATCGAAGATGCGAATACCCTTAACTCGTTCATCACTAACCGGCTCTGGCACTCCTTGTAGTCCACAGTCCAACCTTCCTCGAACTTCTTGGACAGACATTATCAACAAATTACCCACTAGTGACACGTCTCCCTGGCCTCCCGGACAGACTACTGAACCAATATGCTGTGGGGCTCGTGCGTTGCTGATATCGTAGGTATTAAAGCCGTGGTAGTTACCTGCCACCATGTAGTTACCAGAGAACAGTAAGTCGGTATTTGAGAAACTCAACAAGGCCGGACGAGGATCTGAATTTTCATCCTCGTCTTCGTCTTCGTCTGGCGTCTCAGGGGCATTGCCATTTACAGCGTCCTCAATCTCTTGCAGGCGACTCAGAGAAATACCAGAAGGTCTTTCGGGGTCGAAGAAGCCTGCCGGCTTAGGCAACGATGCAACGATTTGCATATTCAGCGCGGCCTCGCCAGCGTCTCGGAAGCCCGCCGCCAAACCAACTCGCGGATCGGGATTCAGACTTGCAAGCAGAAGGTCCATGCGTTCGATCTCGGATGTCTGATCGGAGGTTACATCGGACGTGAATTCGTAAAGGAGTGGATCTTGTACGGAGCCGCGCTGGTCTAACAACATCTCAACCATATCAAGAGCACCCTGATGGTGATCGATCATGTACTCCAAGTAGAGACGGTTAAACTCGGGGCCGGTGGAGGCCGCTAACTCCTCCATCTGCTCATCGCTAAGCATGCCCTTCATACGCTCGAAACCGGGCTGATGATGAACATTCTGGTCCGGCGCCTCTAGCCCCTGTTCCCGAAGCCAACCCTGCATCATAGAAATCTCATCGTCCTGCGACAGAGTAATGCGCGCGGCTACTGCCAAAACCGTCGTGTTGTTAGTTCGGTCTTCTGCAAGCGCCGACATCTCTTTTGCCTGCGCATGATGTGGAATCATGCCACGCAGGAACTGAATATCGCCGAGAGAGTATGAGATAGCTGCAAGGTCCGACGCCTCTTCCGCAGTAATAACTCGACTCGCCTGTCCTGGCGCGCCGGGCTGGATGATAGGCACCTGAGCCTGTAGTACTGAAGAAATACTAAACGCTGCCAGCACAACCAGCACGGCCCAACCGGAATTAGAATGAATCAATCTTGGGAAAGACATATTGATAGCTCCCTAAACTTAGTAGTGATCTCTGCGGAATATTTGAAATAATATCTACGTAGAAGTATGCCTGAATCGGTAGGCAACACCAACACGGCAAATGGCTGTCTGGCGGCAATCGGATTCGCTTATAGCACCATCGGAAGCAGGAACCGTTGTCTTCGAAATCTCAGGAGGAGCTCATCGTGGCAGATGCTGCCTTTTATTCAGTCAATAAAAAGCCCCATTCGGGAATGCCGAATGGGGCTTAGATTAAATTGCTAGAAAGTCGTGTCTATTCAGGAACTGCCATAAATTCAACATGAATCTCAAGCTCGATATTATCTCCGACGCCAAAACTTGTGAATCTATCTAGGCCAAAATCGGATCGTAAAAATTCACCCCTTGCTGAGAAGCCTAGCGTATAGCTGCGAGTAAGAAAATTTCGACCGCCACCATGAAAATTAATCTCCAGATTCATAGGAAGCGTAACACCGAGTAGAGTCATGTCGCCCTGAAATACGAATGTGTCTTCGTCGATGGATTCAACAAAGGCAGTCGTTTTGAATGCAGCTTGCGGGAACTCTTCAACATTGAACCAGTTGTCGCCACGCAGCTCTTCCGCAAAGACATCATTATTAATATCCAAGCCTGACGTATTAATTACTACTTCTAGAGTCGAAGCTTCGATATTTTCCGGGTCGAAGTCCAACGATGCATCTAAGTCGTTAAATCTGCCGATGAAGGTAGAGAACCCTAGATGATTAATTTTCCACAACAACGTCGCATGATTTGGATCAAGCGTGTATGCGCCGCCTCTGAGCTCGGCTATGTCTGTGTTGAAATCAGGTGTCAGCAGCCGATCGCATGAAACCAGGAGTGCCGAGCAAACTAATATTAGTAAAAGACGGCGTGTGTTGGGAAAAAATCGAGTAAACATTGATATAACCTATTTGTTAGTAAATCTATTAATTATTCTTGCACCGCGTAGACGTCTACAGTAACCGTTACGTCGTTTGGAACCTCGGAAGTATTCGCCCAGTAACCTTGGCCAACGCCGTAGTCTAGACGCTGAAGAACCACTTCACTGGTGAGGTTAAAACAAACGCTTCCATCGCATGTCTCAATACTAAGATCGAATGGAAAAGTCAGCGGATGAGTCTGGTCACGAATTGTTAATACGCCGTCGGCTTCAAATGAAGTCACGCCCGTTAAACGACACTTCTCAGCCTTAAATGTTGCAGTCGGCCAAGCGTCTACATCGAACAATTCGTAATCTAGTAAGTAGTCTAGAACTTCTGGTGAATCGACTTCAATATCAGCGATGTTAATAGTTACGTTGAATTCGCAACTAGTAGGGCTCATAGGATCGATATCGAAACTAGCCTGAACATTAGTAAATCGACCCTCATAGGGATCCGTACCATAGGCATACCTAAAAGTTACCAATGAATTTCCGGGATCAATTACCCAGTCAGCCGCCTGAATAGGCAGACCAATTAATAATAGAGATAGCGCAAGTACAGTTCGATTTAAAAAAGTTCGCATAGTCATAATAACTCCTAGTTCAAAAATTACGGAAGGGCTAGCGCCACTAACTGAGTAGGACCAGCGTTACCGCTAACAAACATGGCAATGTACTGCTTGCCATCGACTTCATAAGTCATGGGTTGCCCAGATTGCATATTGGGCAGATCTATTTCAGCGACAATTTCGCCGGTTTGCTTATCGTAGGCACGGAATATGGGGCTAGCACCTGGGCCACCGCCACCCTCACCTGCAAACAACAATGTTTTAGTCAAAACTAATCCCGCTCTTGTTGGCACTCCTGTGCGCGGAATATCCACGCCCTGCAAGGCCGGATGATTCTTGATTCGATCTGGGGTATCGGCATTCGCCACCTGAAACACATGATCGCCCGAGTTCATATCGATAGCTGTAATGCGGCCATAGGGAGGCTTAATAACATCCAAGCCTTGCACTCTCGGTACACGTACGCCGAAGGCCATACTGAAGTCGAGGTCTGAATCAGGATCTTTGCCTACTGATAAGAGCGCCAGAGCCGTTCTTGAGGGCACGTAGATAATGCCCGTCTCAGGATCCATTGCGGAACCTTCCCAGTTAGCACCGCCGGTAGACGATGGCAGACTCAGAACACCGCGCGTACCGTCCGCATCATCAACAAGAGATGGAGGTGTGTAAAGGTTGGGCCCGAAGCGAAAATCTGAAACCGCTTCCATTGCCGCGGCTCGAAGCTCCGGAGTGAAATCAATTATGTCGTCTTCCGAAACTCCCTGACGGTCGAATGGCGCTGGCTTGGTTGGGAATGGCTGAGTCGCTGCATACCATTCACCAGGTACATCGCCTGCCGGAACCGGTAGTTCTTCGATTGGCCATACTGGCTCACCAGTAACTCTGTCGAAAGTGTAAACCCAATTTTGCTTAGTAACTTGCATGACGATCTTGCGACCGTTTGGCAAATCCGCGACTACTGGGGCCGAAGGGTTATCCCAATCCCAGATGTCATGGTGAATTAACTGGAAATGCCACTGTCGCTCTCCCGTCTGTATATCCACCGCAACTAGTGCGTTGGCGAATAGATTGTCACCCGGACGATCACCGCCGTAACGGTCACCTGTTGCCGACTCTACTGGTAGGTAAAGGTGGCCCATCTCTGGGTCGCCTGACATGGTCGCCCAAACACCAGCGTTACCGGTAAATTCAACGCCACCATCTAACCACGTTTCAAAACCAACTTCACCGCGCTCTGGAATCGTATGGAAGGTCCACTTAAGTTCGCCGGTACGTGCATCGTAGGCACGGACATCGCCTTTAACATTCGACTTAGAACGCGGACGCATACCTACACGGTGCGCCGGCCCTACTACAACCACATCGTTCATCACGAACGGAGGCATGGAAGAACCAATATCGATGTCGTCGTATCTGTCGTCTTCAGCGTTTCTGAGGCCCATGAACAGGTCTACGCTACCATTTTCACCAAAATTTGGATCAGGAATACCTGTCTTTGCATCTAGTGAAACCAACTGAAAGCCTGGAGTAATGCTTAGGATGCGGTCTTCACCGTTGGATCGATAATGTGACAAACCGCGGCCAGCACCTTTACGAGGAGCATGATCGAATCTCTCACCTTCTTGCGGCCGCCATAGCCACAGTAGTTGTCCGGTAGCGGCGTCGATAGCCCCAACATTTCGCGTATTGCCCATGGTGACATAGAGAACACCATCGATAGCGATGGGTGTAGACGGATTATTGAATTCGGCCGAGGGGCCTATAGGGCCAGTGTTGAAGCTCCATGCGACTGCAAGCTCGCCAACGTTTTCTGCATTGATCTGGTCTAGAGGAGAATAACGCTGAGCAAATTTACCGCCGTGATGATCCGGCCAGTCCCCCTCGTTAACTGTGGTGCCTGACTGGCTCCAAGCGACTGAGGTGCAGGCTATAGCCCCGGCACTCAGGATGAATGATGAAATCAGTCGTTTTGTTGCGAACATCTCAGTCTCCAGATAATAATTCTTTAATTCCAGCGCACCCTTTTAACGAGCCGGCTGTGTCGTCTTACAGCCTAAGCCACACCCAATAAACACTAAATTTGGGGGCATTAATTGCCTGTTATAAGCGGGAGTGGAAGGATAAGCAATCTCTCTCCTACAAGCAAGTACACTACTGCAGTGTGTTTCCAAAACCATGATAGATATCAGATGCTTAACCAAATATGAATAAGCAGGCTTGTAATTCTTTGTAACGAGTAAAGCCATGTGCCTACCTGCTACTAAAAACCGCTCACTACCCACATTTGACAGCCAAAACGGCTATTTATTCCTAGATTACTGAGATAGACTCGACAAACTAATTCACTCGGATTCCCGGGCTCAGGAGATAACCATGAAGAATACATTCTTACAAAAGTTCCTATTGATTGCCGCTATCGGACTGTTTTCGCAGTTTTCAGTAGCCCAACCCAGCGCAGCCAATGCAGTTGCCGCCAAGCAGATTGCCGATATCGTTGCTAGCCTTAGCCACTATCCTTCGGATGCCGACAAAATGGCACTCAATGCGATTATCGGTGATTCCGCATTAGCAGGGCCGATCCACGCTATGGCCAGCGCCGTAGTCAATATCGAGCATGCTGCAACTGCAGAAGGCAAAACAGCCATGGCAACGATTCAGGGAAACGACGCGCTTCCAGATCGTGCAAAAGCTCTGGCCGGCATCATCGCGAGCCTCAATCACACGGCAAGTGCCGATGCGAAGGCTGAGCTAACTCAACTATATCCATAGAGAGTTAGTTCCAGGAAGTGTCCATTTAACAGGCTCGCCTATCTTGACTAGGCGAGCCTGAATTGATTAGAAATAGAGAGGAATACATTATGTTTCGCAATTTGCTAAAACTTGCTGGTACCGCCCTACTAGCAACTGCTACGACTGGCGTTATTGCGCAGTCGGACGTATACCATGCAGCCAACCATGACTACACTGTCGTGACGATAGCCGAAGACCTGGTACAACCCTGGTCTATGGCCTGGCTACCCGGCGGCGATATGCTAATTACAGAAAAACCTGGCCGCCTGAGAGTCGTTCGTGAAGGACGCCTTCTTCCCGAAGCGGTGCCTGGAGTCCCCGACGTATTCTATGAAGGTCAAGGCGGTCTGTTTGACGTCTTACCTCATCCAAATTTCAACGACAACCGCTGGGTCTATCTTACCTATTCCAAGAAAACTGAAGGCAGCTCCGCGACAGCTATTGCGCGCGGTCGTTTTGAGAATGACCAGCTGACCAATGTCGTAGAAATCTTCGAAGCACAAGCAGTCGGCTTTGGACACTACGGCGGCAAGATCGTTTTTGATAACGATGGCTATATGTTCCTAACGCTAGGCGATCGCATGGCTCCTCCGGTTGGAGATGAAGCCGCTCTGCGCGCTCACCCTGCACAGGATCGCAGCAATCACCAAGGCGTTGTTGTACGTCTGAACGATGATGGCACTGTGCCGAATGACAATCCGTTTGTCGGACAGTCAGGCATGCTTCCTGAAATCTGGAGCTACGGTCACCGCAGCCCTCAAGGTCTAGCGGTCCACCCGGAGACAGGTGATCTTTGGGAGTCTGAACACGGACCGCAAGGCGGCGATGAAATTAATCGCATCGAGCCTGGTAATAACTACGGCTGGCCTGTAGTTGGTCGCGGCGCAAACTATGGCGCATTCGGCAGACCTATCCATGTCGGCATCAGTGAAGAAGGCATGGTACAACCTGCGCAGTTCTGGGTCCCGTCAATCGCTACATCGGGCCTCATGGTCTACACAGGCGATAAGTTCCCAATGTGGTATGGCAACATCTTCTCTGGCTCTTTAGTTGGGGAGCAACTTGCTCGCTTGCAACTGTCTGACGACTACAGCAGCGTCGTTGTAGAAGAAACACTTGTGTATGACATCGGTCGAATCCGTGACGTGCGCCAGGGTCTTGATGGCTATATCTACTTAGCCGTTTCCGATCGCAATGGCGACCCAACTTCAGTTGTTCGCTTAGAGCCGGCTGACTAAGTCCTCCGCTCAATGTTTGAAAAAAAGGGGCCTCGATGGCCCCTTTTTTGTGGCTCAAAATTCAGCTTCTGCATTGCAGAAAAACTGGCGAAATTCGTCAATCAGTAGTTTTTCGCACATCGCATCCACAGCCTACCCCCCCCCTGGCGCATAGCGGAAACCTCCGCGCTATAGGCTGAGAAGCCAATATTTTAAGGCCCCCACGGAAGCCGCCCATACAATAAGCCACGCTGGCGCGATTGTTGCTTTACTTAGGTACAGCCACAAGTAGCTAACGACAATAGCTGACACGCGAGCGCAATCTTAATTCAATCAAGGCATGCTCTGTATGAATTTTTAAGGAGACAGTTCATGGCCGACATGTTGCAATTCGAATCGAAGGGCGAAAAGTCAGAGCAGTAAAGTGCCGCTCGCTCAACCCCCGCTCCCCGAACGAGACGCCTACCAAAGTCGTTAGCCCACCTTAATCTAGCCTATTCGCAACTTAGGCCTCATACTCAATGGCAGTCGCGCCATATGCATACCCAATAGTATTCGCATACTGGTAGGTATGAACGAGTATCAGAAAAAAGCAAAGGCACCTGCATGAACGAATTACAAATATTGAAGAGCGATATTACTCAAAGCCGAGTAGTTGAATCGGAATTGGATGTTGATACCCCTCTCGCGGCCGGCGAAATTTTATTGAAGGTGGACAAATTTGGTTTCAGTGCAAACAACGTTACCTATGCCGCAGCCGGCGATCAATTAGGTTACTGGCAGTTCTTCCCAGCCTCGAACAACGAGACTGACACCTGGGGCATCATTCCTGTATGGGGTTTCGCCGATGTGGTGGCTAGCAGCGCAGCGGGCGTAGACGCGGGTGAGCGAGTATTTGGTTACTACCCTACCAATAGCTATCTGAAGATGCAGAGTGTAAAGGTGTTAGAAAACCGGCTGATTGATGGCGCCGAACACCGCTCCAAATTGCCGTCTGGTTACAACACTTATCGAAGAGTAGGCAAGGAAGCAGACTATGACAGGAACATGGACAATATGCGGATGCTCCTGTGGCCTTTATATATTACGTCATTCTGCTTATGGGACAGCCTGCAGTACAATAACTGGCATAGCGCAAAGCAAGTTATCATTATTAGCGCTTCGAGCAAGACCAGCATCGGTCTGGGCTACGCACTAGCTGCAGACACTGATGCCCCCACTTCGATTGGCCTCACTTCAAAGCGTAATCAAGAATGGGTTGTGGACCTTGGTCTGTATGACAAAACAATCAACTATGACGCGCTTGAAGAAATTGACGCGTCGATACCAACAGTGATTGTGGACATGTCAGGCAACTCGCAATTACTAGCGGACATTCATGCACATCTCGGCGACAGCTTAGTTCATTGCCTAAACGTAGGGCTAACACACTGGAGCGAAGGCGGAAAAGACACAGGTATTCCCGCGGATAAGAGAGAATTCTTCTTCGCGCCCAGCCATATTCAAATGCGCATAAAAGAATGGGGGCACGAAGGATTCGACTCCAGGTCATCACAATTTATCTATGACTCATGTAAACGCAGTGCCCACTGGATAAAATTTGAGAAGCTGGTCGGTGTTGAGAAACTCGCCAACATTTACGCTGAAGTCTGTGCAGGCAAGTTGCCGCCCGAGAAAGCTCTAGTGATAGAGTTATAGACTGACAAACATTACTTATGTCTAATCAGAAAACTTTCCCCAATTACAAATTGAAGAGCGGTTGGAACGCGCTACTGCCCGCGCGCGAGGCAAGCCCTGCGCTGGGAAAAGAACTCTCTGTCGATGTCCTAATCATTGGCGCTGGGTGGACTGGAATATCCGCAGCTAAACATTGGCATAGCCTGTCTCCCGAGGCTGGGATTGCCTTAATAGATGCCAGCGAGATTGGTGAAGGCAACCCCGGACGCAATTCTGGATTCTTATTGGAGATCGCGCTTGCCGAGGATGCCAATCCAGATCAGATAGAGAAGATGAATCACTGCAACCGCCTCACAGCAAGCACCATGGCAGAAATCCTCGCCGAGATTGATGCCTCCGGTCACGAGGTAGACATAACCAAGGCTGGAACCTATCGCGCAGCCGCTAGCGACGTTGGACTGAAGTCGCTACAGAACTATCGCGCCTTCCTCGAATCTGCGGGACTCGGGCATGAAAGCTTAGATGCGACTGCACTTAAGTTAAGAATAGGTTCGCACTTCTATCAGGAGGGACTCTATTCTCCCGACTGCTACCTTGCACAACCCGCAGCAGCAATCCGCGCGCTTGCGTCACTGCTGCCTGAGTCGGTGCAATTGTTTGAGAACACAGCTGCACTGAAACTAACGCAGCAATCTAGCGGGTGGCAGGTACAAACGCCAAAAGCTCTCATCAATGCGCGTAAATTAGTATTGGCTAACAATGTCTTCAGCAAAGAGCTAGGTATCGGCCGTTCTCGCCTCGTAGCGATGCACACCTATGCCGGCTTAACTCCAGTGTTAGAGAGGTCGGTATTGAATGATCTGGGCAGCGATGAGAGCTGGGGGCTACTTCCCACTCATCGACTTGGCAGCACCCTGCGTCGAACCTGTGACGGTAGGTTGATGGTTCGCTCCATGCATAGCTACGAGAAGGAGGCCCCTCGAGAAAAGATCATCGGTGGGCTCCAACGCCGTCTCGAGAAGCGCTTTCCGCAACTACCAAATTTCGAGCTCGAACACTGCTGGGGTGGAGCAGTCGGTTTTACTTTCAATGGGGGTGCTGTATGGGGCGAATTCAAGCCCGGGCTTTATGTATCAGCAGGTTGTAACGGTGGCGGTACAGTTAAGGGTACCCTCCTCGGAAAACTGCTCGTCGAAGCAGCTCATGGCATGAAGGTGCCAGATGTCCCTAAGTTATTTGGCCGGGCTAGCTGGATGCCTCCAGAGCCATTCCGCAAAGTTGGCTACAAGCTAGCCGCCTCGGTGGAAAGCCATCGGGGCCGACACGAGCTATGAGAAACCACCTGCCGACTGTCTATTGCATCGCGGGCCCAGCTAGTACAGATTTACTGAGCAAGCTCCAAAGTATTCATTAAAAATACTAATAAGGATTAACGCATGGAACTCACTGACTATGTAGGCCCCTATGCCGCACTATATAGGGCTAGTCAGTGCCGAGCTTTCTTTAGCGGTCGGTTTCGCATTATAGACAAGACAAAAAGATCACTTTTGACTACACTCTGAGCGTTCAAATTTTCGACTGCAACAAGGGTAACGAGGTAAATCATGTCAAAGAGAATAATTGCCGCTTTAACTACAGCGATCGCTCTGATTCTATCCAGTAGCGTCTTGAATACCGCAGAAATAAAGTTAGTCCGTTTTGGCCCTTTGGGCGAAGAGCGGCCAGGCATAGTCGATGCGCAAGGTCAAATTCACGACCTTTCTGCACATATCGATGACATTACGCCCGATACCATTTCTGCGGCCGCACTAGAGGAAATTGCACAAATCTCAATGAGCGAACTACCCATCGTTCCGGGCAATCCTCGACTCGGAGTACCAGTTAACGGGACGGGCAAGATCGTTGCCATCGGTTTCAACTATGTGAATCACGCGGCGGAAATGGCAGTAGAGCTACCCACCGAACCACTCGTTTTCATGAAGGCCACCTCTGCCCTGACAGGTCCTTTCGACAATGTGATTCAGCCACGCAATGGTCATAAGCTCGACTACGAATCAGAACTTGTCATTGTGATTGGCCGTCGCGCCCAATATATATCCGAGAACGAAGTCTTCGATTACATCGCGGGCTTCACTGTTGGACACGACGTTTCCGAACGTGCTTTTCAACGCGAACGCGGCGGACAATTCACGAAGGGAAAGAGCGCCGATACGTTCGCACCTGTCGGCCCCTATCTGGTGACTCCCGACAATATCGATGACGTGCAGAACCTGTCTATCTGGTCAGAAGTGAACGGAGAGATGCGCCAGCAAGGCACCACCGCTGACATGGTCTTCGGTGTTAAGGAAATCGTCAGTCACCTAAGCCAGTTCATGACGCTCTATCCCGGCGATCTGATCTTTACCGGAACTCCAGCTGGCGTAGGCGATGGCATGGTTCCACCAAGTTATCTAAAACCGGGAGATGTTGTTCGCGTTGGAATTGAAGGCCTAGAGTTCCAGCGACAAACTATTGTGGCACCGCGCTAGCTCCTGTTTATCCGAATATGGTCTATCCAGCCCTAATCTGTTCGACTATTCTAAGCCGAATACAAATAGGGTTTGCCCTCCAATAATCGCAACGCGCTGATGGCCATCCACGGAGAACCCCATGGGATTGGTGCGAATGTGCGCACCGGAATTAAAAAACCAGAGAGGGTCTCCATCTTCCGCATCCAAGGCGAAGAAATTGCCCTCGTTGCTGGCACCGAACACCAGGCCTCCTGCTGTCGCCATCACGCCTGACCAGGGCGGAGTCTGCAATTCGAACTCCCACTGCTGTTCGCCTGTCATAACATCTAACGCTAGAATGGCTCCAGACGCATCGTCACCGTCCAACGGTTGTTCGCCACCCCCTAAGAAAGGCATGCCCGGCTCGTACTCCACATCAGACTTGAAGTAAATTGCACCCATGCGGCGATTCGGCACGAAGAACTGTCCGGTCTGCGGATTGTACGAAGGAGAGAACCAGTTGGTAGCTCCTTGAAGGCTAGGCCAAATCAGGTTTCCTTCGCGCATTGGCTCTGTATTGGAAATTACGATTGGCCTACCGTTATCATCTATACCTTCAGACCAAGTCTGGAATGAATACTCTTCACCTAACAAGTATTCTCCAGTTTCTCGATCCAGCAAGTAATAGAATGCATTGCGATTAGCCAAAGCAAGAAGCTTGCGCTGCTGACCTTCGAACTCACCATCAACCAACACTGGAATCTGATTGGCATCCCAGTCATGAGTATCGTGCGGCGTGTATTGGAAAAACCATTTCATCACGCCGGTATCGGGATCTAGCGCCAACACCGCACAGGTAAATAGATTGTC